>Ga0209826_1002393_pt1 | contig 12338 bp, 13 predicted proteins | sample GOMGulsemesocosm_5_FD_184637 | JGI IMG/M metagenome (GOLD analysis project Ga0209826, IMG submission 184637) | Methane-oxidizing microbial communities from mesocosms in the Gulf of Mexico - GOM15C Gulf of Mexico (SPAdes) (version 2) | ecosystem: Environmental > Aquatic > Marine > Cold seeps...
GTGGTAGTTAAATACGTGAGATACATTATTTACATCTAATCCACGAGCTGCAACATCTGTAGCAATTAGGACTTCTAATTTATCTGCTTTAAATGAACGAATAACTTCTTCTCTTTGTCTTTGCTCCATATCTCCATGAAGACCTTTTGCCATATATCCTAGAGAAACCATATACGTTGATAATCTATCAACCTCTTTTTTTGTTCTACAAAAAATGATTGATTTTGTAGGGTTTTTGTAATCATACAGTCTAATTAACGCATCATCTCTTTCATATTCATCAACAACATAAAATGTTTGCGTAATTTTAGAGTTTGTTACTTCAGATTTTGTTACTGAAATAAATTCTGGTTCTTTTAAAATTCTTTTTGCAAGATTTTTAATTGCAGGAGGCATAGTTGCAGAGAAAAGTAAAGTTTGTCTCTCTTCAGGAAGATAAGTAAAGATTTCTTTAATATCATCTAAGAATCCCATATCAAGCATTTCATCTGCTTCATCTAGAACAACAAAAGAAGGAGTAATTTTAATCTTTCCACCTTTTAGTAAGTCAATAAGTCTACCTGGAGTTGCAACAACTATTCCAGCACCATCAACCATTTTAAGTTGTCTTCCATATGCTTGACCACCATATACAGTTGCTGTATTGATTCGTAAATATTTACCAAACCGGTATAATTCATCTGCTACTTGCATCGCAAGTTCTCTTGTAGGAACAACAACCAGTGCTTGTACACCACGTTTTTCTTCCATCATGTTAAGGATTGGTAATCCAAATGCTGCAGTTTTACCTGTACCTGTGTGTGCTTGACCTACCATATCTTTACCCGCTAATACTACTGGAATTGCATCTGCTTGGATAGGACTTGGTTCTTTAAAACCTGCGTCATCGATTGATTGCTGTAAAGCTTTTTTGAAGTTAAATTCTTGAAATGTCATAGTGACCTTTGTCTTTTGATTTAAACTTACAGTAATTCGTTACCATATATTAGATAATCATTTTTCTCGATTACTTGTGTAATATCGGAATAAAAATGAATCAGCTAAGACATTGCTTTGGCTACGAAAAAATGCATTTTTAAATTAATATTACAGGACTTATGGATATATGAATATGTAAATTTCGTGGATTGTATCTAGTTTTAGCTTTAATTAAGGTTAGAGCATAAAATTACATTATTTTTCTGGTGTTGTAGTTAGTTGTTTTTTATCATTAGAATTTAGTGTAATTTGTGAAAAATCAACTTCTGTCCAAGTACCATATAAGTTGTCAATATCTTTGAGGGTTTCTTGTTTAATATTATGGTATTTCAAAAGTGAAGTGATATTTTGATAGTGGTCTTTGTCGAAGTTTAGTGTTATTTTACTCTCACCACCGTAGATTCTAAGAACTGCAACTTTATATAAGTTTCTTATTTTAAGTCCCGAGATTTCTAAAGAGGTTTTATAATAAATGAGTATTTCTCTCTCATCAGCAAGAGTACCTTTTAAACCAGGTGCAGTTAAAATTTTTAATGAATTGATACCAGGGATATCCCTGATATCGAGTTTTTGTAAAGAAATTGGTTTTATTTGATCATCTACTTCAAAATTAATTTTAAACGAAATATTTTCTTTTTTTTCATTACCTGTTAAATTAATCGTATACTCTTGGGAAAACAGAGAAAGTGAACATATACAAATTATTGCCAATACCCTTAACATAAACTTATCCTTTATACGTATCTAAATACTTCGTTGTGTAATTATTGCTGATAAAATCTGGGTTTTCCATCATTTTTCGATGGAATGGAATAGTTGTTCTAATTCCCTCAACTTCAAATTCACTTAAAGCTCTTTTCATAATATTAATTGCTTTTTCTCTATCTCTTCCCCAGACAATCAGTTTCCCAATCATTGAGTCATAATAAGGAGGTACAACATATCCAGAATAAATATGAGAATCAACTCTTACATTTCGTCCACCTGGAACCATCCACTCAGTGATTTTTCCTGGTTGTGGTAAAAATGTCACAGGATCTTCTGCTGCAATTCTACATTCAATTGCATGACCTCTGAATTTGATTTTATCTTGTGAAAGAAGTTCTTCCCCTTCAGCTACTCTAATCATCCACTCAATTAAATCAAGTCCTGAAACCATTTCAGAAACAGGATGCTCAACTTGAAGCCTTGTATTCATTTCCATGAAATAAAAGTTTTGCTTGTCATCTGCTAAGAATTCAAAAGTTCCAGCACCTTCATATTTTAAATATTTAGTCGCTTGTACAGCCACTTCATGCAGTTTTGCACGAGCTTCATCATCTAATAAAATAGCAGGTGATTCTTCGATTACTTTTTGATGTCTTCGTTGTAAACTACAATCTCTCTCCCCTACATGAATCGCATTACCATGAGAATCTCCAAGAACTTGTACTTCTATATGACGTGGATTGTTAATAAATCGTTCTAAATACATAGTCCCATCACCAAAAGCAGCCAATGATTCAGAAGAGGCAGCTGTGAAAAGGTTTGCAAAGTCTTCTTCTTTCTCAACCAATCTCATTCCACGACCACCACCACCTGCTGATGCTTTTGCCATAACTGGATATCCAATTTCTCTGGCAATTTTAAGTCCATCTTCTACAGTATGAACTGCACCAGTTGAACCAGGTACTACTGGAACACCAGCTTTTACCATTACTTCTTTTGCTTTTGATTTATCGGCCATCATATCCATTACTTCAACAGAAGGTCCAATAAACTTGATATTGTGCAGTTTACAAATTTCAACAAAGTCTTGATTTTCACTTAAAAAACCATATCCTGGAAAAATGGCATCACAACCAGTCATTTCAGCAGCTGCAATAATCGCAGGAATACTTAAATAACTTTCAGCAGATTTAGCAGGACCTATACAAACTGCTTCATCAGCATGTTTTAAATAGCTGGCATCTTTATCACCAGCAGAGTAAACAGCAACTGATTTTTTCCCAAGCTCTTTAATGGTTCGAATAGCTCTTTGAACTATCTCACCCCTATTGGCAATTAGGATTTTTTTTATTTCTGCCATGTTTAGATCTTTTCAATCAAAAATAATGGCATGTCATATTCAACAGGAGAACCATCTTTTACCAATACTTCAATTACTTTGAAATCAAATTCAGCTTCAACTTCATTCATAATTTTCATCGCTTCAAGAATACATAATGTTTGACCTGTTTTAACCATGTCTCCAGCTTTTACAAAGGCACCAGCTTCTGGTGATGGAGAAGCATAGTAAGTTCCTACCATTGGAGAGTTCACCGTTTCACCACAGACAACAGCAGCTGCAGTATCAGAAGATGCAGAATCTAAAGCAGGTGCAGCAGCAAAAGCAACAGGTGCAGCAGCAACTGGAGCAGCAGCGACTGGGGCAGCAACAGTAACTGTTCCGTCAAAACCTTTTTGTAAAGCAATCTCAAATTCAGCGTCTTTAACTTTTAGTTTGTTTAGTTCACTTTTATCAAAAACTCTAATTAATTCTTTTATCTCTTTAAAATCCATATCTAACCTTTTGTCTAAAATTTTAGCTATAATACAAAAATATTAATTATAATACGATAAACTCATTTATCTAATTTTTACGTTTTTCTTCTAATTTCTTACAAATTTCGTTAAATTTGAACCATTTTTTATCAAAAATCGGAAAAAAACACCAAAAATCAGTAAATTCATTTTTAATGATAGTTAAAATATGAAAAATAAGTTGTTCTATAAACATACATGAAAGTTATAACAAAATTTCGTAAATGATTATTGTGATTATATTGTATAAAAATCCTAAAAGATAATAAAAAATGTATAAGATAACTATAAAGATGACATTTAATCGAAAACAATTTTTGTGCTAGAAATTATTGATTTTGTCAAAGAATCATTATTTATGATTTTGTTCGTAGCCTTTAAAATTAATGTATTGTGCGAAAAAAAAGACAAAAAGAAAAAAATATCTGATAAATCTGCCGTAAACTCTAATAAATTAACAAGAGAAGAAGATGAAGATATTACTTTGAACAAATATTTGTTTCAAAAAGAAAATGAATATAAAAAACAAGGTTTAGATAAGATGGAAATGGATGATAAATTGGCAATTGATGCTAAAATATGGGAAAAAAAATATGGTTCATGGCATGATAGTACAAAATAGTAAGGGAAATGGATGTTAAGTGATACTAACTTTATAAATATAGCGCATGAAATTGCAAGTGCATCAAAGTGTGTTTCTAAAAATGTTGGGGCAGTTATTGTTCGAGATGGAAGAATCTTATCCACTGGTTATAATGGAACTCCTCCTGGATTTACCAATTGTGATACCCACTGGAATGGCGAATATACCCAAGAACACCATGAGTGGTCAAAAACCTACGAAATACATGCAGAAATGAATGCTATTATTTGGGCAGCACGTCAAGGAATTTCCATTGAGGGTGCTACAATATATGTAACACTTGAGCCTTGTAGTGAATGCTCTAAAAATGTGATCGCCAGTGGAATTAAGAGAATTGTATATGATATTTCATATGAACATACCAATTCTACTGTGATTACAAAGTTCATCAAAGACAATGGTGTAGTAATTGAGCAATTAAAAGAAAAATAAATTGTCTCAATCCCACAATCAAAAGTTTTACAAAGAATCAATAGAAGCTTATGGGATTAGTGCCCAAGGCGTTCATTGGAACTCAGAATTCTCACAATACAAACGTTTTGAAGTATTAACTGAATTTATTCGTGATGACATAGTTAACTCTACTCTTATTGATGTTGGCTGCGGAATGGGCGAATATTACAATTATCTAATGAATGAAGAATTAGAACCTAAAAAATATCTTGGTATTGATTGTGAACAAGCTATGGTTGATATTGCTACGAAAAGATATCCCAAAACAAATTTTGTATTACAAAATGTTCTAAGCGATGATTTGATACCTGCTGATTACTATGTTTGTAGTGGGGCTATGAATATATTAGAGGTCAATGAATTTTATCTTTTTATTTTAAACTGTTTTGAGAAATGCGCAAAAGGTTTCGTGTTTAATTTTTTAAAAAAAGATGCTTATACCAAAATATACAAAGAAGAAATTCTTCTGCTTTGTAACAAAATAAGTAATAATGTACAAAGTAAAGATAATTACCTCGACAACGATTTTTCTATCTTTATCTCAAAATAAATAAATATCATAAATTTCTCATACCACTAAAGTACTATTATAAATATCAATACCAAACGAAACTTTACAAAATAATATATTCTTTCGTGTTTGGTCTTTTAAGGAATTAAAATGAAAATTGGACTATTTATCCCCTGTTTTATGAATGAGCTTTATCCAAAAGCTTCAATGGCTACTTTAAAATTATTAGAAAATTTAAACTTTGATGTTGAATACCCTCTTGATCAAACATGCTGTGGTCAGCCAATGGCCAATACTGGATGTAGTAGGGATGCAAAAAACCTTGCTATTCGATTTGTTAAACTATTTAAAAAATATGATTACATCGTTGCACCTACTGGAAGTTGTGTGACCATGGTCAAAGATCATTACAGTGAATACTTTGATGAAGATGACAAAGATTATAAAAAAGTAAAAACATCTATTTATGAAGTTTGTGAATTTTTACATGATATTGTTCAACTTGATAAATTAGATGTTTCTTTTCCTCATAAGGTGGGTGTACATAAATCTTGTCACGGACATAGAGGATTGCAACTTGGAAGTGCAAGTGAATTAAATATACCTGCTTCTTCAAAACTTCATAACTTACTCTCTTTAGTAAAAGATATTGAAATAGTACCTTTAAAAAGAGATGATGAGTGTTGTGGATTTGGAGGTACATTTTGTGTGACGGAACCAGATATCTCAGTTGCTATGGGACAAGATAGAATCAAAGATCATGAAGATGCAGGGGCATCATATATAACAGGCGCTGATATGTCATGTTTGATGCATATGGAAGGTCTGATTAATAAAGAAAATAAAAGAATGGAAGTGCTTCATATCTCTCAAATTTTAACAGGGGAGGCTCTATAATGAATCATCCACTAAAAGCAAAAGAATTTGTAGCAAATGATGAGAGAATGCATTGGCATGATAAAGCCTTGTGGTTTGTACGAGAAAAACGAGACTTGGCATCAAAAGGTATTCCTGAGTGGGAACAATTAAGAGAATATGCCAGTGCGATAAAAACACATACTATGGGGCGATTAGATTATTATTTAGAAGAATTTGAGAAAAATGCCAATGAAAAAGGTATTACAGTGCATTGGGCGAAAGATGCAGTAGAGCACAATGAAATAGTATACGCACTTTTAAAAGAACACAATGTAAAAAAAGTGGTAAAAAGTAAGTCCATGTTAACTGAAGAATGTCATTTAAATCCTTATTTAGAACAAAGAGATATTGAAGTTATTGATACTGATTTGGGTGAAAGAATCATTCAGTTAAGAAACGAGCCTCCTTCTCATATTGTTTTACCAGCAATTCATTTAAAAAAAGAAGATGTTGCACAAACTTTCCATGAACATCTTAATACCGATGCTTCAAATAGTGACCCTGAATACTTAACCCACAGTGCACGAGAGCATTTACGAAAAGAGTTCTTAGAAGCAGATGCTGGAATCACTGGAGTTAATTTTGCCATTAGTGAAACAGGTGGGGTAGTTGTATGTACCAATGAAGGAAATGCAGATATGGGTTCTTCATTACCAAAACTTCATATTGCATGTATGGGTTTAGAAAAAGTTATCCCTAGACTTGAAGATTTATCTGTATTTACAAGACTTCTAGCGCGAAGTGCAACAGGACAACCTATTACCTCTTATACTTCACATTTTCATGGACCAATTGAGGGTGGAGAAATGCATATTGTCATTGTTGATAATAAAAGAACTCAGTTTTTAGAAGATGAAAAATATCAACAAGCATTAAATTGTATCAGATGTGGGGCTTGTATGAATACTTGTCCTGTATATAGAAGAAGTGGTGGGCACTCTTATGGATATGTTATTCCTGGACCAATTGGCTCAATTCTGGGATCATTTAGAGATAAAAAAGAAAATAAGACCCTGCCATTTGCTTGTACTTTATGTGGATCGTGTACCAATGTATGTCCATCACATATTGATTTGGATAAACAACTGTATCACCAAAGACAAGATATTACCAAAGAGGGATACTTAGATAAGAAAAAAGCAATAGCCATGAAAGCTACCTCTTGGCTGATGGAACATCCTACTCTTATGGATCTTGCTGGGAAAGCTGCACGAAAAATTGTACCAATACTGCCTGATTCTTTGGTCTACAATAAAAGTAATGTATGGGGCCAAAAACGTGCCATGCCTAAAATGCCAAAACATAGTTTTAAAGAATTATATAAAAAGAGTTTAGAAGAAAAAGAAGGGAAAAAATAACATGTCAAGTAGAGAATTAATTTTAAATAAAATTAGACAAACTAATAATGTTGAAAAAGTACCTTTGCCTATTATTGATGATTTTGGAATTACTTACGAAAATAAAATAGAAAAATTTCAAGAAGTTATTCAAACTGTGGGTGGAAAAGGATTGGGTTCAAGTAAAGATGAATTAGATTCTGTTATCCAAAAATTATATCCAGAAGCCAATTTAATTGCTTCCAATGTAGATGGATTTACTCTAGGAAACTATAATAGTAATGATGCAAAAAATCCACATGACCTTGAAAAATTGGACCTTGCAGTGGTTAAAGGTGAATTTGCAGTTGCTGAAAATGGTGCTGTGTGGATTAAAAATATGGACAATAAACATAGAGTCTTATATTTTATTGCACAAAATATTGTTATAATTGTAAACAAAAAAGACGTGCTAAACAATATGCATGAAGCATATCAGAAAATTAATTTTGATGATGCGGGATATGGTGTATTTGTATCAGGACCTTCTAAAACAGCTGATATTGAACAATCATTGGTCATTGGAGCCCATGGTCCTAAGTCGGGGTATGTGATTTTTATATAAAGGATATTTTTGAAAAGAATTCTATTTCTTCTTCTCATTTTAATAACAGTTTCTAATGCAAGCAATCACACTAAAGAAGTATTATTACTCCACTCATATCATAAAGGGTATAAATGGAGTGATGATATTTCTCTGGCAATTGAGAAAAAATTCGCCCCTTATAAACACCTCAATCTCACCACGGTATATATGGATACTAAAAAAATCGCAACACCCACATATTTAGATAAATTGGCACATCTATATAAAGAACAATTTATAAAAAGAGATTTTGATCTAATTTTAGTCAGTGATAATAATGCTTTCGATTTTGCCATCAAATACCATGAGTTTTTATTTAAAGATTTACCTGTATTGTTTGCTGGAATCAATAATTTTGACAAAGCTTTTTTAAAAGAAAATAGTATGAATAAGTATATGTCAGGAATAGTTGAACAAGTAGATATTGAGAAAAACTTTGATCTTATTTTAGATATTCACCCAGAAGTTAAAAAACTCATAATAATAAATGATTTTTCAAAAACAGGTCAAGCCATTAGACGTGATTTGAGAAATATTATTCCAAAATTTAAAAATAGAATAAAAGATATAGAATATATTGATAATATGGATATGGAAGATATCAAACACAAACTCAAAAATGCCAAAAAAGATACGGTAATTCTTTTTGTACTTTTATTCAAAGATAAAACAGGAAAGTTTTTTACCTATAAAGAATCTTTACAAGAAATAAAAAGTGTCAGTAAAGCACCTACTTATGGTCTTTGGGATTTTTATTTGGATTATGGAATTATTGGAGGAATGTTAACTTCAGCCAGTGCACAAGGCGAAGCAATTTCTAAAATGGCGATTGATGTACTTAATGGTAAAAAAATCAAAGATATTCCAATTATTGAAAAAAGTCCAAATAGATATATGTTTGATTACAATGAATTGCAAAAATTTGATATTAAGATACAAGATTATTTAGATGAATATACCATTGTGAATCAACCTTTCTCTTTTTATCGAGAATATCAATTCTTGGTTAATAGTATTGTTATCATTTTTATCATTTTTTCAATTTTATTAATTTCCATGAAAAAAAATATCCAAAGAAGAAAAATAGTTGAGAATGACTTATCAAATCAATTGAAATTTGATAAGGTTCTTTTAGATACCTTACCAAATCCTATTTATTACAAGAATATCGATGGACGATTTTTAGGGTGTAATATTGCCTTTGCTAATTTAGCTCATCACAAACGTATTGATGTGATTGGGAAAACAGCCTTTGATTTTTTCCCTAGAGATATTGCCATTAAAAATACAAAAGCAGATAAGCAATTACTAAAAACATTGGGTACTCATACTTCTGAATTAACTCTTCATTCGCAACAAGAGGGAATGAGATACTTCATATTAAATAAAGCTGTATATTTAAATATCGATGGTAGTGTTGGTGGTATTGTATGTATTATGGATGATATTACTGAGAGAGTGCAACAAAAACAATTTTTAATTCAGCAAAGTAAATTAGCTGAAATGGGTGATATGGTCGCAGCCATTGCCCACCAATGGAATGAACCTTTGGTTGAACTCTCAGCAGAGGTTCAAGAAATAGAATTATCATATATGTTAAATGAATTAAAAGACACTCAAGTAAAAAGTTTTGTAAAAGATTCTATGGTTCAAATACAATATATGTCAAAAACCTTAAGTGATTTTAGAAATTTTTTAAAACCTTCAACTTCAAAAACACTATTTGGTATTAGAAAGTCCTTGGATGAAATCTTTGAAATTATTGGAAAACAAGTTTTTTATTCTAATATTATCTTGTCCATTAACTATGAATCTCAAGATGAGAACATATTATTGTTTGGATATGAGAATGAATTTAAACAAGTATTGATGAACTTGATTAACAATGCAAAAAATAAAATCATTGATAAAAATGGTAGTTCTGGTGATAAAGGAAATATCACCATAAATGTCACAAGTAATAATAAGTATAATACAATAGAAATCATTGATGATGCAGGAGCAGTACCACAAGACGTGATTGCGTTGATCTTTGATCCTTATTTTACAACGAAAAAAGAGGGTACTGGATTGGGACTTTATATGGCAAAGGTTATAATAGAAGATAAAATGTCCGGTAAAATTAATGTTAGAAATGACAATAATAATGTTATATTTACGATAAAACTACCAAACAGTGATTATGATAGGTTGAAACAATGAAAATTTTACTACTAGAAGATAACAAAAAACTTAACAATGCAATTTGTAAACGATTAAAACTCAAAAAGTATTCTGTGGATAGTTTCGAAGATGGAAAAGAGGCTTATGATAATATTGGTGAGGGCTATAGCTGTTTTGTTTTAGATATTAATGTTCCTAATCTTGATGGAGTTGAACTCTTAAGAAGAATTAGAGAATATTATGAAGATGTACCCGTTATAATCATTAGTGCCACAGTTGAGCTTGATACCATAAAAAAGGCCTATGGTTTTGGCTGTAGTGATTTTATAAAAAAGCCATTTTTTATTGATGAACTGGAAATCAAAATTGAAAAACTCTGTAATATCAGTGATGCCGTTATTCCTTTTGGACCTGATAGCTTTTTTGATTATAAATCTAGTGTAGTGACAATTACAGGAGTGGAACAACGCTTGACAAAAAAAGAGAGGTTATTATTGAACCTATTTTTAAACCACAAGAATCAAGTTGTTTCTTTTGATACCATCCAAAATTACGTGTGGGAGGGGGATGTGGCTTCTCTTGAATCCATTCGATCTCTCATAAGAAGACTACGAAAACTGCTAATTGAAGATTATATTCAAACGGTTGTTGATGTTGGATATATTTTCAAAAATGAATAATATCACGTAAAATATCATACCATTCTCATTTGGAGTTGTTAGAATTGTTCTAACCTAAAAAGGAGAAAAGATGAATATCTTAGGACGAAAATCTACAAAAGTTCTTGTAGCTGCTGCTTTACTGGCAGGACTTAGTTCAGCTTCACTAGCAGCTGAAAAAGTATACAAGTGGAAATTAGCAACAACATGGGGACCTACATTATCACCATTTATTGACGCGCCAAAAAACTTAGCTAAAATGGTTAAGAAAATGTCAAATGGTCGATTAATTATTAGGGTTGATGCTTCAAATAAACACAAATCAGCATTTGGTATTTTAGATATGGTTAAAGGTGGTCAATATGATATGGGTCACTCTGCATCATACTACTGGAAAGGTAAAGATATCAATACTTTACCATTTACAACTATGCCTTTTGGAATGACTGCTGTTGAGCAATATGGATGGTTCTACTATGGTGGTGGAATGGATCTTATGCAAAAAACTTATAAGAAACATAAAGTTTTATCTTTTCCTGGTGGAAATACTGGAAATCAAATGGGTGGATGGTTCAGAAAAGAAATCAACTCAGTTGATGATTTAAAAGGTCTTAAGATGAGAATTCCTGGTTTTGCAGGTGAAATCATGGCAGCCCTTGGTTCTACTGTAACAAATATTCCTTCTGGTGAACTATATACATCTTTAGAGCGTGGAACAATTGATGCACTTGAATGGGTTGGCCCTGGAATGGATATCAAAATGGGATTCCATAAAGTTGCACCTTATTATTACACTGGTTGGCACGAACCAGGTACAGAGTTACAATTTTTAGTTAACCAAAAGAAAATGGCTAAGTTACCAAAAGATTTACAAGAAATCTTAAAGTCAGCTATTAAATTATCAGCATATGATATGTATGTTCAAAACTACCACATGAGTGGAGTAGCTTGGGCTAAAATTGGATCAGATTATCCAAATATCAAGATCAAAACATTTCCTAAAAGTGTAATGGATGCAATGAAAACTGCAAACAAAAAACTATTAGTAGAAAAAACTAAAGGGCAACCTTTATTAAAAGAAATTTTAGATTCACAAGCTGCTTATCAATCAAAAGCAAGAGAATGGACAAAAATGTCTGATTATCTTTACTTACAAGATAATCTCTAATCTCAAATAATCCCCTTTCTTGGGGATTATTTCTAAAACAACTCTAACTTTCAACTCTCTTTATTCAAATATACTCCCTTTTCACTCCTTAAAAAAAGCTAAAATTTATATAAATGTCATTAAAATATCATACGAATATCATATGATGTTCACCTAACTTAATAGTCAGAAAAGGAGAAGAAGATGAATATTTTAAGACGTAATTCTACGAAACTACTTGTAGCTACTGCCTTACTAGCAGGACTTGGTACGAGCTCATTTGCAGCTGAAAAAGTATATAAGTGGAAATTAGCAACTACATGGGGACCAACATTGTCACCA
>Ga0209826_1002394_pt1 | contig 12333 bp, 11 predicted proteins | sample GOMGulsemesocosm_5_FD_184637 | JGI IMG/M metagenome (GOLD analysis project Ga0209826, IMG submission 184637) | Methane-oxidizing microbial communities from mesocosms in the Gulf of Mexico - GOM15C Gulf of Mexico (SPAdes) (version 2) | ecosystem: Environmental > Aquatic > Marine > Cold seeps...
CGTCTCCGGCATCGTCAGCCGCCCCCAAACGCAGTACTTCAGCGCTGTTAGCCTGAACCTCAAGTACCTTTTTCAGTACTTTTTTATCGTTCAACAAGATGCCCTTAAATAAAACCAAAGCCCTAGCTTTAACAAGCTGTGCAGGTGTTACATTTGTTTCAAACACATCAAAATAATCACTCAATGATTTTCTCACTACGTTCTATCCAGACACACCAAGAAACTACCACAACGCTAAAATACAGACAAAAAAATACCCACATAAAGCGGGTATTTTATTTCTACATATTCAATCGTTTCTACAAACCAAACAGAAAACTACTACGCTTGGCTGCGAAGGTAGTCCTCGTAAGTACCGTGGAAATCGACAATACCGGTTGGCGTTAATTCAATAATACGAGTCGCCAATGAGGATACAAATTCACGGTCATGGCTGACGAACATAAGCGTGCCTTCGTAGTTCACCAACGCTAGGTTCAAGGCCTCAATTGATTCCATGTCCAAGTGGTTGGTCGGCTCATCCATCAACATGATGTTAGGCAGCTGCAACATAATCTTGCCGAACAGCATACGACCCTGCTCACCACCGGAGATGACCTTCACCGATTTTCCAATGTCATTATTCGAGAACAACAGACGGCCCAGAGTACCGCGAATCACCTGTTCGTCATCGCCCTCTTGACCCCACTGGCCCATCCAATCGAACAGAGTTTTATCGGCTTCGAAGTCAGAGGCATGGTCCTGAGCGTAATAACCAATCTTGCTGTTCTCAGACCACTTGATATTGCCCGCCGTCACTTCGGTCTCGCCCATCAAACATTTCAGCAGCGTCGACTTACCGATACCGTTGGGACCGATGATGGCAATACGCTCACCGACTTCAACCATCAAATCCAAGCCCTTGAACAGCTCTTCGTCGTAGGTTTTGGCCAAGCCTTTTACTTCCAACGCCTGGCGGTGCAGCTTCTTTTCCTGCTCGAAGCGAATGTAAGGGTTCTGACGGCTAGACGGTTTGATATTTTCCAGCTTGATCTTATCGATCTGCTTAGCGCGGGAAGTCGCCTGCTTGGCCTTGGAGGCGTTGGCAGAGAAGCGACTAACGAATTCTCTCAGCTCCGCAATCTGCGCCTTTTTCTTGGCGTTATCACTCTGCTGTTGCTCGCGGGCCTGGGTAGCGGCCGTCATGTACTCATCGTAGTTACCCGGGAACAGGCGCAACTCGCCGTAATCGAGATCGGCCATGTGGGTACAAATACTGTTTAAGAAGTGGCGATCGTGCGAGATGATGATCATGGTGCAGTTGCGCTGCGCCAACATGTCTTCCAACCAGCGGATGGTGTTGATGTCCAGGTTGTTGGTCGGCTCATCGAGCAGCATGATATCGGGATCAGAGAACAGGGCTTGCGCCAACAGTACACGCAGCTTCCAGCCAGGTGCGACTTCGCTCATAAGGCCGAAGTGCTGTTCCAGCGGAATGCCCACACCCAACAGCAGCTCACCGGCGCGGGATTCAGCCGTGTAGCCGTCCATCTCGGCGAACTCACCTTCTAGGTCGCCGGCGCGGATACCGTCAGCTTCGGTCATCTCGGGGTTAGCGTAGATGGCATCACGCTCCTCCTTGATGGCCCACAACTCAGTGTTGCCCATAATCACGGTATCGATCACGCTGAACGCCTCAAAGGCAAACTGATCCTGACGCAATACGCCAATCCGCTCATTAGGATCCTTGGAGACATTGCCGCCGCTTGGCTCTAGGTCGCCACTGAGGATCTTCATGAATGTTGACTTACCGCAGCCGTTGGCGCCGATCAGGCCGTAGCGGTTGCCTTCGCCAAACTTAACGGAGATGTCTTCAAACAGTGGCTTGGCGCCGAATTGCATGGTGATGTTTGCAGTAGAGAGCACGGTGATCTTCCGATTTATGGGGTAGCGATGGCCAGCCCGGTCGAAATAAAAGACCAGAGCGGGCGAAATTGGGCGCGAATTATGCCACAAAGACACTCAATTGGCATCGATTTGAGGGGGAAATGAATAAGTTGACTGAAGTTCAAGATTCACTGTGTTGGGGCTACGTTTCTTACAGCGCAAGCCCCAAGCCCTAGCAAGCATTACCAACCGTAACCTTTAAGATGATTTGCCCCCGTCAGCCCCAGCTAAAGTCCGGTTCTGGATACGGGGTCCATCAACAGATCATGACGCAGATGAGGACAGTGCTGAGACCTTTGCAACCAGTTTATTGGCCTGAGCGTCGACCATCGGCAGCGATAAAGGCTTCCCCATAAATGACAACACCAACTGCGCCACCCACACCAGTAACACAACAATACCCAACAGGCTCGCCACCATTGGTCCGATAACGGGAATGACAGGCAGGATCAAGCTCAATAACATACAACCACCAAAGAAGATCAATGACTGTGCCGCATGAAATTTCACACTAGCGCTGTCCTTTTCAATCAACAGCATAGCCAAACCACTGATCCAACCCAGTGCATAGGTAAGCATATAAGCAATATTTTCCGCCAACCCAGTAGATGATCGGTTTTCCATAATTCATAACATCCATTCAAATAAGACAGCCGTGACAGGCTCGCGCACCCCCACTCCAACTCACTCTATTCAGCGCACCGTAAAGAGAGAGTACTAGGGAGACGCACGGGAAAGAAAATCCACCCCTGATCACAGGGGAGAAAAAAGAGAAATGCACAGCAAAAAAACACGGGAGGGAAGTGCGAAGTAAGGCCTAGCAGGCCTTTTTCACAAAGAGGTAGTCATCCATAAACCGTCCGTCACGCTCGACAGATTGATGAAGCGCGCAATCAATACCCGCTGGCGCGGGCAAAAACGCCTCGGGAGCCAAACAAAATCGTTTAGGGAAACCATTCTGCCGGTGGTGTTCTAGGTTAAAGGTACTGAGCACCAACTGCCCACCGACCTCGAGCATACCCAGCAGCTGATTCAACAATTCAGGCGATGGCTTAAAATGGCAAATAACAATAAGTTCATAGCTTTGCGAGGCGGCCAATGCCTCTAAAGCGGTTTCACAATCAACGTCCAACGGCAATAGATTGACAACAACACCCGCTTCACCTGCAAACCGTCCAAGGCGAGCAAGGGCTTCGGGAGAAACGTCCGCGGCGGTGACCTGATTGCCGTTCACGCCCGCCAGTGCCAATGCGGCCGCACCGTCGCCGCAGGCCAAGTCCAGCACCCGCCCCGTGGGTAACTGCCCCAACATGACCGCAATAAAACCCGGCGTGCCTGGCGCGGTCATGGGTTTAGAGGCGAAACGCTTATCCCACTTGTCCTGATCTGCCTGGCTCATATCAGTGCATCATGCTTGATCAGGATTAGCGTCAAGCCAAACTTGGTGGGGTTGTGGGTTACCTTCTTTATCGAGGGACACAAATACAATCTCATCAACGCGTACAATTACCTGCCCTGTCGTTTTGTTCACTATTTCGCAGGCAACGGTCATAGAGGTTCTACCCGAACGCACAATCTCCGTGCCGATCATGAGGATATCGCCCAAATTCCCTGGGCTTTTAAATTCCACCTCACTCATTTTTTTCGTCACTAAACTGCTGCTGCCCATCTGGCAGGCGGCAAAAATAGCAGCTTCTTCATCGATCCAAGACAATGCCTGACCACCAAATAAACGGCCTGCAGCATTTAGGTGAGGGTACATCACACCTCGACGCGTTAAATATTCCATTCGCACACTTCCTCGACTTTCAACATTTATTCAATGGGGCCCACAATAACACCAATATTTCCGTGAGGCACAAGCCTCCCCAACTGAACTGCAAAAGCATGGCGCTTACAAAAAAATCTCGCCAAACTTGCACAATAAACACACAAGTAACCAAAGACGCTTTAAACTTCTCAAGATGTTCCGCAATCCGTCGTTAAATAGCCCATGAATACAAAAGCCAATCACTCCCAAGGTTTATTGCTCTTTCGTCTCAGCGCGGCGCAAACCTTCGCCATAGGCACACTCAAGGTTAAGGAGTTAACGCCCTATACTCCATTAACCAGCCTTCCCCACTCCCACCCAGCGGTATTGGGGGCCGCCAGTATTCGCGGCAACACCATTCCCGTCATCGATATGGCCGCTGCCGTGGGCTATAACCCAATGACCACCGACGAGCTGAAAAACGGTTACATTATTACAACCGACTGCCAGCGCCGAGAGATCGGATTCATGGTTCGCGGTATTGATAATATTGTCGAGTGTAACTGGCGTGACATTAAACCGCCGCCCAAGGGCCTCAAGGACGATACCTTTCTCACCGGCGTAACCCGTGTTGAAGAGAAACTGGTACAACTGATCGATGTTGAATTAATTCTCTCGAAGATCTTCCCCGATCAAGGCAACCATATAGCGGTGCTAACCGATATGCAGCGCGAGCAGCTGAAACCGCTGAGCATCTTGCTGGTTGATGACTCCCTCGTTGCTCGTAAGCAGCTATCCGACGCACTCAACGGAATGAACATCCCCTACCAGGTCACGGGGGATGGCACAAAAGCCCTAGAAATCATGACCAATGATGCGCGCGCAGGTCAACCAGTTGACCTGCTCGTCAGCGACATTGAAATGCCGGGCCTCGACGGTTATGAACTGGCTTTTGAGATCCGCGACAAACCTGAACTGGCCGCAACCTATATCGTCCTGCACTCATCGATCTCCAGCGACATTAGCATCAGCCAAGCTCACCAAGTGGGGGCCAACGAAGCACTCACAAAATTTGACGTCCACGAGTTAATTCAAGCGATGCTGCGCGGCGCCGAACACAGACAAGGCCTACCCGGTAAAAAGTAATAATGCCCACCAGAGCAGCACAACATCGACCAGCGGCAATAATTAGCCGCTGGCACTGCTTAGACTCCCAGTATCCACACCACCTCAGGTAACTTCACGCCATAAAGTTACTTGGCCCGCCCTTTGCTTATTCCTAGAGTTAAAACGCTCCATTTAATAAGAGTTTGGTTTTTCAACGGTGGCTTACACAATAACAATGAACAAGCACGACGACCCCCAACACCTCTGGGTATGGAAAACAGCCTGCAAAGCTTTGGCCATACTCACCTGCCTGCTCGCCATGCCCCTTAGCCACGCCAATACCCCGCCCCCAGCATCAGCAACCATTGAATTCTCCGACGAGAATTTGGCGCTTCTTGATGTTCGCTTTAAGCAATACCGAGTGGGCGATGGCGTCGAGGCCTATATCGTCAATGATCGAGTGTATCTACCCCTTGTCGACGTGTTTGCCTTATTAGAACTCAACATCAGTACCACAGCCGATGGCGCTGCGGGTTGGTTTATTAACGAAAACTACGACTTTGCTTTACGGCAAACTGAAAGTGGTTGGCTCGCAACGGTTATTGGCATGGAGGTAGAAGTACCTGAAGACGAAATAGTGCAGTTTTACGACATGCTTTACGCAGATATACAACTGCTGGAAGACTGGTTTGGCGCACGCCTCACGCTTAATTTTTCGCAGTCGTTGTTGACGCTCAGCACACAACAGAAACTGCCTTTCGAGAAGCGCATTGAACGTAGTGAACGCGTCATTCATAAGCGCCACCTACCACGTATTGCAAAGAATCCATTACTCGTCAACCCGTACTCATTAGCCGAGATGCCGTCTCTGGACCTCAGCGCAACACACCTAACCCAGCGCTACGAAAAAACTGACAAAAAAACAGAAACTCGAACGACTTATTCGGTTATATCCCATGGCGACCTGGGTTATATGAATAGCGAGATTCTCGTCTCTGGTGAGCGCGAAGAAGGTGTTTTAAGCACCAACGTGCGACTGCAGCGCTATGATCACAACGGAAGCCTTTTAGGTCCGCTTGGCGCAACCCATATTGCCTTAGGTGACATCAGTACACCCGGTATCCCCCTCGCCTCGGGAGGAGGGAACGGTCGAGGCATCGTCATTAACAATAAAGACCTCAGTGTTAATCAAAAGAGTGGCACCCGAGTTATTGATGGCAACTACCACCCCGGCTGGGATGTTGAGCTTTACCAAAATGGTATTGTCATTGGCTCACAAATTATTGGCGCTGATGGTCGTTATGAGTTCAGTGAAATACCGCTTTTTCTTGGCAACAACCGTTTCAACCTAAGGTTCTACGGCCCGGGCGGAAAAGAGGAAACCGAAGAGCGCACTCTATTTGTAGGTGCCAGTGAGGATGATGTTGGAAAAATAAAATACAACGCTTCGATCTTCCAACCCAGCCTCAAGAGTATCAACGTCGATGATGCGAACGACGAACGAGAGGCATATGAGCAAGCGGTCTTTAGCGCACAATACGGTCTCAGCCCCAACAGCAGTTTACACACTGGATTCGTGCATAAAGAACGCGACAGTGAAGATCCAAAAGACTTTTACAACATTGGGCTGCAATCCTCACTTTGGAACACCAGCTTGCTTTTTGACGCGACTACGGACGACAAAAGCAATAACACTTTCGCCTTCAGCGCCAGTCAATATTTTAACCGCACAAGCCTTCGTTTAGGGCTTACTGAATACGATAAAAGTGATCCCAGTGTCAGCGACCCTAAGCGTCGGTTATCGTTTGGAGCAAGCGGACAATTACTGGGAACCCCTTATAATTTCAGTGCCCGACGAGAAGAGAGAGAAGATTCAACCGAGGACACGTACAACTTAGGTGTATCCGGTAATCTCGATCGTTTACGTTGGTCGAACACGTTGGACTTCAAGCGACTTAACCGCAGCGAAGGACGCAGTAAAGATGTCGATGGAAGTGTGTTTTTAGGGTATTCACTCAACCCAATCAACTTCCGCCTTAGCCTCAATTATGAAATTAGCCCTGAAGCCGAAATAGAATCAACCGACCTCTCGACTTATTTTGCCATAGACAACAACACCAGCATTAATTTTTCGGCGCGCTACAGACCCGAAAACAACAACACTCGCTACAACCTAGGTATGACCTGGAGACTCCCTTACCTGCAATTAACACCGTCAGTAAGTTACGACGACGACGGTGAAATCCTCGGCCTTATCACCGTTTCAGCCAGTTTGGGCACACGTAGCTCAAGCGATGCAAGCTACTACAACTTAAGCAATGCTAGCCAGGCTAATCACGGTACGTTTAAAGCGCGATTATTCGAGGACCGCAACAATAATGGGTACTACGAATTGGGTGAACCACTGCTAGAGGGTGGCGAAATAAGCGCACAACAAAGTCACCGTCGAGGGCGCAGTAATGAGGAGGGTGTCGCTTGGTTAGAGCGTGTCACCGCATGGCAGCAAACTGACATTGCCTATGAACAAGGGTCCATTAACAGCGCCCCTATGGTCTACACCGGCAAGCCATTTTCTGTTGTCTCGCGCCCCGGCAGTATGATCGCCGTTAACATGCCATTCGCTCGCACAGGGGAGCTGGACGGCACCGTTTACCGTAAGGATGGAGACACCACATTCCCAGCGCGAGGCATAAGACTCAGCTTAACCGATGACCAAGGCAATATCATTGAACAAGGAACAACCGATGCCTATGGCTTTTTTCTATTTGAATCATTAGTCCCTAATGATTACCGCATAAAAGCCATGAATGAGGAATGGCTGAACCCAATCAGCGCTCAATTCACCATCACCAATGATGGGGACACCATGCTGGATCGCAGCCTGTTCCTTGGCCCCACACCGCCCCTAAAAGACACCACATCACTGCTCGAAGAAACACCTGTAACACCCTCACTACTCAGCAAAACACCGGTACTGAGTTCTTATCAGGCAAAGTTAATAGCACCTGTGGCTAAACGGCCCATAACAGAAAAAACAGCACCTAAACCACAACCTCGCCCCCCCATTAAAGTCCAGCCAGCAAAAGCCACGGCCCATTATTTTTGGAGCCTACAAGTTGCCAGCTACGGTCGAGCTGAAAATGCGCAACGGTTACAGCAACAACTACAGGCCCAAGGCCACATCGCTTTCAGTCGGTCAGTCATCATTGGCGAGCGTCGCTTCATTCGTGTCTACGCGGGTAAGAAAACAACGAAAGATCAGATTCTCGCCATCAAGACTTCGATTGATCAGTCGATAAAGGTTAACTCACTGCCCGCAAAGTTAAACGCTAAGGACAACTCATGACAAAGGCTCTGGCTCGCAGCAGCTATAAGATACTGGCGCTTACTCTCATCGCCAGTGCTGCCTCCGCTCAAACACTGGAGCACAGCCAAGATCCAGCACTGATCAATGGAGTGACTTTCGAAACTGAGGCGATGCCAATAAGGCTTGAAGCGCCTGACATCATGATTCACACCCCCTCCAAACCAGACGACAACATACCGTCAGCCACCTGGCCGTTCACCAGTGAAGTAAACGAAGCTGAAGCCTCGAATAAGGCTCCGCCCCCTAACACCACACCCAAAGAAACACTCCCAGAAGTCAGAGTCATCGAATCTGAACCCGATCCCACTTTCGACGCTCAAGACCTGGAACAAATGATTGAAGGCTTGCTCAGCAAAAAGAGAATAACTGGCGCCTTGGTTGGCACCACCATCAGTGCCGCACTATCGGCCCACCCAGTGGGAGCATTCCTAGGGGGGTTAATCGGTGCCATGGTGGGCAAGGAGTCAAAATATAAGCCCTCCGCCGAGGCCTCATCCATAACCGAGCAAGATCTGTTTGCTGTATTGGATAAGCTTGCCGAAGACCGCGCCGTAGCAGAAGCACAACAGCCTGAAGAACCGCCTGCAGATCCCGTTGCAGTAACACGTGAAGCGAAGCCACAAGTGACCGAGGTCAGCTCCCTATCGGTAGCACCGCAAGAGCAGCCAGCCAAACCTCACACTGACTGTTACCAGGCAAACCACTCGGGCCCGCGGAACCGAGCGGCTCTGAAGCATTGTTTTTACTACGCCTATTAACACCACAAAGTGCTACTCACTAAGGCCAATGAAACAAGCATTAAAGATGCTCGCGATACGGCCGACTAATACTCTAGAGACCTGCAGCGGGTGGCACTAACTAGGCTGCTACACTGAATTTAGAACGACCGGTATTAGTGCATAGAACACGGCTTATCCGCCGGTGCATTTTAAGACAGCATTCAATTGGTGATGGTTATGAGTAGATTGCGTGTAAGTAAATTTGTCCTTCCCTTATTAGGACTCTCACTAAGCGGCCAGGTAATAGCTGCCACAGGTAATGTCGGGGCTACGAGTGCCGCGGCTCTCGCCATGGCAGAAGCCACACCGATGAACTTTGGCAGTATTGTCGCAGTGGGCAACACCACTGGCGAGTTTAATGGTGCCGGTTCTCTGATATCTGGCGTGACGCCTAATGCTCAAGACTCTGCCTTCCTCTCCATGGACTTAAACGGCGGCACTTTGGTCGCCGGCAATGGCACCACCGCCACCTTAAATGCACTGGCCAGTAATGGCACCATGGGGGCCATCACCGTCACCGGAGCGGTCGCCAGTACACAGGTTCGGTTTACATCGCCCGTGATGCTCGACTTCGACAGCGCTGGCGCCACGGCCTCCATTACCGATGTAGGCAGCGGAGACTCGTTTCTCTTCACTGATCTGATTTTGGATACCGATGGCGATACCGTCATGAACAACGCAGCCACAACCGATGGAATCTCTGCCACTGTATTTGGTACCACTGATGTTTCAGGCAATATCAGCATTACCGCCGCAGGCCGGCTTTACACTATTGAGCTTGGAACAAGCAATAAAACATATACAGATTCCGGAGCCTACACCGGCACGTATTCACTCACCGTTTCTTACTGAGGAGCCTTCCGATGACTCTCCGAACGCTGTCTCACGCAAAAGTATTTATCCTTGCGCTCGTGGCCATAGGCCAGAACGCACTGGCCACCGATACCATTAACGCCAATGTAGGTGTAACCGTTGATGCGTCCATAACCATGAACGAAACACAAAGTATGAACTTTGGCACCTTCTTCATGACCGGCAACACAAACGCTGAAGTGGCAGGCACGGGCGCCGTTGCCGCGAGCAGAACACCGGCCGACTCCGCGTGGCTGCAGCTTAACTTTGATGGGACGGTCACGGCAACCGATGGCACCTCTGCTAAAGCTGCCACCATTGGTGCCAGCGCAACGGTCGGTGTTTTTGACATCTCTGGTGCCGCATTCAACGCCCCTATTCAGCTGTCATCAACCATTATGCTGGATTTTGACTCCACCGCGGCTGAAGAAGATGTTGATGGCGCCGTCGATACTGACACGATGAATTTCACCGATTTACAGATCGATATTAACAATGACAATGTTGCCGATAACGACACCGCCGGTGATACCGACGCTGGTGTAGTGCACGCCACTACCGATGGCACCGGCGCACTGCAGATTCGCACGGTTGGCCGCCTTTATTCAACATACATTGGCGCTGCTGACAATCACTTATACGAAGCCGGCGTCTTCGCTGGTACCTACACGCTCAATGTTTCCTATTGATGGGCTTGGGGAACAACTGGGCACGCCCTACTCATAAATGAGCCCAGTTACCCAGTAAGTGCCCCCCGAAAGGTAAGAATAATGCCAAGGCTACTCCTTTTTGCCTTCCTCTCTTGGATCAACCCGCTGTGCTATGCCGGGCTAATAACGCAAGAGCAAGCGCTCGACTTTGGCACTTTTGCCGCCAACTTCAATAACGGTAGCTCCTTGCAAGTGGGTTATAATGGCGATGTCATGACCAGCGGTGTCCTACATGTCATTGATGCACCACAAGCGGCACGTTTTCGCCTCACCGGCTACCCAATCAACCACGTACTCACCATCACCATCAATAATTTCTCCCTCAGCCGTGGCAGCGGCGACACATTTTTGATCACAAACTTCGTACACAATGCAATCACGACAGATGGCACGGGATCTGCATTACTTTTTGTGGGTGCGACATTGCAGGTGGATGCCGGCAATAACTACCCAGACACCGATTACAGTGGTGATATCACAGTACAAGTTGACGACTGAAGTCAGTCGGTGCTGCGCTGTTGCCCTGACTGAATTCACGACAACGGTCTGCCCAATGAAACACAACACTTTCATCGTCACCTTCATTCTGTGCACGTTCTTCTCTGTGTTTGCCAGTGCCAGCTTATTAATCTCCCCTATTCGGGTGGTGATGGATGAGCAGCAACGTACAGGGGAAGTGACCTTAGTCAACAGCAGCGCTACGACCAACAGCTACAAAATCGAATGGATTGAGTACCGCCAAGACCAGAACGACCGCTACATAGTCGAGACCAACAACCGCAGCCCCGCCAGTCGCATCCTGACCTACAGCCCCCGCCGCGTGACACTTGAGCCACAACAGTCACAGAAAATTCGCTTGCGTTACAGAGCCAGTAAAATGGAGGATGGTGAGTACCGCTCACACCTGCGCATGACCGCTCTAGCCCCAGAAAAATCAGCCCCCTCTGGACAAGCCGACGGCAAATCATCAATGTCAATTAATGTACAGCTGTCCTTTGATTTACCCATTATTGTTCGCAAGGGCAAAGGGGATGTTGACATCAATTTTGGCGACATCAGTGTCGTACCAGGCACAAACGGAAACACGCGCTCATTGGCCAAAATGAGAATCCCGTTCCTCCATGCGGGTACTTTTAGTGGGACCGGAACGTTAACTGTGCTGATGCAAAGTAAACCGGAGGTGGCTCCCGTAAAAATTGGCATCGTCAATAATTTGAACGTTTTCCCTGATTCAAAAATCGTCACCAAAACAATCCCACTAAATATCGCAAACGTACCGACTGGCGCTGCGATTAAAGTGACTTACCAAGGTAAAAAAGAGTACGAAGGCCGTACTTTTGCCGAAAAAGTATTTCGTTATGAGCCCTAATGCGCTGCTAAGCCAATTCACCCCAGCCTAGCCCCAAATACTTGAGCGCCCACACATGAGCGAAGAACAGAAGCGACCTAACGACTCTTTAAGTATTCAGCAACGGAGCAAACTTATACTCATTGTTAGCTGCCTCCTGCTCAGCGGCTGCAAGGTCAGCATCCCGATCATTGAGCAAGGAGATGTCGAAGAGTTTTTATCATCTGACGAGTACGAGGTTCCAGAAGAAGAGAAAGAGAAAGAGAAAACCACACCAAAGCGTCTTGAACTTAGCTTGAAGATCGTTACAGATGACGAAGCGGAGGAGGAACAGCAAAAACTCGATAAAGTCGCGCTAATGACCAAACAGTTTCTGGCCGAAAAAGAACCACTACCCCGCTGCCACCCAAGTAAAAACCCCCAGTTCGCTTACCGTAAGCGCATTGCATTGCTCCCCATGGAGCTGGTCAACCCTCAAGATACAGTTGACCTCC
>Ga0209826_1002396_pt1 | contig 12325 bp, 7 predicted proteins | sample GOMGulsemesocosm_5_FD_184637 | JGI IMG/M metagenome (GOLD analysis project Ga0209826, IMG submission 184637) | Methane-oxidizing microbial communities from mesocosms in the Gulf of Mexico - GOM15C Gulf of Mexico (SPAdes) (version 2) | ecosystem: Environmental > Aquatic > Marine > Cold seeps...
CATCCCAAGCGTTCGAAAGTATTATTATTTTATCAAATGATACTGTTCCTGAAAGTGCAATACTCGCAAGCGCACCCATCTTATCTTCTTCCATTAGCTTTATATCAGCAGAGCCAAGCCAGCTTAAGAGTATATTCATTTGAGTTGTTATCCAGTGTGTATTCACTATTGGTTATGTAAAACATATTACAGTAAGTAATATATTTTACAACACTAAAACACTCTGATTTATAGTATGTTCGCCGTTATTTTACTACCTGGATTTAAGAAAAGTATATCTAGAGTTTACCAAAATCAATCAAGCTAATTAATTCTCCATCTAGACTTCGCTCTATTGATGTTTTTATCAATTCAAATTTTGATTGTCATTCTATACCTACCAAACTGTTCAAATTCATGAGGTAAATTGCTTTCTGAAACTTTATCTGGAGCTATCTTTAATATTCTACTGCCATCAACTTGTCGATTTACTTGCCAACTATGTTTGCAACTTGAATGACGAATTGAGAAACAGTTATTATCTCGATATATCCATTGATTTTCATTTACTTGAGACCCGCAACAAGGACAACACAATAGGTTATCAAAGCTTTTTGCCACCTTTATGATATTATCAACTGAATTTTTCACGGTAATATCGTTATTATGTTTTAATAAAACGTCTGAAATTTTTGGGGTTATAGATAAGAATGGCTTTGAAACTACAATGCTATTATTTTCAATCACCCAATAACTATCATTAATTTTCCTCAGCTCTTCTACAAGCAATGAAGGAAGTTTATTCACCGAAAGGCCTAATGATTGATATGTTTCTTTTGCTAACCACTTAGATATTAAAACAGCTAAGAGCTCTAAAGAATAAAAGTAGGTTGGTGAAGAGCAAATTATCTTGTTACTTTCATTACTTTCACGGTTCAAAGTAAGAAGAACCCTTTGAATCTGTCCTGTTTTTTCAATTTTTTCATTAATGATACTTTCAGTAAAAAATGGAACAAAACATATAGACTGGCTACCTACGCATAATAATATTTCTGAATATTTAGTGAGTAAAAAGCTAATAGGATTGATGCCATTTCTTTCAAAAGTATTATTATCTTGTTCTATAAAGCCCAATTCATGTAGGGTTCTTTTAACAAGATCAACACAATAGTTGATATATGATGTTGTTATCTTTTGATTACGCATAAAGATAAACTCAGGATCAACTTTATTAACTTGTTGTGTCTCTAACCAACTATTCCACAACCTAGCGACATGACGATAATGTTGGTCGTGCGATAGAACATTGGTCATATTCAATTTCAGTGGAACGTGTAAGTTATGAGTTAACAACCTGTATAACTTAGAGTGCTGAAGTGTTCTAACCTTTTTTAACATTTGGGATAAAATGTTGAGGGTAGTAACCCCATTAGAAGCAGCATAATCAGCCTCTGTATTGTCAGAAAATCCTTCCCCCCATAATTTAAAGATACTTTCTCTCAGTTCAAAGTAAATATCTTCAGCATCTTGAAAGTCCATGGCCTCTTTAAACAGTTCTTCGAGTCTTTTAACCTCTAAAACTCGCTTCAACAAGTAACTTTCGATAAATATTAGAAGCTTGACATAGACTCTATTTTCATAAATATTTAGTTGATCTTCGCTTTCTAAAGCCAAAACTTGTTTAGGTATAACGCCAGTAAGTGTTCTTGTTTGCCAGCATTCAGAGTGAGATGCCAGATGGATATTAGCAGAAGCAGCTATTTTCTTAGCCCTAGATACAGGAACTAAATACTCTTGATAAATAAGTTCCATTCTGGGGCGTCTAGCAATTTCTTGTAGATGCCCTTTTTTTAACACCTCAAAAAGCAACTCTTCAAACTTTGACATTTCAAAACGAGCGAGTAATTTTTCAGGAATTAAGAAGGAACTTTTATTTTCTGAATCAATAGCCTCTTGATAAGCTAGAATGGCACTTTCAATAATACCAAACTCTGTTGTATCTTGGTCTGTTTGTACTGTCTTAGTAAAAGAGCCAAGTTGATGACCTATATGAAACTTATCTGTACCATCATTTACAAGCAAGCTTCCATTTTCAATGGTTGTATGACCATTAAAGGTACAAGTATCATCTACTACATACCGTCCTGAAATAACAATATCCGGAAGCTGTTTAATAAGATCCCCTGTCACTCTGTCGTACCACTCAGCCATTAAATATTACTCTTCTTCTTCAATTCGTTTTTCAGTAATTTCAAGCATGCCTCTGGCTTACTTTTAAATTTTTGACTAGCCCAGAACACTTCAAGCGCATCAATAAGGTTCGAAATATCTTCGTGTTCCGTATCATAGCGGCCTGTAGCTTTACCAGCCCTTAAAACTTTTGTAGCTAACATATGATCTAAAGCGAAGCCTATATCACTGCCACACTCTAACATTACGGGTATAAACCTAACTAAGTGCCTTTCCAATCTATTACCCCAGCTTACGTTAAAATCTTGTTCTAAATACTGACAAAAGTCGGATGCATCCAATGCTTTAATGAGTTTACTTACTGTAGCTTTATGCTTTATTGAAGCAGATTCAAAAGCACTTTCAAGTGAAGCAAAGCTATAAGTAACAGATTCTAGATCTTTATTAATTTCAAATTTATCTGTATGTCTAGGAAGCTCCATGACATGTGCGCGATCATAAGTTTTATCAGCGAACTCGTAAGTAGTTTCATCATGGTTAGCCGTACCAATAAACCATACATTTTCTGGTATTTTTATTTTTCTACCATCTATCAATAATTCTGGGGTATTTATTTGTCCTGTAGTCATCAAAGGTAGCACTCTATCTTTTGGATCTAACTCTAAAGCAGATAAGAATTCAGCAAAGTATTGCTCTGGTCTTGAAAGATTCATCTCATCTAATAAAATTACATATGGACGGTCTGAATAAGCAGGACACTGAGCTTCATATAACCCTTGCAGTGTTTCTTGCTCATAAAATTTCTTTTCAAACGCATTAAAGTGCCCAACTAAATCACCTTTATCTCGCCAACCTGCCTGTACAGAAATAGTTTTACAGCCACCACCAACAGCTCTAGCAAAAGCTTTAGCTAAACTTGTTTTGCCTGTTCCACTGATACCTTGAAGAATATGCAGACGACTCATAGATAAACCAGCAATAAATAATTGGATATCTTCCAGCCTGTAATACAAAGCCTTATTTTCTATTGCATCCCATGCAATACGCTGTTGAAGCTCTATAGCAAAAACATTCAGTAAAGGTACATTCTCTGTCAATCCAGTTGCACGTAATTTATTATCAAGCTCTAGTAAAGCTGGAAATGCTGTTTTACTTTGCTGTTTGTTAACTAAATCATCTACATCCGCACTTAATTGATCTAACGCACCTTTCAACAGCTCATTGTGTTTAGTAAGCACTTGTTTTTGTTTCTCTACATGCTCAAGTTCAATAACAGACATTCTATTTTTATTGAGCTGTGTTTTATTTTTTTGCAATTCAGTTTGAGTGTTTTTATATTCTTGCTCAAGCGCTTCATGTGCTTTTTTTAGCTCTTTAAATTGAGCTTCTATTTGCTCACTTGGTTTTTCATCAAGCTGTAAGCTCAAGTCATTAACCTTGGTTTTATAGCTACTCAATTGCTCTAATACTTGCTGCGGTGTTGAATCACCAAACTGTCGTTTAATATCACTAAATGAACTTAGCTGAGACAATAATTGGCTTTCACTCTTTTGGTAGCTTGAAATTTGCTGTTCAAGATTTTGCTTTTGATTTTCTAAAGTAGAGACTTGATAAACAAATTCAGTTTCAACTTCATCACGTAATGCAATTTTATACCTAGCGGCTTCTTCACTAGTTAGTTGAGATCGCTTTAAGGTACGCTCGTTGATGTTTTTTTCTTGTTGTAATTCAAACTCTTTATCTGCAAGCATATCCTCTTTTTTTGTAAGTTCTGACAATTTCATTTTAAGTAAGTTACTTTCATCTTCAGATAAAGAATCTTTTGAAGTGTTTAGTGTTTTAATTTGCTCTTCAAGTAACGTTTTTTTACTCTCGTAGCCTACTAGCAGCTTTTCTTTGTCTTCTTCATACTTATCAAGCATCTCCATATGCTTTTGTGAGAAACCACTTTCTGCATCTAATTCTTGCTCTTTAATGCTTGATAATCGGTTAGCAATATCAGCTTTTTCATCTGCATTTTTCTTCTGACTTACCGCTAATTCCTTCGAGTTTTTATCCAGTTCTTTCTTTTCTGATTCTATTTTATTTTTTAACTCTTTAGCTGACTCTTCTAACTGCTTAGTTCTTAATAAGCTTTGCCTGTTTTCTGATTCTAGTTTTTTGTTCGCCTCTAAGCTTTTCTTCAATTCGCCAACAAGCGCTTGAATATCATCCTCTAGAGAAGCTGATACTTTCTGCTTTTGTGCTTCATCGGCAGCATCATGTGAGCTTTTAGCTGATTTAAATTTATCTGCCATTGCTCCAAAAATTGAGGTGTTTTCATTTTCGAGTAAATTATCAACCGCAGACAATGCATTACCAGTCTTATCTCTCGGTATTGATTTCGTTGTGCTTGGAGCAACTGTTTGTGCATTCCTTTTTACATTTTTTTGTTTGTTTCTAGACATCATTTATTTCCTAAAAATTGTTCTAATACTTTTAATAATTCATCTACAGAGCTAAGGTGCTCCATAACATCTTCTTTTGATATGCTTTTACCACCAGCATGAGAGGCAAATTTATTTCGGTCATTTGCCAAAGGTATGATCAAATCTAACCATGTGGGGTATTGGCTATTTATTGCTTCAACCATATCAGGGTACTTCAATAGCATACCTGCAATCAGTGCTTTTAAAGACTGCTCCCCATAGGTTAGTGCGCTTCTAATCGTGCCAGGCTGTACAGTAGATAATTGGTAGCCGACTTCTTTACTGACACCATTCACCCGATAAAACACTTGCTCTCTAACCCTTTTATCTGACTGGTATTTTTTAACCCTGTTACCGTCCCACTCAACAACAAACACTTCCCATTCTGAATTGTTTTTTTTTGGCTCAATCGCTTCTTTCAACCAAGCTTCTAATACTCTTTGTAATTCACTTAGTAGGCCATCCAGAAGTTCAAATCGTGGGGATGATTCAAACTCAACTTGCTTTTTAAGGCGTAACATACCGAGTAAATGTTTATCAATGAGAGAGTATTTTTGTACCCAAGGGTATTTTGAAAGTAATTCAACTTTAGCTTGTTCTTCAAATTGAAGCATTTGCTCTTGATAGCTAGTCATATGCTCCTTTTCAGCTATGCCGATGACATCATTAACCCTTGAAGCAAAACCCTTATTTGATTCGATTAGCTTTTCAGCAACTTCATTTAATTCAGGTAAGGATTCAGTAAGCCCTGTTGGGTCAGATAAATACCATGAGCGATCGCCTGTAATGGTTGAAAATAACCTAATGTGAATAAAAGCCGCAATTGGCTCATGTTCAATGAAATCGATTGAATAATTAATATTAAAATCAGCGTCAGAAACATATACATCCGCTTGCTTAAGTTGATTTAATACTCGTCTGTGCGCTCTAAGACACACATTCATTTGCTCTGCTGTAGGCTGCTCTGCTCGCTGAATGTTATTTACCATTAAGGGGCTAACTTTTTTACCTGAGCCTTTACTTACTATAAAAGTGGGAAACTTAGCACTAAAATCCATATTCTCAATATAAGGCAAACTAGATAGAACTCTTGGCATTAATTTTCCAGTGGTCGCATCTTGAATTAGGTAGTAACTGCTAATTTCTTTGTTTTGTACCTGTTTACCTTCAAGCAGTGATACTGCTTTGTCCGTAATAGCCCAACCATCTAAAAATCCATCATTGGTTAACTGCGCAAGAATATATTTAACTAATTCTTTATCTAAGTTGCTATAGATACATAATTTCTCATTAGCTGTACAGCCTGCTTTAACAAGCTTGAGTAATAACATTTGAAAAATATTTAAAGGCGTTTTATATTTAGGCGCAGTAATTCGCCACAAATGGAATGGCCAAAAAACATGACGTTGTTTATCGTAATAAGCCTGTTTATTTTCTATGCTTTTTAAATAACATACGTTTTGAATGTTTTTATGCGAAATCACTTAATTCACCTCACATAATTCGTGGATAAAAGACCAAACTTGCGGGATTGCTTTTTTAGCATACTTTTCAGCAAACATATTTTTATCGCCAACCACTTTTATTAAACTTTTAGCTCGACTAAAAGCAACATTTAAACGGTTTGGTGTTCGAATAAAGCCATATTTTTTCCGATAAGAGTTTTCATCAGAGCAACCAAGATCATTAGATCTAACCATTGACAAAATTACCACATCAAACTCCTTACCTTGGAAAGCATCAACAGAGCCAACTCGAAGCTTTTCTTCACCTTCTTCGGTCGTTTTATAACCTGGTAAATACTCCCAACCGTCGTTAGATTTATGACAAACCCCGCATTGTGAAAACTTATCTAATATCAATTCCCTTTGAGCTGCAAAAAAAGTAATAACACCAATACTCAAATTTGGCTTTACTTCTAATAAAGAACGCACTTCTTCAACAACCTTTAACGCCTCACACTCTCGCTTCCAACTTGTACCTGAACGCTTTTCTCGCCCACTAGATAAAGGCAAATCAACCCATTCAGCAACTTTACCTTTGTATTTTGGAATACCTAAATCAAATTTATCATCCTCAAGGCCAGTCATTAGTCTTGGCTCACCTTCAGATTCATAAAAAGTTCGACTGATAAAGTCCCCAAGGTTTTGATGCATTCTAAATTGTGTATCCAGCATGACCGTTCTTTGGATGCCATCCTTCGCCTCACGTTTTTTTAACTGAGTATACAAACGCTCAAATAAACTCATTTTTATAGCATTTGATGTTTCAAGCTCAAGCTCTCCAGCAGCTATCATTTCCTTTTCAATATCAGGTTCTAACATTTGCGGTAATTGAAAGTGATCTCCAACCAGCACGATGCGTCTTGAAGCTAGTGCCATAGGTATAAACAAATCTAATGGGTTGGCTCTCGCCGCTTCATCAACGATAACAGTATCAAATGAAAACTCGCTCGTGACCTCATTCAACGAAGAGTTGACTTGAGATTTGTACCTTACAACTCGATCTCCCGCCGAGCGCTGACATGATGCACCTACGGACGTGGTATATTGTTTAACGCTTTGAGCCAAGTATTCTGGTTGATACTTAATTAAATCTAAATATTCCTCAATAACATCAGGTATTCCGGCTAAACACTTAGAAGCATGTGCAGATATTGCTTGCTCTAACTGGTGCAAAATTGAAATATCTTCTTTAGAAAGTGCTACCTGTAATATTTTAGGGCGATAGTCTGGAATCAGCTCATCAAGCAATTTGTTTTTTAAGACTTTCAGTTTAGAAAAGTCAGATTTACTAAGATCTCTTTTATTAGAAATCAGCTCTAAAAATTCAACCTCAGCTAAGTATTTTTGGGGACGTTTAAGTGCTGATAAGCATGAGAATGTTTGCTCAAAACCATCATCAGAATAGGAAGTTGGTGTTACCCTTAACCCCCTAACTTGCTTCATCAAACTAACATTATCAACAATTTTCGTATCAGCACGTTGACCAATAAAGTGCTGCTCAATTTTTATTTTAAGTGCTTGTGGTATATCAAAACCATGATGAATTCTTAGGTGTTCAATATCTTCAAGTAAGCTTTTAACTCTTTCTTTTTTTTGTTCTTTAGCTACACGAGTATCAAGAAGCGCAGCAATGTCCTGACGAATATTTTTAACAATCTTATAGCTACCTTCTGTTTCAGATAAGTTACTAGCCACCTCACTTAACTGACTAGATTGTTTCTTACTCCATTGCTCTAAAAGAAATGGTGCACGAATATTGTCGTCAGCTCGAATCGCTGGTATGCCAAAAGCTTCAGACCTGGCTACAACATTATCAACGGCATCATTTTGAAAGCTAGTTAATAATATTTGGCCTGTCATATTGCTTTTATGCTCTTCCGCAAGGCGATTTTGCAAGGCACTGATCACTTGAGTTTTACCTGTTCCAGGAGGCCCTAGAATTAAAGCAATATCAGGTGTGTTTAGCGCAATATCTAAAGCTTCAACTTGTTTAGCTGTTGGCTCGCCTTTGAAAGAGTTTCTTGCTGATGCCGTTAAAGGTGTTAGGGTATTATTGTTTTTTCGTTGTGTAGAAATTGTTATATCACGGTCTTCAATTAAAAAGCGTAAATCCTTCATCGGGTTGGTGAGTTTAGTTATGGCATCCCTAGCCTGCTCTCTTCGCTGCATTTGAACTATCGAGCCACTTATCGATAAATAAATGACGCCTTTATCTTCAGGTCTGCCTTCAGAAGTTAAATTCAAGGTGATAAATTGATTGGTACTATTTACGAGCTTAGCGCTAATGCTTGGCACTTTTTCATCTTTTTCTAGCGCTATATCACCTATATTATTTTCTAACCAACTAGGTAATATTTTATTAATCTCTAAAGTCTGTCCGCTTTCCTCTTGCAACACCGCTTTTAGCATACTCACTTTTTCGAGGTCTTTCTCTTGAAAGTAAAATTTCCACTTTATGCCATCAACTGAGTTCTCTTTATCAACTTTTATATAACGAACAAAACCTGCCTTTGTAGCAAGAGCAACCGCTTTCTCCTTCACCTTTAAATTGTACTGGTTCCAAAGGTTGATATAAGTTGAGTTATCCCTGTTTAGCTCTTCCAGTTTTGCTCTCATTAAAGGATCTTGAATTCTTGCAGCAACCGTATAGTCAATAAATGTTAGTTCTGTTTCTAATACTGTTAAATTAAGCTTGTTATTACGAGGCCGAGTTTTTATAGACTTCACCCATACCTTGTCATCTTTAGTAAACTCAATTTGTAATAAACTAGTTTTCCCTACAAGGGTAAATATGTTCGCACTAACCTTACTGCTATTATTTGTAGCAAATAAAATTTTAGCCGTGTTATTTAACTTTAAGATGAATTCTTCCTGCAACCAACTTGCTACCTGCTCTACGTTTGCATTAGCAATGTTTGCTTTTTTCGAAACTTGCTCAACTATTTTTTCATCAATTGAAGCTTGCAGCGTTTCAAAATTCATAGCATTAGGTATACATGGAATGGTCTGTAATAATAATGTTTTTTTCTTAACCGCAATGGGCAACCAGAGAAAGTGCCCAATTTTACCGTAGTTATCTAACACTTCAGGATTATCAACAGAAAAAAGTAGATCCTCTTGCTTTACAAATAACTCTCCATGAATCTGGTGAATTGAGATGTCTTTATCACAACTTATTGCGTCAATGATTTCATCATCAAACGATAATTCGATAATCTGCTCTTGGGTTAAGTGCTTTAGATCTTTTAACTTCATGAGCTTACCACCTCAACCTATATAAACTATCGATTTGAGGATCGGTTGAATCAACCACTGGCTTTATAATCAACCACTTATTCTGTCTTGTATCTACAGGTAACTCAGTTTTGGAATTAAACCGTTTTAATTCATTTTGACCTATACCCATTTCAAAAGATTTCGCATTGCTAGGTGTTATTTCTATCCCCTTTTTGGTAAAACAAATAGAAAGCAACTCTTCTGACTTAGCCCAATGTATCGATCCTGGAGGTGAATTCTTAATGATTAATGTTTCACCTAAGTTTAGTGTTTGATGCAAACCTGTATCAATATATGTATCGCTCAGGCTAGTGTTGGGGAGTTTCAAAATTGACAAGTCTTGCAAGTTATTGCGAATGTACAAAACCTGTTTATTGTTCATTTCACTTTCACAGAAAGGACAAATAAGTTTGCCTTCATCTAATAGAAAATTAAACGAAGCATTACACTCATGGTTTTGACAATTAACTAGCAAGTGCGACAGTTTTTCTAAAACTTCTGCCCACTCACTTAAATTAGGACGACTTAAAGGCTCTTCTTTTCCGGTATTAAAACAACGTTCAAATAGTGTTTTCAAGGGTTTTAGGGCGACTAACTCTATCGGTAAACCTTTAAATACTTCATTTGAAAAGTCACTTGGGTGGTATATCCAAGGAAGTTCACCTGCAAATGCTTTTTCTTCATCTTCAGGTGTTCCATTATCAACAAACTCTCCGATAAAAGGATGATTGGTGGTTAGCAGTCTCATTGCAATGACAGCAAAACTCCATGAATCGGTTAAAGAAGAAACACACCTATCACCGCTAACAACTTCAGGTGCTCCATAACCAGGACTAAAAACTCGACCCGCTTTGCCTTCAACGTCTGTTGAATCAAAACTCTCTCGCTGATTAATACAAATATTATCGCAGTCTATTAACCACACTTGAGCATGTTCAACACTTTCAGAGATAAATATGTTTGCCGGAGATAAATCACCATAGGCTAACCCTCTAGCATGCAAGTCAGCCATGCTTCGAGCTAAATTTGCCAACAAGTGCAATCTACGTTTAATGCCCCCTGATGCTAGATACTCCTCTGGGCTGCCTTCGGTATCAATTATGGTTTGCTCGGTGTTATCCATCAAAGTTTGTAATGGCATCAAGTCATCCATCAATTCCATTGCGTAGCCAAAATTGTTGCCCTTCATCGCAATACGTGAAAAAGGTTTAGCTATATTTAACTGCTCCAGTGGTTGGCGCATTAACCAACGGATATGCTCAAGCCAACTTTTCTTTTTATCTGGATCTTGCTGGGTACTCATTTTTACCAGCACTTTATCAAACTGAGTTGCACAGACGACGCCTTGCCCGCCTTGTCCTAATTTTTTAGTTAACTCAAAATCCTGACCAAACTCATCGGTAACGATTCTTTTTTTAGCTTTTTGATTTATCATTTGTTTATAACCAATAATGCGAGGCTTTTATCATCCGTATGGTTCGGCGTAGCCCAAGTCTTAAATTCATTTTTTAACCAGGTTTTTGCTTGTCTAATGCTTTTTTCCTTAATACTGTTAACAATCGCATTTACAAACTCCATTTCAGCACCTTGGTTAATATCTTCACTAATACCGTCTGTCATTAACGCAATCACATCCCCCTTACCTAACTGCTGTTGTGTAACTTGCCAATCGGAAAACTTTTTAGACTTTCCTAAACCCGTGGTTATATTGCCAAAGTTACTTGAATCAATAGGTTCAAGCGTTTTTTGAGAAGTTAAAATTAAACCATCGCCTAATTGGAACGTTCGTAATTCACCTTGATGCGATAACCAGCAAATCAAGCAGGTAGTTACTGCATCATTCGCTTTTACTCTACCGAGTGAACTCAACCATTGTTGATAAATTAAGGTGATCAACTCTTTACTCTCAACAGTAAATTTAACATTCTTAATAATGTTAAATGCAGCACGACAAGCGTTCTTTGAGCCTAATTCAGCATGAGGTTTTGACCCCATACCATCACAAACGACAGCTAGCCAACCCGTAGGCACAGATTTAACCAGCACTGCGTCTTGATTAGGCTGACCATTTAATAAATGACCTGGCCCAATAACAGAAACACTTGTCTGTTGAATGTTTACCACTGGCCTTCTAAATCTAGACCTAGATCATCATCACTATTTTCTAACTCATCAAAATTAATCGGTGTTAAATCATTAGGAGTTTGACTTTGCGAACGAGCGGTAACACTCATAGTTACCGCTCTAAAAAACCGGTGAATATCTCTCGCTTCGTGCGCTTTAAATACAGGTGCCTCAAGATCGTTGTTAAACGCTTCTAACACATCAATATTCGCTTCAGCGCCAATAGCCATAGCAAAGCGGCTAGCTTTTTGACCTCGTTCACTATTACACAAGCTTTCAAGACCTGACTTCCAGCTATCTGTAGGAATACCATCTGATAACAAAATAACAACGGGGCGATAATCGCGAGAAGTGATTAGCTCTTTATCTTCAAGCACCATAGTCGCTAACTCAAAAGCATGCCCCATAGGTGTTCTACCAGTGGCTTGAAGAGGCTGCATTGCCTCAACATCTACCGCTCTTGCTAATGGCAAATGCATTTCAGCCTCATTACCACCAAATGTAATTAAGCCAATTTGAATTTCAGCCTGTCTTGCTGACTCTTGCTTAAAAGTAGAAACCATATTCTGAATTGCTTCATTTAAAGATGAAATTTTGCCATCTACTGACATACTGCCACTAGTATCAGCTAGTATTATTACGGGTAGCGCTCTCGCTTTAGCAACGGTGAATTTTTTTAAACTCATTTTAATTCCTTTAATTTCTTTAATTTCTTTAATTTTATACCAATCAAACTTCAATTAATGTAAATGTTTGTGACTATGTTTGAATGGACGAACTTTT
>Ga0209826_1002398_pt1 | contig 12319 bp, 7 predicted proteins | sample GOMGulsemesocosm_5_FD_184637 | JGI IMG/M metagenome (GOLD analysis project Ga0209826, IMG submission 184637) | Methane-oxidizing microbial communities from mesocosms in the Gulf of Mexico - GOM15C Gulf of Mexico (SPAdes) (version 2) | ecosystem: Environmental > Aquatic > Marine > Cold seeps...
ATACATTTTCAGACATTCATTAACTCAGCAAAACTATTCGACTATGTATTCACGACAGATATTGACTGTATCCATCGTTATAAAGCAGCCTTAGGGCATAATAGAGTTTATTTTCTACCCTTTGCTTGTCAACCGTCCGTGCATAATCCGATTGAACTTTACCAGCGCAAAGATGCTATTAGTTTTGCTGGTGCTTATTACGTTCGCTATCCTGAGCGGACAAAAGACTTAGAAAGTTTTTTAGATGCGTTGCCTAAATTTAAGTCAGTAGAAATTTACGACCGTAACTTTGGAAAAGATGATGTTAACTATCAGTTCCCAGAACAGTACAAGCCATTTATTGTCGGTACATTACCCTTTGATAAGATCGATCAAGCCTATAAAGGCTATCAATACTCGATAAACTTGAACTCAATTAAGCAATCACAAACTATGTTTGCACGCCGTGTTTACGAGTTAATGGCATCTAACACCATCACGATTAGTAATTTTTCGCGCGGTTTACGACTGATGATGGGGGAGCTAGTCATCACGTCAGATAGTGGTGAGCAAGTTGTACAGCGATTGGAAGATATGGCTGCCAACCCAGAGGATGCGGGCAAGTTAAAGCTCTCGGCTCTTCGAAAAGTGATGTTAGAGCATACCTATAAGCAGCGACTAAACTATATTTGCAGTAAAGTTGAAGAATTGTCAAAAACAGAAGAACCACTGCCATCAATAGCAGTGCTAGCGCATGCAAAAACACAGCAAGAAGCCGATAGAATCATAGCAATGTTCTTGGCGCAAACGCATAAATATAAACAACTTATTTTACTAATAAACTCGAATATAAAATGTAAGCAAGAAAAAAGCATCAGCTGCCTGACACATAGGCAAGCCAAATCTAAATTAATAAAAGATCTGATTGGAAACTCAACTTGGGTGGCAAGCATGTTGGCAGAAGATTATTACGGCCCTAACTATTTATTAGATATTGCCATTGCAACACAATATAGTAGTGCCGAATTAATTGGTAAAGTAGCTTATTTTAATGCAAAACCAGATAGGATAGAGTTACTAAAGGCGCAAGCATCATATTCGCCTGCCAATAAACTGCCTGCAAGACAAGCGGCGATTAAAGCAAACTATGTGGAGAATATTAGCTTTAAATTATGGTTAAAGAAACTCACCGATAAGCTGCTGGAAAATAATAGCTCTTTAGCAATAGACCCCTATAATTATTGTCGAGAAGCACAAAGCGGTGATTTGACAGATATTAAATTAAAAGTGAATGATCTACCAGTATTAGATACAGGCTTAAGTATCGACCAGCTTCAAACTCAGGCAGAAAATATTGCCCCAGCAGATAATAAGAATGAAGAAAAGGTGCTTACGTCCTCGCGACTAGCTGAGTTATTCGGAAATTGTAAATCTAAGAATATTGATTTATCAGTAACTCAAAATGCATTAACAGTCGTTTCACGCCTAGCAGATGGTAAGCATGAATACCTTTATGCAGAACAGGAATTGGCACCAGATACGCTAGCGAACAATACAGAATTCAAATGTTATCTGGATAGTTCACCAGGCTTATCGATTAGTTTGGTTGTTTTGTTTTTAGATGCACAAAAGCAACGTATTAGCCATGCCATTTTTCAAGCTAATCACAATGGAAGTATTGATACCCCCCCGGAGGCTGAGTGGATACGTCTTGGCTTACGTATTTTAGCTGGTGGTGAGACAGAGATTAAAGTGCTAGTACTTGGACATCGTGACCTGCAACCGGGTGAGATACTTGGTAAGGCTGAACACTTACTATTGACCAACCACTACCCCGCATATCATGACCTGTACCGTAATGGTTTCGTGCATAGTCGAGTCAAGGCTTATGCAGAAAGAGGGGTTGCAGTAGATGTTTTTCGCCTAAGAGTGGGCGAACAATTAAGTTTTGATGAGTTTGAAGGTGTGGATGTTCTTACTGGAGATCCACAAGCGCTAGATACAATGCTTTTATCAGGTAAGTATAAGAGTGTGCTCGTACACTTCCTTAGTTCTGAAATGTGGTCTGTTTTAGAAAAGTATATTGACAGAATTAAAGTAATTGTTTGGTTACATGGTGCAGAAATACACCCATGGCATCGGAGGGCATTTAATTATCAAACAGATTCAGAGCGTGAAGTAGCCAAGGTTGAGAGTGAAAAGCGGATGTTTTTTTGGAATACAGTGCTAAGTCCCATCCCCGCCAACCTTCACATTGTGTTTGTCTCAAATACGTTTAAGCAAGAAGTATTTGAAGACCTGGGATTTGATTTGCCTAAAAATCAATACAGCATTATTCACAATGCAATTGATACTAACAAATTTTCATATCAAAAGAAAACTAAAGAATTAAGAAAAAAAATACTATCAATCAGACCGTATGCATCACGCGTATACGCAAATGACCTAAGTGTTAAAGCAATTCTGGAACTTTCTAAGCAACCTTTTTTCGCACAACTAGAGTTTAGAATGATCGGTGATGGAGTGCTTTTCGATGAAATATTAGAGCCAATCAGAAAGTTTGATAATGTAATTATTGAACGCCGATTCCTTTCACAAGGTGAAATTGCCGAATTACATAAACAATACGGTATGTTTCTTTGTCCTTCACGAAGTGATACCCAAGGTGTTTCCCGCGATGAAGCAATGTCATCAGGCTTGGTCCCCATTACTAATGCGGTAACGGCTATCCCTGAATTCGTTGATGAAGAATGTGGCATCCTTGCCCCAGCAGAAGATGCTTACATTATGGCTGAAGGCATTGCTGACTTATATGAAAATCCTGATAAATTTCAAATGATGTCTGAAGCGGCCGCATCAAGAGTTCGTCAACAAAGTGCCCAGTCAAATATTGTCCAAAAAGAATTAGAACTGTTTAACGATATTAATAAACCTACAAACAGAGGAATTGTATGAACGGACATGAATTATATCGTTCAGATATAGATGGCCTTCGTGCTATCGCAGTACTTTCAGTTGTTTTGTTCCATATTGATGCTGCATGGGTTTCAGGTGGTTTTGTTGGCGTTGATATCTTCTTTGTAATTTCAGGATTTTTAATTACAAAAAACATTATTTCTGAAAAAGAAAAAGGGCGATTTAGTCTGACAGACTTTTACCGTCGAAGAATTAAACGAATAATCCCAGCTTTATCGACGGTGATAATAACAACCTTAATTGTAGCTCAGTTTGTTTTTCTACCTGAAGATTTAGAGCGACTGTCTTTCTCGGCAATAGCCTCTCAATTTTCAGTTGCTAATGTATATTTCACCTACTTTTTAGATACTTCATACTTTGCTCAAAACGCCAGCTTAGAACCGCTGTTACATATTTGGTCACTGGGAGTGGAAGAGCAGTTCTATATATTTTGGCCTTTACTGATTGTCGCGGCTATTAATCACTTTACCATTCGTACCTTATGGGTAGTTGTATTAGTAACAACAGCGATGTCATTTATTGTCGGAGAGGCGTTACTTGATTCGTATGCATCATTTTCCTATTACATGCTTCCTTCTCGTGCAGGTGAGTTATTAGCAGGTGCGCTGGTTTATTTTGCATTACGAACACCAAACTTAAAGCTATCTCGTACAAAGATAATCCCTGAAGTTATTTCATTTGTTGGGCTTCTCTTAATTGGTTTAAGTCTATTTTTATTGAATGAGGAGTCTGCTTTCCCTGGCTATAATGCTATCGCGGTAACATTAGGCACTGCATTACTGATTTTTGGGAATGGGTTGCGAACAACATTCGTTTCTCAAGCGCTATCATGGAGGCCATTTGTTGCAATAGGGTTAGTGTCCTATTCACTGTATCTTTGGCATTGGCCAGTACTCTCGTTTGCCCAATACATTTATGGTGAAGGCCTGTCTTTGCCGCAACAGCTTATTGCAGTAGCAATAATGATATTACTGACACTCTTGTCCTATTTCTTTATTGAACAAGCAACTCGAAAATCGAATAAAACATTTTTACAAATTCTAGTGAGACAGTTTGTTGTTCCAACAGTTGGTATTGTCATGGTTTCGGTTAGTTTTATTTTGACAAATGGATATGGTCTATATGACTTAAATAAGGAATACAAGGTTGCACTGGCAAAAAGCACAATGTCTCCAGTATCGGCGGGAAGGCAAAATTATATTTGTGGGAACAGCCCTTTGACAGAAAAAGAATTTAACAACCCAGACTGCGTTATTAATGGATACAATCAAAGTGACGTGCTCCTTTGGGGGGGGGGCGCATGCTGCGCATTATGTTGGTGCTTTGGGTGAGATAGTGAAGGAACAAAACTCATCATTTAAAAATGTAGTGCATTGGTCTTGCCCCCCCGTATTTTTTACCCCCGATAAATTTGCAGATAAAAGACATAAAGATAATTGTCTCAGGTCACTGCCATTAGTTAGAAGGGAAATGGATAAGTACACTACGGTTATGCTGGGGGGAAGTTGGGGTAGTTATTTAAGATATGGGGATGATTTTACAAGTACATTGAGTGCTACGGTTAGTGTATTAACAGCATCAAATAAAAGGGTAATACTCCTCGGTGACGTACCTCGTCTATCATCGTTTGATAATGTGTGTGAGAAAAAAGCATTAAAATTATCTTGGTTAAACTGTATAGGAAGATTTGCTGTTAATAATGAAGAGGTCACAGCAACGAACTTAGTAATTAAGGAGATAGCTGATGGGTTCGGGCAGGCTCATTACATCGATTTTAATGAGGCTCTTTGTCCAGAAGGATTATGTTCACCATTTATTGGAAATAAAATCGCCTATTATGACAATGGCCACTTATCTATGAAAGGCTCAATTATATTGGGTAAGAAAATCTCAGCTGAAGCCGTTGTGGCCGAGTTTTTTGATAAGTATTTACCAAAGAATAAGAATAATACTGAGGTTAAACAGCTCCCTTGGACCGTATCAGAGATAAAATCACCCTTGCTTACGAAGGTGGAGCATTTTCCATATTTAACTGACGCTGAAAATTTGATTAGTGAAAAGCAACGATGGAGTGGGAAAACGCTAAATATGGAGAAAAATAATAATGCCAAATTATTACTAAAGGTTTTGGATAGTGATGGTGAGAGCTATCAATTTTCATCTACACGACTGAATGTAAATAGCTTACTCAGAGAGAAAAGTGGGGGGGAATCATTGATTGTTTCATTCTTGTTAATGTCGGGTGATCGGAATAGCCAGTTTTCTTTACTCAGAGTTAGATTAAAAGATAAAGATGATGTAGTTAAAGATTTCGATTTGATGGTAAATACCAATTCAATGATTTATCAGACTATGGGGGCGCTACGAAATGATAGTGCACTCATGAAACATGAAGAAGACGGTGTAGTTGCAACAATGGTTATACCAATACCGGAGAAGTTAGTAACAGCATCCATAATGGTTTATCCAAGTGTTGGGAAGAATGTAATGCTTTATAACAAGAGTGGAAAAGGTCAAATTCATATTGAAAATATTTCAGTGAGAGTGGCAACAAGAACCTCAATGAAAACAAATTAAAGTTTTTAAAGAAGAGTGATAATTAGGATTTACCTAAATTATAGTTAAAGGATATTATGCAAGTATTTATATGTGGTACAGGACGTTCAGGAACGTCTATTTTTAATAAAGTCATTGGCTTACATAGGGATATATGGTCCTTCAGGTGGGAAAGTCAGATATTTTCAGGTCTTCCGGCGTTATGTGATTTATTAGATTCAAAAAATCAAAAGCAGCTTGTAAATAAGTTTTCAGATAGAGTTTCTGATCATCTTTACAAGCGAAATGTGGGGGGGAGATATGATGCAGGCTTGTTTGAGATAGTATCTGAAGAACAGCTTGCAGACGCTATTGGGCAACTTAAAAAAAGTCTTTTATTAGCGACTTCTTTGGAAGCGAGAGCAGAAAGTTGTCGTAGATTTTCGAATTCTATTTTTGAAGTTTCGGCAGGTAACGATGGTAAGAAAATTTGGGTTGAAAAAACACCTCGTAATTTATTGTATGCGGATGAAATTAAAAAAATATATCCTAATGCAAAATTTATAAACCTGATAAGGGATGGGAGAGATGTTGTCAGCAGCATTATGGAGAAGCAGTTTTGGCCTATAGCCAAGAGTAATAGATTTGGATCAACAAGGAGCTTTGGAGGGGATATTTCTTTTGAAAAAGCTGTCGATTATTGGGTTAGTCTAATGGATGTGACGGATATAATGAGGAAGAGTATTGGTCCAGAAAGCTGGCTTGATATACGGTTGGAAGATTTAGGACACTCTCTCGAAGCTACATTAAAAGAAACAGAGCACTTTCTTAATGTTGCTAGCGATCCTGAATTTTTATCAAAGGCACAAAAATTAGTGCGCCCCAAAAGAGCCGATTCAAATCGTTTTGAAAGTGATTTAACTGACTCACAGATGACCTATCTAATGGAAAGACAATTTGATCACTTAAAAAAATATAAGTATGTTTAGCAATAATATAAATGCATATTAATGTATAAAAATATTAGAAATTTTTTGACATGGTCTTTCTATCTGGGTGCTAACCTTGCACAGATTGTACCTGGTTACACTTTTTTAGTGGTCCTTGGAACGTTGATTTCACAGCTATCAGTGTTGTTAGCATTCTTTTTGCCACTGAAAGTGATTATATTGCTCGGTTCACCAGACATCCCTCAATATTTTCCTACATCTTGGCGGGCATTTGATAGAGATTATCTTGTTGTTGCTTTTTCTTTGGCTGCAATAGTTTTTTATCTGTTGCATTTATTCGCAGAGAGGATGATCTCTTCCTTTTCTGAGCTCGGCGCGGCTACTATTCTGGATAAAAATAACAAGATGGTTCTATTTGAAAATCAAGAGGTAATTTCTGTTGGGGCTTATCAGCGATATGTTCGTAGCTTAGCAGGAATTGTCTTTATTGGCTTTTCACTTATTATATTATGGGTGATTTACCCTGCTGTTCTATTAGCCATAATAGTTTGTAGTCTATCAATACTAGTAATGCTTTTTCTTGGATATGGGTATAACCAAAGCATCAAAAATAAAATTAACACGGATTCTAATAGGCTTGGTGCAGCCAGTGGATCTATCTGTTTTTTATTAACCTTTATATTTATTGTTGTGGATTTTTTAGAAGCACCTGCCCCTAGCATTATTGTCGCTATTGTTAGTCTTTTACTAATTCGCCAATTAATGAGTCGGTTGACAGGGATAATTATTGATTTAAAAACTTTATATATACAGAAAGCGCAGGTGAACGCACTATTCTTGCTTGGGGACTTAGTTGTGCCTGACCCAACACAGAAAGAGAAAGACTTTTGGTTATTATTGGGTTCTCCAAGTAAGGAAAAATGGATTTGTGAAATTTTAAAAGAAGTTGTGGGTTGTCATCCTGCTCAGCTTGAGTGTCGTTGGAACCAAATAGGTTTTACTGATGTTGTGGCATTTGAGGTGCTTGCTAAGGATAAGGTAGGCAAGCATTTAGGTTCATTTTTAGTTAAATTATTTAATAATAATCGTAAGTCTATAGGCCGTCATGAGGCAAGCTTGTTGATGGATGGAGGGCCTGCACTCCAATTTCTTGGGGCGGGTATGGTTGGTAAGTATCATTGTAATATTTTCAAATGGGATGGCGGAACAAAAATTATTCCTCAGCAGTTAAAATTAAAACGATTAGAACTTTTCAGCAGACTTATTGCACTTGAGCCTGATAAGCAGCTGATCGAACAATATGCGCGCTCCCACCCCATGCTTCCACAGCGACTTAGTGACAATATGCTTGAACGTTTGCACTTAGTAGCTGGCGATTCAAAATTGCAAGAATATGTAGAACGGCTCAAATTATGTATCGTAGACTTGAAAATTAGGCTTGAAGCACTACCAATTCAGATTTTAAATCCTGAGATTAAGCCCGAGAACCTCCATGTTACAGAGGACGGAGAACTTGTCGCTATTCATTGGGGGCGTTGGATAATGGAGCCTATTGGTGCGGGCTGGCCTGTGCAGGAAAAGGAGCTAGACTTGCTAGAAGATGCTCTAAATACTGCTAAAATAAGTCGCTCTACACTTGCCTACATTAGTGTAAGAGATTTACGATTATCAGCGTTAACATTTTCTTTTGAGCAATTATATAACCGTCAAAAATATATTTCAGCATTAGAGTTATTACCTTCAGTACTTTCATGTATTGAGAGTTGTGATGCAGGATTAAGAGCTGAATGAGTTCTAACTTACCAGTTATTGCAATGGTTGTCTGGAATGAATTCCGTAACGATGCCCGTGTCTTGAAAGAAGCAGAAACATTACAAAAAGAAGGTTTTCAGGTTGTTGTGCATGCCTTACATACTACTGGGGTGACTAAAGAGCGTGAAATACTTAGTTCGGGGGTGCGAGTCGTACGTGTGGCACGTAGTCCTTTATGGAAATGGCGTAAGCGTAAGTATCTTTCTTCAGGGAAAGTAGGAAGTAAAATAGCAGTTGGGCCCGTTGGTAAAATGAAGCTTTCTCGACAGGTTTTGCGTATTGTGGCACGGCTCTTGACACACCTTGGTTTGCTTGTTCAGATGATTAAGTCCTGGCCTGATATTGTACATGCTCATGATGTGAATACTTTGCCAACAGCTTGGCTGGTTTCAGTGCTAACGCGTTCACCATTGGTTTATGATGCTCATGAAATTAGCACTGGTCGAGAGGGTTATGCTAGTTTTCGTTCTTTGGTGGCTTGTATTGAGAGGTGGTTAATGCCAAGGGCGGCTGCAACCATAACAACGACTGATATTCGGGCTAAATTTTTTGCTCGTGCTTACGCTATTCCTCGCCCCGTAGTTTTGCAAAACAGGCCTTGCTTTATTTCTATAGAGCGGACACGGAAGATTCGTGATGAGCTGATGTTAACTGAGTCATGGCCCATTATTCTCTATCAAGGTGGTTTGCAACAAGGTCGAGGTTTAGAACGCCTAGTTGATGCCTCCGCTCAAGTGGATAATGCCTATTTTGTTTTTATTGGTGGTGGGCGTATGGAGCCTTTACTTAAGGCTCAAGTTAAGTTGTTGCAACTTGAAGATCGGGTACATTTTATTCCTACAGCTTCTCTTGAAGACTTGCCTTACTATACTGCTTCTGCTGATATTGGGGTGCAGCCCATTGAAAATACGTGTTTAAATCATTTTTCAACAGATTCTAATAAGTTATTTGAGTATGTTATGGCTGGTTTGCCAGTGATTGCATCAAACCTGCCAGAAATTCGTAAAATTGTGAATGGCTATGATCTTGGTGTGCTTGTAGAGCCCGGAAATATTGCCGAATTAGTACTGGCGCTACAAAAATTAGTTTCAGATGTTGAGTTGCGAAAGAAATTTAGTGAAAATTCGAAGGTGGCAGCAGAGTGGCTTAGCTGGGAAACACAAGAGCATAAATTGTTAGCATTATATGAACAGGTAAAAAAATAACATGGGCTTGTTACATTAATATGGAGGCTTTTGTGTCTAAATGAGAATTTTAGTTCTTAGTTTTTATTATTCTCCTGATCTTTGTGCTGGCTCTTTTCGGATGTCAGCACTTGTTGAGGCAATCACAAATGAAATAGGCGAGGCGGATAGTGTAGATGTGTTGACGACACAGCCTAATCGTTATGATAGCTATAAGCCAGATGCAATGGATGAAGAAAGAAAGAACAATTGCACTATCAAACGGATCAGACTTCCATTTTGTCGTAAAGGAGTCGTTTCTCATGTCAGACAATTTTGTTTTTTTGCTTTTTATGCAAATAAGATTTCAAAAAAGAATGATTATGACTTGGTCGTTACCACTTCTGCGCGTTTAATGACAGCGCTTTTGGCAACGTGGATAGCTAAGAAACAAAAAGCAAAACTATATGTTGATATAAGAGATATTTTTGTAGATACATTGAAATCAGTTCATCCCTCAAAATTGCTATACCCAATTACTAAAATATTTTCGTTATTAGAAACGCTGGTCATTAATAAGGCTGATAAGGTCAATTTAGTATCAAAGGGCTTTAAATCTTATTTTTTTCGCCATAATATGCAACGTGAATTTTCAACATACTCTAACGGTGTAGATGAATTATTTATTGAAGAGGTAAAGCGGACTCTTGCACCTAAGAATGAATCTAGAAATAGCCCTCTAAAGATTGTCTATGCAGGAAATGTTGGTGATGGACAGGGTTTACATCATATTATTCCAGAGCTTGCCATGAAGTTGGGAAAAACGGTTTTTTTCCAAATTATTGGGGGGGGGAGTAAGCTTGATCTTTTAAGACATGTATTGGCAGAAAAACATATTTTGAATGTACAGTTGATAGCGCCGGTATTACGCTCTGATTTAGTCGCATATTATCAGCAAGCAGATATTCTATTTTTACATTTGAGTGATATGGACTCATCTTTACGTGTTTTGCCCTCTAAAATATTCGAATATGCCGCTACAGGAAAGCCTATTGTAGCCGGTGTTTCAGGCTATGCTGCTGAGTTTATAACTCGGGAAGTTGAAAATGTGGTGATTTTTAATTCGGGTGATGCAGTAAGTGCAGTTACTGCAATTGGAAAGTTATCATTACAGCATTTTGACAGAACAGACTTCATTAATAAATTTTCACGAAAGAAAATTATGGCAGATATGGCAAAAGAAATTCTTGGTTTGATAAAGCACGGTTAATTTACATATTAAAGAATGTGTGAAGAGGTCAATAACAAGGAGCAGGAGACTTTTTATAAAGTCTTGCTTGATATTGATATGTTCAGAAAAGAATGCGATTAACTTGTTATGATCCTAAAATAATGCGAAAGGCAGGGTCAGGTCCCGAATTGTGAGTAATGCGTCTTTCTTGTATGATCCTTTTTTATGACAAGACCTTTACGGCTAGAATTTCCAAATGCTCTGTATCACATTACCTCTCGGGGTGATCGTCGTGAAAACATTTATGACGATGATATAGATCGTGAAGTTTTTTTGGATATATTAGGTAACGTTGTCACTGATTATAATTGGCTTTGCCATGGCTATTGTTTGATGGATAACCATTACCATTTAATTATAGAGACGTTAGATGGCAATCTTTCAAAAGGCATGCGACAGCTTAATGGTGTATTTACTCAAGCAACAAATCGGCGGCACTCGCGAACGGGGCATCTTTTTCAGGGTCGTTACAAAGCAATACTTGTTGATAAAGACCAATATTTGCTTGAGCTTGCGCGTTATGTTGTTCTTAATCCCCTTAGAGCGAAAGGTATGATTCGAAGTATAGAAGATTGGCCATGGAGTAATTATTTAGCCTTTATTGGCGATGCCGAAGTGCAAGAGTGGTTAACGCCAGGCTGGGTATTATCTCAATTTGGTAAAAATAGGGTGCTTGCGATAGAGAATTATAAGCGGTTTGTTTTAGGCGGGGTGGGGCAGGAGATTGATGTCTGGTCTGGTTTGAATGGCCAAATATTCCTTGGGAATGAGGATTTTGTTTCTAAAATGCAAAAGAAGATTGAAAATAATGTAAGTGACTACAGTATTCCAAAGAGGCAAAAGCGAGCGGTCGCGATGTCTCTGTTACAAATAGAAGAGAAGCATCTGGATAGAAATTCAGCGATTGTGGCGGCATATAAGACAGGTGCTTACAGTCAGCGAGAAATTGGCGAGCACTTTAGATTGCACCCTAGTACGGTGGGTATTATTGTTAGAAAAGCCAAGGACTCTTAATTCGGGACCTGACCCCCGTCATGCTGTGAATTTAATTATGAGGTATAGGTTATGAAAGTATTAGTAACAGGCGCAACTGGCTTTGTTGGCGGTGAGCTGATCCGCCAGTTAGCGGCCAAAGCTTTAGATATTGTTGGTTGCGTAAGATCGGCTGATTCGGTTTTGCCTGTTGGGGTTGAGCGGTTTGTTGTTGAAGATTTAACAAAGCCTAATATTAACTGGCCGTTAGTGCTAAGTAGTGTTGATGTGGTCATTCATGCGGCGGCTCGCGCTCATATTATGCATGATGAGGTGCTTGATCCATTATCTGAGTATCGTAAAGTAAACTGTGATGCAACATTACTATTAGCGAGGGCTGCGGCAGAATCGGGTGTCAGGCGTTTTGTGTTTGTTAGTTCAGTGAAAGTTAACGGTGAGATGAGTGATTTAAATAGGCCTTTTTCACCTGATGATAGCTTTATACCAGTAGATCCTTATGGTTTGTCTAAGCATGAAGCAGAGCAAGGTTTATTGCAAATTTCCGAAGAGACTTCTATGGAAGTGGTGATTATTCGTCCGCCGTTGGTTTATGGGCCAGGTGTGCGAGCGAATTTTGCATC
>Ga0209826_1002401_pt1 | contig 12312 bp, 11 predicted proteins | sample GOMGulsemesocosm_5_FD_184637 | JGI IMG/M metagenome (GOLD analysis project Ga0209826, IMG submission 184637) | Methane-oxidizing microbial communities from mesocosms in the Gulf of Mexico - GOM15C Gulf of Mexico (SPAdes) (version 2) | ecosystem: Environmental > Aquatic > Marine > Cold seeps...
AAGACAGATACAAACGACTGACCGATTGCCCTGCTGCCCACCTCACAACATGTTCATCTACCCTATTTGTTCCTGCTTTCCTAAGCTCTGAAACCACATTAGTATCTAATAAAAACATCAATCAAAAACCACTGCTTTGAACATTGAATCACTTAACTTAGGCGCATCAAAATCGACCATATGATCAGCCGGCATAGCCAGCATTTCAACAATGCTTTGCTGAGTATTAGTCAACTCTTGGTATTTTTCGATGGAAAGCAACACATGTGAGACTTTGCCGTGATCAGTAATTTGCACAGGCTCTTTCGTTGCTGCGCGCTTAACAGACGTAGGGTCTTGATTAAATAATCGACTTGATACAGTTTGCAAACTCATACAGACCTCCTTTCCTTCAATACCAACAGAATACGCCAGTATTCCGAGAGAATCAAATTATAGATATGTAACTACATTCTATGCGGCACAATTAATTCATTACAAACATACATAGCCCCGTCATTACGAGAAGCGCAGTGACGTGGTAATCTGAACTACAAACTCGCTAAAACCACAACCTGTTTAATAGCATCACAAGCTTGATTAATTTCTTCACCTACCAATGTGGCAGGTGTACCAAAACATTAACGAGATTTCACCCGGCTCTTTAGTGATAGTCGAAAATTATCTCATCAAGCTTCCTTTTTATTTAATACCACATCCGCTATCTTTTTCAATTGCTCATCCATTGTAATAACCGGCTTCCAACCCAATAATTCACACGCTTTCGAGCTATCAACCTGTAAAGAAGAAAACAGTCGCACCGCCACATCCTCCTTACCCAGCAACTTTGCCGCAAACGTCATCCAACTCACAGGAACAGGAATGAGCCACGATCTTTTACCAAAAGCACTAGCAACCTTACGAAGCAACTCAGTTGTTGAGACATCTTCATTATCTGAAATTAAAAACACCTCATTCGCCGCGCTAGGGGACTTATTTCTATCCGCACACAAAGCAATAAAACTCACCAAATTATCTAGCGCCACCAAAGAACGCTTGTTGTGAATAGCACCAAAAGGCAGAGGAATACCTTTTTGCACCCATTTTGTCATCGAGGCAAAATTTGCTCTCACACCTGGTCCATAAACTAACGGTGGACGAATAATCACCACTTCCATAGCAGTCTCTTCGGCAATTTGTAGTAAACCTTTCTCTGCTTCATGCTTAGACAAACCATAAGGATCAACTGGTATAAAGTTATCATCAGGAGAGAACGGCCTATTTAAATCACTCATCTCACCGTTAACTTTCACCGAACTAACAAACACAAAACGCTTCACACCCGATTCAGCCGCTGCCCTCGCCAATCGTAATGTCGCATCACAGTTTACTTTACGGTACTCAGATAATGGATCAAGCACCTCATCATTCATAATATGCGCACGAGCAGCCGTATGAATAACCACATCAACACTAGCCAGCACTAACAGCCAGTTAATATCAAATTTCGTTAAATCATCAACAACAAACTGCTCAACTCTAGACGGCAATAGCGAATCAGCCGATCTTACGCAACCAACAATGTCTAAAGTTTTGGTCGCTAACTGGCGGATCAGCTCACTACCAACAAAGCCAGTTGCACCGGTTACTAAAACTTTCATAACCTATATCTCATAATTAAATCTACGACCTGACCCTCCTTGTTCATGCCACACCTACGCCTTAGACCATACCGTTCGATTAATATAATCAACGTAACTAAGTACAACCCTTACAACTTGTTTAGACACCGCCCCCCCTTGATAATCGCTCACCAGCTTAATTACTCGTGTATTACGCTGATGCTGGCTCGTTATTACTTTTACTGATTCAAGTACTCGCTCTGCTTTGAGACCACTCATAATCAATGTACCAACATCCATACCCTCAGGCCGCTCATGTGCATTACGAATTGTCACTGCAGGTAAATTTAATAATGAGGCTTCCTCAGTAATCGTGCCGCTGTCAGAAAGGATACAATGGGCGGACATTTGAAGCTTTATATAATCTAACAAACCAAAAGGCTTCACAAAGCGAATTAACGGATGATCAGCATGTTTATCTAATCCTTCTAAACGCTTTTTTGTTCTCGGGTGTGTAGATACAATAATCGGATATTGATACGTTTCGGCGAGAGATTTCAACGTTTCTAATAAATCCTTCAAATTCTCTTGAGTGTCAACATTTTCTTCTCTGTGCATACTCACTATAAAAAATTTATCTTGCTCAAGCCCTTCTCGATTCAAGATATCTGATGACTCAATTTTGGGCATATAGTAGTTTAATACTTCTTCCATATGCGATCCCGTTTTAATGATAGTTTCAGGACGAATACCTTCAGCGACCAAATAATCACGTGCATGCTCCGTTAAAACCATATTAATATCACTTAAATGATCTAATACTTTCCGATTTAACTCTTCTGGAACACGCTGATCAAAACATCTATTACCTGCTTCCATGTGGAAAATTGGAATTTTCCGCCTCTTCGCAGCCATAATTGCTAAACAGGTATTAGTATCACCGTATAAAAGCAAAGCATCAGGTTTTTCCAACGCAAATACATCGTCAGCCTTTGCAATAATATCAGCAATTGTTTTAGCGGCCGTCTCCCCAGTTACATTTAGAAAGTGATCTGGCTTCCTAATATCTAAATCATCAAAAAACACCTGATTCAATTCATAATCATAATTTTGCCCTGAATGGACCAAAATATGATTGACCTGGCTATCTAACTCCGCAATCACTCGACTCATTTTAATCAATTCAGGACGAGTACCCACTAAAGTCATAACTTTAAGCATCAAGCTCTCCTCGAATATAGTCCAGCCCTAATAATAATTTTTTAACACCTTCAACACCAAGACGCTCTGTATTATGCGACGTATAATCATCAACTTCTGAAACATGAAGCTCACCCTCAACAAAATATTTTTTATAATTAAGATCTCGGTTATCTGCAGGGATACGGTAGTACCCTCCCATATCTTCAGCTTTTGCCATTTCCTCACGTGAAATCAGAGACTCATAAAGCTTTTCACCGTGACGAGTACCAATCACCTTAAAAGAACTATTACTTTTGAATAGTTCTTTTAGTGCGGTAGCCAAATCACCAACCGTTGAAGCAGGTGCTTTTTGAACAAACATATCACCCTGTTGTGCATGCTCAAAAGCATAAAGCACTAAATTAACGGAATCTTCTAACGACATCAGGAAGCGGGTCATATTGGGATCTGTAAGGGTTAAAGGTTCATCAACTTTCATTTGTTTCACGAAAAGCGGGATAACCGACCCTCTTGAAGCCATGACATTACCATAACGCGTGCAACAAACAACGGGGCCTGACTCTGGAATATTTCGTGATTTTGCGATAACAACCTTTTCCGCTAAAGCCTTAGATATCCCCATAGCATTAATTGGATATACCGCCTTGTCTGTACTTAAGACAACAACACGTTTAACCCCATTAGCAATCGCTGCATTTAAAACATGTTCAGTACCAATAACATTGGTTTTAACAGCTTCCATGGGGTAAAACTCACAGGATGGTACTTGCTTTAAAGCTGCCGCATGGAAAATGTAATCAACGCCAACCATCGCTTGTGAAACACTGTCATAGTCACGTACATCACCAATATAAAATTTCACCTTGTCATTAGATAACTCGATGCGCATGTCTTCTTGTTTTTTTTCATCTCTACTAAACACTCTAATTTCTTTGACATTAGTGTCTAAAAAACGCTTCAAAACCGTATGCCCAAAAGACCCCGTACCACCTGTAATCATTAGTATTTTATTGTCAAACATAATTATTATATTCCTTGCTGCATTTTACTGATCAATTCTGACCAACTAGGTGGCTGGTAACCCGTAGCCTTCTGAAATTTCGTTGAACTTAAAGACCTGTCTATTTGCACCGCCTCATCTGCTTTAACCTCAATGTCCTTAGCATAAATATTCGCAATTAAATTTAACAGTGAATACTTATCTATAGGTTCAACAGAAACATGATACAAACCGTGTAAATGAGCATTTGGAATCACATAATCTTTAATAACCCTTGCCAGTTCTACTGTTGGCAAGCCAGAAAAAATAGCCTTTTTGTAGCCTTTCACAGCCCCCTTTTGTGATAAAAACCAATCTACCAACGAACTGTTGCTATTAAGCTCATGCCCAATAATAGAGGTCCTTAATGTCACCACATGAGATAAATCAGTTAACTCTCCAATATATTTAGATTTGCCATATAAATCTTCGGCATCTGAGAGATCGTCTTCCTCATACATTCCTTTTCTGCCACTAAAAACACAATCCGTACTAATGTGGATCATACGAGCACCAACAAGAGAACATAATTTTGCCAATCTGTGTGGCAACATGGCATTAATAGGCAAGGCAAAAAGCGGAGCCTGTGCATCAGAAAGCTGCTTTATCAAGCCAATGCAATTAATCACAACATCAGGCATTACTGCCGCCATTACCTCAATAAGCGAATCGTTATCTAGTACATCGACATTCGCGATTAACTGAGCCTGACTTATTTCTGGAAAATAATTCATCCCTGATTCGCGACGCAGAGTACCAAAAACATCAAGCGCCTTATCCTGCGCCAAGCTTTTAAACACAGTGCTACCGAGCATCCCCGTCACACCTAAAACCAAAACCTTCATACCCTTTCTATCCATTTTTAACCAACCTATTATCCAAAATCTCCACCAGTCGCTTTGCTTGCGAGCCCATTTCAAAATATTTCAAGTAATAGGCACGTCCTGACTCAGACATTTTTTGTTTTTCTATATCCGTCATACAATACAAGTTCCCAATACACTTCACCAACCCATCAACATCCTCTGAGTCGCAAGTTAAACCCGCACCTGCATCCTCAATAACACAAGCACCTTCCCCATCTAATGCTGCAATTATGGGTCGACTCGATGCTAAATAGGCTTGAATTTTACTCGGCACCGTATAACTAAAAATCTCTTCCTTTTTGAGTGCTACCAGCAAGGCGCCTGACAACTGAAAAATTTGCGGCATTACTTCTGAGGGAAATCGGCCTGCTAAAATAAGATTATCTAGCTTTCTCTTTTCTTTTTGCTCTAACAACCAATCAAACGAGGTCCCTCTACCCACCAAAACAATACGTAAATTAGGCACGTGCTTTAATTTAGCAGCGGCATCTACAATGGTTTCTAATGACTGAGCTGTTCCTAAGTTTCCTGCAAACGTTACACAAAAAAACCGCTCTAACAAATTAGTTAACTCTACGGGTAAAGTATTGTCTTTTAACTGAGTAGGGCGCTGCTTAACACCTAAGTACTCATCTTTATAAGAGTTAGGATAATAGATTATTTTTTTAACATTAGCATAATGAGAAACAGGTTCAATAAACCCTTTAGACTGAACTAATAGCCTATCAGCCCTAGAATAAATACCACGCACTAACAGCCTCACTAGCGCCAATAAAAATCTATTCTTTACGAACCCCGTTGCACTCAAGCTCTCTGGCCATAAATCCTGCACCCAAATTGCTAAATGTGTTTTTAACTTCCATTTTAAATACAAAGCTGGAATAGCTGCTGTAATTGGAGACGGTGCAAAGACAAGAATAGCATCATACTGCTCATTTTTTACTGCAGCAGGGAAGAATCGCAAACCATTCCAAATAAAGGACCAATAATTTAAAAAGAGATTTTTAGCTCCCCCTTTTTTTCTTGGGCGTAACGGCACCCTAAAGACCGATACATTATTATCAAACCATTCTTGCTGGCTATTTTCTTGAGTATATCCATCATACACTTCACCATCAGGGTAATTTGGCTTACCCGTCAATACCTTAATCGTATGCCCTTGCGAAGCCAGTGTTTTCACCAAATCATTAATGATAAAGAATTCAGGCCAAAAGTATTGTGTAACTAGGAGAATTTTCATAGCTTTATACTATTGATAGCAAATGAAAACAAAGCTTTATTCGCCTTAATATCATCAGGATTATTGATTCGCTTCTGTGCCATTTTGACAACCTTCTGACGGCAACTATACCGCTCAACATTAGACATCTGTGCACAAAGCTCAATTGCACTTAAAAACTTACCAGTATCACTTAAAGAAAACTCCCAACCCAAACTATCAGTCTCTAAATCCCTCCAAGGCGTTTGATCACTTATTAAAACAGGCGTCCCAACAGATAAAGACTCCGCAATAACATGACCATAATTTTCCCCACGAGTGGGGAACAAAAACAAATCATAGCGAGAAAAAACACTCGAAACTTCATTAGGGTTTACCGACCCACAATAGTTAGCAACAATATTTTTAGGTAACGTATTTATCAAGCGTAAACACTGAGACCAATACTCAGCATCTTCTTTAGGCCCGTATATATCAAACTGGACGGGCACAACAACCTTCTGCAGCAAGCTTAATGCGTAATCTAGGTTTTTCATTGGTGAAATACGAGACAAAAATACGATACGTAAAAAAGAGCGGGGGGGCAAAGTAGAATTACTCTCTTTCACTACTGTAGCGTGTAACTCCGTCTTCTCTGTTAAATCAAGAGCAATAAGAATATCTTTATCTTGAACATGAAAAACACGTTTAATATCTTCGAACTCATGTTCGCTTGATGCCTGCCAAACAATACTTTTATACAGTTTAAATAACCGTGTAACTAATATAAATAATTTTTTCTTAGGCCACTTTAGCTGCACCGCCCCCTCAGAAAACTCACCACGAGGCGCCAAAACAACAGGCCCTTTAGGTATACTCCCTAAGTAGCGAGCTAATAAAGGCTTTAGGGTAAATACTGGATCAAAAAAGCTATTTAAATACAAAACATCAAATTCTGTATCGTTAATCACTTTTGCCAAATTAGAAACTGTCTGCTGTTTCGGTGAGCAATAAAACACATGAGCCTTACCAACCGGCACCCACTGATTCAAAGGTACATTCACATAAGAGTCAGCATCCGCCGAATCACGGTCTCGAGTCACTATTAAAAACTCATATTCATCACTAAGTTGCTCAACCATATTAAAAATGGTCTTTATCGGGCCACCTGCCTTGAAACCAGGAAGGTAAAAGCCCATGAAAACTAATATACGGCTCTTACGGGACATAGAAACCATTTCCAAAACTAATTATATTTTGTAGGAATTCGTACGTCTTATATGAAAAATACATAGATGTAATAATTACACCTACATTTAATCCCCCGTTAACTTGAAGAGCGTAATACATAAAAACAAAATATCCAAACAGATTGACTCTTTCCCCCCCAAATAAAAAAACAGCAAGAAATAAGGGTAAGAAAACAAGTACAACATTTTGTCTTTTGGTTGCGTACCATAACGATAAAGTGAAAAATACTAATATTTTCCAATAAGATGCTATACCGCTATCATAAGCTAAAAACTTAGTAGTAATCTGTTCGTAAAGAAGTGACAAAGTACAAATTAAGAACAGTGATATGTATAAAACATATTTAGAAAGAAAGCCGGTTTCATAAAGACGAGTAAATTTACTTTTCAAAAAAATGGCAAAAACACTTGCATATAAAATAAAAAACTGGGCATGCGAATTAACACTTATAAAACCTAAGCAAACAAACAGCTTCGTACGTTCTATATAATAAAAAGAAAGCATAAAAAAGATCATTGCAAACTTTAATCTTTCTGCAGCGAAATACAGAACAAAAATATAGAAATTACTTATAACAATAAAAACAGATAATAGAATAAAAACACGTTTTTTCTCAAAATTTATTAATATCGAATAAGCAAGAAATGAATTTGAAATTGCTATAAAAACATCTTTATCAATAAACCTTGACGCTACCCACGACAAAATAAAATGAATATATTCAAAACTTGACAATGAGACGTTGTAAAAAAGATAACCTTGCCTCAACGATAGTTCCGCCAATTCTTTATAGACTAAATTATAATGTGCTTGATCTCCATTTAAATAATAAGGAGCAACTAAAAGTGTAACAAAAAACACCAGCATCACCGTTGAAGCAATTAGTACATTTTTAGTAAAAAGCATATTATTCATCTAACTACCTTAACAACAATCTTTTCTCAAGTTCATTCATAACCTGATAGATATCCTCTCTAGCCAATTTAATCTTTTCATTTAAGATTGCTATTAAGCGCCCTTCATTGTTGACTAAGAAATCAAATGCAGAAATAAGACTATCTGCATTTAGATTATTCAAGCTCAACACTACAGGTTCATTACCAAATATATCTGCATTTATACCTTTAGCTTTAGCACTATAAGCAATTGAAATTGTAGGCAGCCCACTGGAAATAGCTGCAATAGTTGCATGAGTTCGTGCCCCTATAAAGTAACGACACTGGCTAATAACATACTTGGTTTCGACAGAATTAAATTGAGGGTTCATTATCTGAACTTTACCCCCTAAATCACTTACTTTTTTTAGAATACTATGCAGGTAATCATAATCATTATTTTTAGAACCCCCATCTAAAGGTGTGACATGCGGAATCAAAAGAACTGACATACCTCTTGTACTGACAATCTCTCTAATGAAAATAGCTGTTTGCCTGCTCACTCCACCTGAATTTCCAGAAAACCTTTCAACCAAGGGGCTAACATTAAGACCAAGCACACCATTTTCACTAGTTTCTGGCCAAAATTTCTCTACGTTAACTTTCGATGACTGCAATGTGAACGCAGAGTCTGGCATACGCAACACATTGCTTGTTTTAAATTCATCTAAAAGAATTTTTTCTGAAAAACTTTCCCTCACAACTTTTAGTGCCATACTTTCAAAGTGGTGTTGAAGTTTAGGAATGAATTCTGGCTCTTTATTAAAGTCAGAAACAGTTGCTCCCCATAAAATGACGGGGATACCCATTTTTATTGCAATTTGATCTAGCCCCATAATCCATGACGGAAGCCGCCCTTCATAGGTATACATGTCGCCACCAATTGAAAGAACAGCATCCACAGATTCAAGTGTACGTACAAGCTCACTACTTGGTGAAAACGGCCAATCCATTTGCTTTATACATGAAAAAGGTAGTCTTTGCGCTTGAACCCAGTAACGCGTTAATTTGGGGTAATAAAAAGGCACGAAAACAACCCCAGACTCCGCATGATCTGGCCATTGTGCCTTATCTAAATCAATATTATCTGATGGTACAAATACTGTAACGCACCCAAACTGTCGCTTTAATAATGCCACCGTGCTTCTAACAATTGCCTCGCACCCTCTATTCCCAAACGTTTTCTGTCCTGTTAGGTAAAACTTTTTCATTTTATTTTATTTTCCGAATTAAATATTTAAACATTTGATACGAGTATAGTGCCAGGTGCTTTAGTAACCTTTTATTTAAAAAATAATATTTAATTTGCAATGGAAGCATTTTAATCAAAAAAAGGTTAAAGCTATTTTTCTCTTTTGCACGCTTGAAGAAAATCTGAGATTTTTGCGCCAGCTGAGCTCGAAGTAAATATATACTTTCCCTTTTGGCTGACACTTTAAATGAGTCTTCCTTAACCCTTTTAACCGGATACCAGAGACCATGATTTACAGCTTCCTTAACCCTAACAGACAACCCTTCTTGACGGTGCCTATAGTTTCCTGCTTGCGACTCATAAACTTTACTTACGTGTTCTCTGGTTAACTCTAACTGTTTATTTTCCAAGCCTTTTTCTAGCAGGTTCAGTAGAATATTATTCCTAACAACTAAAATATTTCTCCCACCCGAATCACTCGTATACTCTGGCAACCACGCATCACCAATCGCAATATCGGCTGTTTCACCTGCAATATCATCGCACCAATCACACGCTTTAGGCTTAAAGAGCCCCAACCCCCAATCCATACCATAAAGCTCCTGAACTTCAATAGGCGCAAGGTTTTGTACGCCACGCCCCCTTTCTCTTTTTCTTACTTGAATAGAGTATTTATTACTTGATTTATTATTTTTAACTCTAAAATCAATATTAGCTAAATTCTTTGGTTTAACATTTTGCTGCCAAGCTATCATTTCAGCAAAAGCCTTTGTTTTAAAATGTCCACAAAAAATAGCAAAGCAAAATTTAATTCGCTCCTGTATTACTTTGTCTTGCTTCATAAGTAATCTTAATGATTTAACAAAACACGGAACTCCGACAAAAGCATATCGTTTATTTTTAGTTTTTATCTTTTGGAGTACCTCATCAAAATGCACAGGATAATATTTACTTTTTGAGTTCTCTTGCACCGCCCCTACTGTTTCAGATACTTTATAGCCAAATAAACCATTTTGCCCCCCCAACTCACCCACATGTATCACTGCATCTATTTGATCTGTTATTAGTAACTCGCTCAAAAGCCAAGTAACCAATCCACCCGAGCTGCCTCTGGTTCGGAAATCACCGTCTAAAACAAATCCACTGTATATTTCCTTGTAAAATCCTACACTTTTTTCAAAATGTGAATCTTTACTATATAAGTCTTGTGCCAAAATATCTTCATCAATTTCATTAGCAAAAGGACATACTGAGCTAGTTTCACCGTGTGTTTGATTGTTTAATCTTGCTTGAAACAAACCAAATGAGTTTTCTTTAATTCGAACACTTAAATCTTGAACTGCGCATGCCCCACAACCTATACAGTACCCATTCTCAACCACTTTATTAAGGTTGCTATCATTAGCTTTAACGTTATCCACTATACTTACCTGACTTATCAACACTAAAAACTCTCTTACTAGCAGCGTAGTACAAGAACAATAAAATAAAATTACTCACAACTGTCGCCACAGCTGCACCTTCCGTACCATAGCTAGGTATTAAGATTAAATTAAGTGCAATATTTACAGCCGCGACCACACCCATCAATTTAACTTTTTCTCTCATATGCTCTTGCGTAACAAGTGTTGCTCCAACACTACTAGCAACAAACAGAATAGGAATTGATAAAGCCAAAATCATTAGTAAATCAACTACGTCTTGATAGGCTTCACCAAACAAAACTACAACTGCCCAAGGCGCTAGCACCAAAATAAGTAGCATTGCAATTGTACCTAGCATTAACATAATCACGTTCCCATGTCGATAAACCCTATAAAAATGCTCACTATCTTGGTGTGCCCAACGATGCATTTTGGGTAAAAGGAATTTTTGGTAAATAATGCCTGGGAAAAGTAAAACTGCAACCATAATTATAAAAGCGACATTATAAATCCCTGCCGCTTCTACACCGATGAAGTACTGAACTAAAATAATGTCACTTTGGAAATAAATAAGGTGAAATAAACCAGCCAAACCAAACGGCCATGATTGTGAAATAACAGCCTTAACACTAGACTTTAATTGATCGGAATCAAATGAGGGCTTCCCATGTCCTTTAAGAGATAATCTCTCATTAGACATTTGAAATAAAATGAACCCCCCAAGCATTGCTAAGCCAATTGAAACCATCGCATAAGCATAGGCTACATTCTCCACACTAACCCAACCTGTTAGCGAAAAAACCAACATCCCCACCAAAGCTAAACGAATAAAATGTGGTAGAAATTGCCATAAAGAAAGAGAAACATACCTTTCTTCAAGCTGTAATTTGCTACTGACCAATTCAACGGCAACCTGCCCCATAATATAAGTGGACAAGATTGCCAGTACTAACTTAAGTGATTCATCATGAGGACCAAATATTGACCAGCCAATTAATACCAAAACTACAGATATGGTGCTAAAAAATACAAATTGAAATGAAGGTGATAAAACCCGCCTAGCTCCCCACCCTTCTTTGCCGAATGCTTTCAACCAGTATTGCGCAATCCCGAACCCAGCTAAAGGCATTAACATTGTAACCGTAGCGAAAGCTGTTGCAAAAACACCAAATCCTGTAGGACCAAGTTGTCGCGCCAAAATAACTTGAGTTAAAAATGCACAGCCAGCCCCCAGTAATGAGCCTATCCATAACAAAGAAATTACCTTCAACGCCCGTTTTTTACTCATTTACAAAATTCATCATATTGGTTATTCATTGTAAAAAACCAAGGGGTCAGCCAGTTTGATTCGCACCTAAATACACCAAACAACTTTACTACGTGATTTTTTTTGTATCTTCCTATACCCACAAGGCGGCCATTCTACTCTACCCCCCCTCAACAACACCCATAATATACAAATTTACTTATACTGCTGAGACCTCAGCATAACTAACAACTTTACCTATCTTCATTGATCTTTCCTTGTTTTTTCATTAATTACGCTGGTTTGGGGGCTGTTTAACCCGTAAAAACTGGCTTTATTCCTATTTTCAGTACATCT
>Ga0209826_1002404_pt1 | contig 12305 bp, 11 predicted proteins | sample GOMGulsemesocosm_5_FD_184637 | JGI IMG/M metagenome (GOLD analysis project Ga0209826, IMG submission 184637) | Methane-oxidizing microbial communities from mesocosms in the Gulf of Mexico - GOM15C Gulf of Mexico (SPAdes) (version 2) | ecosystem: Environmental > Aquatic > Marine > Cold seeps...
TGCGTTGATCAGGTGTTAGAGGCGTTGCATTACTGCCAATCCCTTTTCGTTCATTTTTTAACTGTCTAACCCATTTATCCATTGTAGATTTGCCAACGCCCATAGCCGCTGCTGCATCTTTAACAAAAAGATGCCCTGGTCAACAACAAGTTGTGCTGCTTCAAGTCTAAATTCAGGGGTAAATGTTGGTCTACTTTTTGTCATCATGCGCTCACCTTGTATCTTGAAGTGAATAATATCACCTCTAAGTAGGTGGCCAGTTTAACTATGCCACTACAGACATCATAAGCTCTAGAGCCCCGTACATTGCCTCTATTATCATCCTAATGGGTGGTAGTATTGGTGGTTATTAACCCTAACACCACTAATTTTCTAAATAAACTCAACTCCTGTCAGTGCCAAACCTACTAGATCAATGTTCTCAATATTTAATTCATGCTCCGTTGCGAGCATTCCAAAAGAAGACGGGGTATAGGTGCCATTATCTAAACGCTCGACAAAGAAACTAAACCAATAATCATTTGGCAAGCTGTCGACAACATTTTCCCATAGAAGGTTAACTACCTCTTCACTTGTTCTAGCTCCGGCTGCAGAAATAGCATAGCCCAACAGAGCCTCATAACTCATACCATTATCTAGTGAATTGAGCCCTACACTTATGTAAGCAGGGTTCAACACACTTTCAGAACCAAATGTTGCACCTAGTATTTTCGCAGTGATACCGGCATGACCACTAATGTCGAAAGCGAGGTTAACATCACTGAAGTTGAGACGCTCTACATTAGATAAGCTATCAATGCTTTCATCAATTGTAAAGGTAACATCAAGAGCTGTGTCTGCAACTGCTACTGTATAATTTTCGAAGGTTTCATTATAATAGACTGTATCGATATCAACTCCGCCATCGATAGTATCATTACCTGACCCTGCTACAATAGTATCGTTACCAGACCCCGTATTGATATAATCATTTTGCTCCATTAACGCAGTGATATTTATAAAGTTATCACCATCAAGATGGTTGTTAATCCAGTTGTTCAAGACTAAGCTTATAGGTGTTGGGGTAGCATATTCAAGTGAACTTATAACGCCTGTGCCATCCGAAAGAGTGATGGCACTTACAGTACCTTTGATATTTTGTGTAATTGCTGGACTGTCTTTGGTGAAATTACCTTCAAGCTGAATTCTGTAGTTAGTACTGGTGTCAATAAAGCTGATGGATGTTTCGTTTGCAACAAGCACTGTACCTTCTAGTTTTTCAGCAATAGTATCAAGGCTAAGTGATAGGGGTTTCTCTTCGTAATAATTGAAGATTGATCCGTTAAAATCATCTTCGAGGCTAGACCTAGATATTAAAGCCTCACTTTCTTCATTATTTAGTAAAATAGCTGAGGAAAGTGTGTAACTATCTGCTTGCGAATAGTCCACAGTGTAACCGAGATCCTCCAAAGCCCCAACTGTTACGAGGCTAATAGGCAATAATGTACTGTCTCCCACATACCCAGTCATTAATTCGGCATCAAAAACGGCTTCTGACCAGTGACTACCGGCAGTTCCCTCTTCTCCACCCGTTTCAAGAGGAACGTAATTTACTGACGGATCATTTATTAACGTTCTGTATGCTGAAACTGCATGTTCGCCTGAGTAATTAAAACCAGAAGAAAGATCTAACCGATTAAAAATAAAATGATCAAACCCCAGAACATGCCCCATTTCATGAAGAATTACATTTTCAAGTGAGCCTATTTCTTCCATTGATGCTATATCTGAGGAGTCGAATAGCATGACTCCATGCGAAGGTATCCCGCTATCAGGTCGCAGTATGTCTGCACCTGCTTCGGCTAGAGTCTCTCCAGGTCCATCAATATAGTTTATAGACGCTTCTATCAATAGATCGTCAATTAATCCGTAGGTTTCGGTCTGCATATCAGGGATATCTGCAATTATAATCTGCTCCCATCGCTCTGCTGCAGAATCAAACAGGTGTTGATATATACTGTCGCCGGTGTAATTTATTTGAATATTGAAACTATCTGATGGTGTTGGTTCAGGAGTGGTCTCCGTTACAATCAGGCTATAGCTGCCAGTATGGTGGCTATAAGCACTCGCTGATATATAATAGGTACCTGTTAAGCCTGCACTAAATTGAAGTTGGCTATTAAGGCCGGTACCGCCATCATCATTGCTGGTACCTGATATTAAAGAACTGCTGCTATCATAGATGCCATGTAGATAAGTATCTGAAAGACTACCCTCACTTATTGATGCCCCTTCAAGGTCGATCTGATAGGTATGTCCAGCCACCATATCGATAGAAAACCAGTCTCGATCATCAACTTCCTCAATCTCGCCGCTGGTACTGCCATTAACGGAAATAGAACCTTGTGTATTTGAATTATCAGAATAGTCCGTCGTTTTGATTAGTCAAGGTACAGCGCTCCTATAGGAGAATAAAAAACAATCCTATACTAAAGTCGCTTCAAAATGAACTTAATATATTCATTGAGACCTTTGCACGAAACAAAGAAGAATCCGCATAAATCATTTGGTGATAGTAGATTCACACAACGTAGTTTGGTCGAATCCATGTTGATAGATCATGATGGCCTTAAATTAAAATTTAAGACTTTGGCTAACAACCTATACCGTTATTAGAAATAACGGTATAGGGAGTCAGAATTTCATATTACAAATATTGCGAATTAATTATTTCAGCAACTCGGTACCCCGCGCTTCTATCTCTCTGGCCAAAGATTGAACGAAAGCACCCCTCTCTCTTCATATCATAATCAGCTTCGTTCAATAAAGCGTCATCAATCGCTTCTTGCCAATTGGTATATCTTCTCTCGCTGTATATGGGGGCACAACCAAATACTTCCATAGCATCGTTAACATCCTCTTCCGGCATACCGCGCTGTATAAGACTCTCCTCAATCTTCTCATAAGCACTATTACCCAGCCCCGTTAATAATTGAGGAGTATTATAAAAAAGCGCCTCTTCACTGGGTGAGTTTGAATCTGAAATAAATAAATCTGCCGCCATTAATAGGTCTGGCAATGCAATATCAACCAAATCGACCAGAGTATTCCCTCGCTGCTTTGCGGCAAGCTGTATATTCCTCATAGAGGATTTCTCATGCCACCTCAAATTCATAGATTGACTTGGGTGAGGCCTTAAAACTAAATTATATTCACTTGAAATGTCTCGTATCAACTGCTCAGCACATAGTTCCCAAGAGCCGACCCCACGGCGGCTAGGACAATAAACAATGGTCTTAAGCGATGGATCTAAACCTAGACTGCTTAACACCACCTGACTATTTTTTACCGTTTTATCAGGGAAGTTACTGAAAGGAATAAAACCCGTCTTCGAATAGTTAACTTCCTCTCCCTTTAACAGCCTTAGTAACATTCTTTCCATTCGATCACCAATTAAGAAAAGGTGATCAAAGTGCTTTAAATCCTGCACTGCTTGTGCGGTCAATCCAGCGTACGTCCCATGGAAAACCATCATTTTCTTTGCTGAATAGGGAGATAATAATGACTTATAAGGTGAGCCTGTCACAATACAGTCTGCTCTTAGCATCGCCTTATGTCCCGCACTAAAGCGCTTTAAGCGTTTACTAAAACGTGCGAAGCCTAGCTCTGGATATTCTTTTTTAAAGTAGCGCTTTGTGCTTCCTCTCCCACAAACAAACGCTCCTCCTAGCTCCCGCTGAATAGCCACCAATGAAGGGATCGCTTGGTACATTTGAGAGAAAAAACAAATTTTATTTTTCATTTACTTGTCAAAATTGAGCGCCATTTCATTACTCCATCTGTGTGAATAACACCTACTTGAATTGGAATACATGGCAAATTAAGTATTTTAGCTATCGCAAGCCGATGACAGCCACCACCGCCAAATATTGGATGGCCATCTCTATCAAAATGCACGTAGACCCCTCCCTTTTCTCTAAACCAAAGATTACCATGGAGCTCTTTTCTAGTTTTAAAAGCCCCTCCTTTTTTTAAAAAAGAATAGATATTATCTAGCTCTAAGTACCTCTTATCCACATCGTCTAAAGACTCGCATCGATCAGGCTTAGAATGAGTCTTAAATAATAAATTCATATTTTCAATTCCACCCGCCTCACCCCAGGACAAACTACCCTCAAAGTGTTTTTTACATATTTGGTATTTTTTTAGGTCATCAAATTCATAGCTGCCTATATCCCAGTTCCCAGCATAAACAGCTCCGGTATCCTTTCTGTTAAGGCTGCATTCTTCATTTAAAACCTTTGTTATTTTTGCTGGATCAATAAAAACCAACTCAGCATACTTTGGCGCAGAAGAACCATGAGAAATGTAGTTTATAAAATCTTTTATTAAAACTGAAAGTTTCATAAGTATTATTACTCTTTGCTCAACAAGTGTTGCCTTGATACAGCTACACCTCGTGCAACACCCTGACTAACCACTTTTCCTAAAAGCTCGTTATAAAACTTTGGAGGCAAACCAAAACCCGGTCGAATACTTTTGATATGCTCGGCAGTAATCACCTCACCGGCCTTTATATCTTTAACAAAATACAACGAGCGACGGAACTTAACATTAGCTTCTTCACTGGATTTACGCCCGTAATCAATCTGTCCTAATGCCTGCCAAGCCGTTTTAGCGCCGTGACATAAAGCCGTTAACTCAGCAGCCTCTAAAGAAAAGCTATCATCGGGGCCACCTGCGCTTCGATCCAAGGTGACGTGTTTTTCTATAATGGATGCACCAAGCGCTACGCTGGTAATAGCCGTTGTATTATCCAAGGTATGATCAGACAAGCCAGTTACCAAGCCAAATCGTTGTTGCATATCAAGCATGGTTTTCAAGTTGTAATCTTCTGCTGGCGCAGGGTAACCACTAACGCAGTGTAAAATAGCTAGCTCTTTACAGCCGCCATCTTTAGCTGCCTGAATGGCCTCTCCAATTTCTTCCGCATCGGCCATGCCAGTTGAAATAATCACCGGCTTACCCGTACTGGCTACATATTTTATTAATGGTAAGTCTATTGCTTCAAAAGAGGCTATTTTGTAGGCAGGTGAATTCAACTCTTCAAGTAAATCCACCGCGGTATTATCGAAAGGTGAGCTAAAAATGGTAATGCCGAGTTTTGCTGCATAGTCAAACAGTGGTTTATGCCAATCCCAAGGCATATAGGCGCCCTGATATAGTTCGTATAGGCTCTGCCCATCCCACAAGCCCCCTTCAATCATAAACTCTGGCTCACGACTATCGAAGGTAATGGTATCGGGTTTATAGGTTTGGAGCTTCACCGCATCAGCGCCAGATTTTTTCGCCATGTCAATTATCTTGAAGGCGTTATTAATATCACCATTATGATTGGCTGACATCTCGGCAATGACATAAGGCGAAAATGCCTCGCCTATCTGTCTATTATTTATTGCAAATATTTTATTCTTCACTGCTCTATCGCCTTATTTAACCCGTCTGACTTTAATAGCCCAAAACAATACACATCATGATACTGACCTTTCAATAAATGCTGCTGTCTTAAAACTCCTTCCTGCTTAAAGCCCAGTTTATTATGAAACCTTATAGATGGCTCATTAAAAGAAAGCACCTCAGCAAATAATTTCACCGCTCCCATTTCAACAAACAGCCTATCAAATGCAAGCCTCGCCATTTTAGTCCCTAAACCACGTTTTGCATCAGGGTTTATATAAAAGCCCCATTCATACACTTCGCTTTCTGTTGACTTTTTTTCAAGCTGCAAAAAACCTTGAATACTACCGTCAACCTCGTACACAAATAATGATCTCAATTTATTTAAGATGCTCGACTCAAACCACGACACGTGTTCGCTGGTCGAAACTTCATGCTGAGTAAACATAAAGCGGTTAATATCTGGGTGGTTACGCCAACCCCTGATAACCGCTAAATCAGTTCGTTCAATATCTCTCAATAAGTCAGTCATTAATTCTCCGTCTGCATAACTTGAGATACCCGCAAGACACCTTTTCCATCTGCTATATTTCTTGTGTTTTTTGATAAATTAAACAAGCTAGCACTTGAGGTTCCTGCAAGTAACTTCAAGTCATTGCTAACATCATTTTTTCTTATCACGATTGCAGCCTTCTGCTTCTTTAAAAAGCCAGCGATACCTTTTTGGTTGTCGGCTAAAACGATCATAATTGATGGCAAGCCCAAACAACACCTTTCCCAAGTCGTTGCCCCTGCGGCACCAATGGCTAAGTCTGCATTCGTCATAATCTCGGCCATATTACTCACATTAACCATCACGTTTGCTTTATAGGGTATTAATTTTGCCTGTTGCTGAACCTTTTTAAGGTGTGGAGCAGTCGACCCCATCACAATATTAATTTCTAATTCATTGGGAAGGGCGCAGTCATTTAACACTTCAAGTAATTCACCCGTCACATTATCTGGGTCAACTCCCCCCATCGTTATTAATAGCTTTTTAAAGCTTGGCTTTATGCGACGCTGCAAACTGCGCCCTCGCCATTCAGCAAACTCAGGTCTTAACAGCGCATATTCAGAACCGAGTAACAGTTGTGATTTTTTAGGCACAAGGCCTGCATAGTCACTTTCTTTTCTGCCATAAGTTTGGTCTAGCAATATATCGCATTGATGCTTTCTATTAGCAAGGTCGTCAACAACCATCAGCTTAGAGGAGCACTCTGCTAATATGCTTTGCCACGTTTGATCCAGTGAGTAATGATCGACTATCAACCAATCTGGTTTTATTTTTTCCAGTATGGGTAGGCATAATGCAGCATCTTCTTGCTGACTGCAGCCTAACCATTTAGGACCGTATAAACCGCCGTCTATTAGCGTACCCTGCTTTAACGGTAAAACATGCGTTTTAAAATCCTCTTGCTCGATACGCTCGATCAAATTCCCATCATGTGCTCGACAAATAAACTCAATCTCTGTGCCTTGCTTTTTTAACGCCCCAGCCAGTGTGAGGCAACGCATAATATGCCCTGTGCCCATTTGAAGGGAGGCATCTGCTCGAATGACAACCTTCATTTAAAGCTCACCCGATGTTACAAGTACCTTATGCATCAGTTCGGCTCTTATCCAGTCTTCTGGCGTATCGACATCTTGTACCAAATGTCTTGGTAAAATGTACGGGCTGGCCATTGCTGAGAAAATAGGTTTCATTGCTTTAAAAGCTTCTGCCGATCCCCAGTAAAATTGCCCTGCATCATGAAAGGCTTCTTCTAAATCTTGTGAACGTTGATTAAACTGATCAGTCTGAAACATTTCAACCCTATTATTAGCCGTTACTTTAATGGCTCGCTGAATAGGGAAAGGAAAACTGGTTGCCGTAAAACAATATTCAGCGCCCGAGTTATGCATCTGTTGATAAGCCTGTTGTAGTGATTCGGCTTTTACAAAAGGAGCGGTTGCGTACAGGCAGCAGACCTCTGTCGGCCTTTGGTCGTTGTTATCAAACCACTCTATAGCCTGCTTTATAACGGGCAAGGTTCCTGCATAATCATTGGCAAGTTCCTCGGGCCGCATAAAAGGTATTTCTGCACCATAACCTTTGGCTACGTCGGCTATCTCTTCATCATCCGTTGAAACAATAACGCGATCAAAACAGCTGCTTTTTAAAGCGGCCTCAATGGAATAGGCAATCATCGGTTTGCCATTAAAATCTTTAATGTTTTTCCGTGGGATACGTTTGCTGCCTCCTCGTGCGGGGATTACGCAAAGTTTCACTGTAAGACCTTAGTTAGTATTTCAATCACTTCACCGTGCTTACCCTGCGTAAGCCCTTGATACAAAGGAATGCTAACAGCACGGCTATAATAATTCTCGGCGTTAGGGTAATCCCCCTGTTTAAAGCCCATTGCTTGATAGTAGGGCTGCGTATGCACGGGAATATAGTGTAAGTTCACACCTAAACCACTGCTACGCAATTCATCGAACACTTGCTCGTGCGTTTTACCAAGCTTTTCAAGCTCAAGCTGTATTGGGTAAAGGTGTAAAGCCGAGTAGCACTCACTTGATTGGTAGGGTAGCTTAATAGGTAAGTCCTTTAAGCGTTCATGATAGCGCTGCTGTAAGGCATGGCGTTTTTCAACAAACTCATCCAAGCGCTGCATTTGGCTAACACCTAACGCCGCTTGTATCTCTGTCATACGGTAATTAAAGCCCAGCTCAACCTGCTGATAATACCAACCACCATCCGCTTGTTTTGTCATTAGTGCTGGATCACGCGTAATGCCATGGCTTCGCAATAATTGCATTTTTTCTGCTAATGCGGGCTGGTTAGTCGTCGCTAAACCGCCTTCTGCCGTTGTGATGATTTTTACTGGGTGGAAACTAAAAATAGTTATATCCGAGTATTTGCAACTTCCCACTGGCTGATCTAAATATTGCGCACCAATCGCATGACTAGCATCTTCAATAATACTAAACCCATACTCTTCACTTAATTGATGAATTCTAGCCATATCACAGGACTGGCCAGCAAAATGAACTGGAACTACTACTTTAGGTAATATCCCTTGAGCTTTAGCGTCAATCAGTTTTTGCTCGAGTGCATCAGGACAGAGGTTATAGGTTTGAGGATCAATATCGACAAAACTAACCTCAGCCCCGCAATAAAGTCCACAGTTTGCAGAGGCAACAAATGTTATTGGGCTTGTCCATAAGTAATCACCTTTTCCTAAACCAAGCGCCAAACAGGCAAGGTGAAGTGCTGAGGTAGCACTATTGGTTGCTACCGCATACTTCGCATTAACTTTTTCGCTGACTACAGTTTCAAACTGAGGAATTTTCGGACCTTGGGTTAGGAAATCTGATTGCAGCACCTCTATAACCGCATCAACGTCTGCTTGGTTTATATCTTGGCGGCCATAGGGAATCATCAATTAGATATTACCAATCTTGTCTTTATTTATTTCAAGCCACTCTTGAAGACTTGCATTATCCATCCATTCTGGGTTGCTATCACTGGCATACACAAAACCTTCTTTAACTTTCACCCCATCTTTAATACGTGCTTTATCTGACCCCCAATTATTGATGGTTGGTAGTATTTTAAAGTGTTCTGGGTACTCATAGGTATAGGCAGCATCTTCTGTACTAATCATTTCTTCATGAAGCTTTTCACCCGGGCGAATACCGATTATTTCCTGCTTGGCTTCTGGTGCAATAACGTTAGCTAGATCGGTTACTTTCATTGAGGGAATCTTTTTAACGTAAACTTCTCCACCTTCCATATCTTGAAAAGCATGCCAAACCAAATCAACGCCATCTTCCAGTGAAATCATAAAGCGTGTCATACGTTCATCCGTAATCGGCAACACCCCCTTATCTTTAATCGACATGAAGAAGGGAATCACTGATCCACGAGAGCCCATTACATTTCCATAACGCACAACAGAGAAGCGCGTACCATGTTCGCCAGAGTATGAGTTACCCGCTACAAATAATTTATCTGAGACAAGCTTTGTTGCCCCATAAAGATTAACGGGGCTGCTCGCCTTATCAGTTGAAAGCGCAACTACCCCTTTAATGCCTTTATCAATACAGGCATCGATCAGGTTCATTGCGCCGTTAATATTTGTTTTCACACATTCAAATGGATTGTATTCAGCGGTGGGAACGATTTTTGTTGCCGCCGCATGCACCACATAATCGACGCCATCTAAGGCACGATACAAGCGTTCTTTATCTCGTACATCACCAATAAAGAAACGAACACGAGGGTCTCCTTCAAACTTCTTTGCCATTTCCCACTGCTTCATCTCGTCACGTGAGTAAATAATAATTTTTTTAGGATTAAATTTATCAAGCGTCATGGGCACAAACGTATTACCAAATGAGCCTGTTCCACCAGTAATGAGAATGACTTGGTTACTTAACATACAAAAATTCCTTACATTTATACTCAGGTGTACTGAGACTTATTAGACTTAGCAACAAGGTTTGTTTTAACATTATTTATTTCCCAATACGTCATAATAAGAGGCAACCAAAAAATCAACCATATATCATCGGGGTTCGTTATTATCAAGTACCCATCAAAAAGCAACGCAGCACACCCAACAAGCAAGCCGAGCACCATTACAGCACGAAGCTTTACACCTTGATACAAGGTATAAAATAACAAACCCAACAAGCTTAATAGACCAAAAAGCCCCGTATTAATAAGGTGAGATAAAAACAGGTTATGAGCATGCTGAAAGCTCTGCCCACTGTTAATTATAATATCACTGTTGCCCCCGAAACCACAGCCCATAAGCCAGCCACAGTCCGCTATTTTATTTAAGCCACTCAGCCAAATTTCTGTTCGGTAGGAAATCCCTCTATTAAGTATATTCCCATAAAAATAACTTACAGCCAAACTACTAAATGCTATAAAAACTATCAAACTAGTCAGTCTTTTTTGACCTAATTGATAACTAAGAAAACTCAAACCTACAACTCCAAAAAACAACCCCACCATTGCTGATCTAGAATTATAAAAATATAAAAAGAAAAGCATCGTGAAAAACACGGCTATAGCCCGCCCTGTCTTCTTCTTTGCAATAAATCCTTGCATCAAAGGCATGCCAAACACAGTCAAAACAATGGGAACAAATATAGGTGAATTCAACCGAAATATCGGCCACAATCTAGTGGCTAAGGCATGGCCATCAATCAAATAAAAAGAAATAAAGGATAGTGCGCTATAGCTCGCAACCAAGATAAATAAGTAAGTAAGAAGCTGCTGAACTGAGAGCAGTTTTGTCAGCAGCAAATAATAACAAGCGCTTATAAAGGCTACAACATAAAGAGCATGCCTAAATCGCTTACCAACATTATCCCAACCCGCTTCGTCAAAACCAACAAAAGAAAAGAGCGCCCAGAAAAAAATCAGCGCCATTATTGGCCATAATGCAGTTGATAATAATTTGTTTTTGGACAGCAGCTTACATGACAATAACGTAGGCAACAAAACAACCAAATAGAAAACTTGGTTAGCAACCTTAGAACTTGGCGCTACAAACATAAAGAATAAAAATAGAAGCACGCCATAAGGAAGTAGCCATAGGGCTCGTTCTTGAATATTTAACCCATTGAGCCTCATAAACCACCAACCCCTTCAAATAGAGCTGTTGCAATATCACTACTAGCTAAGTCCCTGTTCAGTCTCAACCAGTCGTTCTCTATCAACGGTTGCCGCCCTCTTTCCATACCATCCAAGTCAATTAGCAAAGGTTCATTTCCCTTAAGCCAAATATTATGCGCCTTCAAATCACCGTGCACAAAACCAGCTTGGTGCAGATGTTTAACCAAGGTATTGATCTTGACCGCTACCGCTTCACGCTCATTAAGTGTTTGATTTTTTTCAAAATAATCAAAAGCGTGGCAGCCTTCAATATACTCAGTCAGTATGTAAGAGCGCCCGCGAAAAGCACCCCAACGGTTTTCCAACATCAACAAGGGTTTGGCGGTTGGGATATGGTTAAACTCAAGCAGGTGGCCATTCTTCCAACTAACCGCCGCTCGGCTTGGCATTAGGCTTCTAGCGAATTGATGTAGCTGGCTTTTTTTATTGTAGCGTTTAACGACATAGCTCTGCCCGTTTAACTCAAGCTTCACCACAATTGCGGTTCGACCGCTTTTAAGCACCTCGCCCTGAGCGATGGCTCCATCCGGATTGCTAATAAACTGCTCAACACTCGCTTGATCAAACTCACGGGAATAAACACAGTACTGCTGCCAATTTTTAATGATATCGAAAGCACTACAGCGGCGGAATACTTTTTTCTCGATATATTTCTTTTCTCGCCATTGTTTATACTCAAGCAATTGCCGCTTGATGCCCTGGTAAAAACTCGTTGAAAAGTCTTGCCCTCTGGATTCAATATAAAAGTCCAATAAAGGCTTAATATGCGAGTGCTCCCAGGCGTACAGCTGGGTAAAAAACATCGCCAAATTTTTCACCGCAAACTCACCCGCTAGACCCTTCTCACCGGCTTCCCTTTCTATTTGGTCGCCGTCGATTAAATACACGGTTGAGTCATCCAGCAGGAAATTATCCAAATGCACATCTCGCTGATAAATAGATGCGGTATGCATTTGTGCAATAAGCTCTAGCGCTTGTTTAAAGACAGTCAAACGTTGCTCTATTGTCGAGGATTTTTTTAAACGCTCATCGAGGCTTTCAACTTCGTCGATATACTCAAAAACGATATAAGCCAGTTCGGCCTGATGATCAATATTCGAAGCAATTAAACGCGGGGTGTTAATTCCTTCGCGCTGAATCAACCTGACGCCATCCAGCT
>Ga0209826_1002407_pt1 | contig 12298 bp, 9 predicted proteins | sample GOMGulsemesocosm_5_FD_184637 | JGI IMG/M metagenome (GOLD analysis project Ga0209826, IMG submission 184637) | Methane-oxidizing microbial communities from mesocosms in the Gulf of Mexico - GOM15C Gulf of Mexico (SPAdes) (version 2) | ecosystem: Environmental > Aquatic > Marine > Cold seeps...
CATAATATCTTTCATGAAAAAACCAATGGTCTTGCAAAGAGTGGTGCGATCGTACGTAACGGTAGAAGGATTCTAATTAATGAAGAAAAGTTCTTTGATTGGTTAGAGGCGCAAAACTCAACAGGAGAGTTTTGATGAAAGCATCTCAAAAAGCGCAGGAAATTTGGTTTGGGAGGTGCTTAAAAATCCCAGACAAAGAAAAAGCTTCGGGGCGGCAACCCAGAAGCCTTATCAATCAACGCTCACACACAAATAATACCATATGTTTAAGTAAGACGGCTTCTCCTCTAACAATTTCAGGTTTAGTAAGTGAATATGAGAGTGGTCACTTTAAACGGTTCGGGGTCAGAACGCCCTTACCGGAGGATGTTTTTGTTTGTCGGGGGTATGTATGAATTCGTTGAAATTGCCGCCCTATGGCAAGTCGCTATCCTTCCAGCTATCAACGGGCAAAGAGCCTTTGTTCGTTCCTGTATGTGTTGGCGAACATTGCTGGGATAGGGCTGAATTTTGGTTAGGGTGTAAAGCGATGCCACCGTTAGTATTGCCTAAAGATAATAGTCCGTCAGATTACAGGTGGGTTGTTGATGACTGTTTTGTGGTTGTCGATGTTGATGAGGGCGTAGGTGATGTCATTCTATGTGAATTGGTTGCGTTGTTATTAAAAGCGGGCGCTACCACGGTGACTGTTTGGCGCTCTTGGCATGTTCACCCTATCGTTAAATATATGGGGGAGGAGAGCTATGTCGAACGATAGCCATGATGAGTCTGGCGAAGGTATTGTTGAAATAGAGCAGCCGTATGATGGTGATGTATGTATTCATAGTTTGTTAAATGAAATAGAGCGTACTTTATGTTCGTATATGTCCTTGCCTAAGGGCGCTTCAACAGTGGTTGCGTTATGGGTAGCTGGAACGTATGTGTTTAACAAATTCATAATATTCCCTAAGTTATCCATTATTTCACCTGAAAAACGGTGTGGTAAAACAACATTACTAGAGGTTATTGATGCGTTTTCTTGTAAGTCCTTACTTGCGTCTAATATCACGCCAGCAGCTATCTTTCGTGTCATTGATATGTACAGCCCAACTTTGATTATTGATGAAGCTGATACATTTATCTCGGGTAGAAATGATGAAATGATTGGGATTATTAACAGTGGTCACAGAAAGTCGTCAGCAAAGGTTATTCGAGTTACTGGCGATAGCCATACGCCCAAAGCATTTTCGACATGGTCACCAATGGCACTGGCAGCGATTAAGCGTCTGCCCTCTACAGTAGAAGATAGAAGCGTTGTTATCCACCTGAGTCGAAAGATGGTGAGCGATAAAGTGCAGAGGATGCCAGTTGGCTTAAAGGACGACTGTAAAGTGCTTCGGGAAAAGCTGACTAAGTGGGCGGCTACTTTTGAAAATAAGTTTGTTGAAACACCTATTATTTCAAATGATCGTGCGATGGATAATTGGATTCCTTTGTATTCAATAGCGTATCAATCTGATTGGGTGGAAAAGGTTAATAGTGCGTTTTGCCTATTAAATGAAGATACAGATGAGCAAGCACCATCAATACTTTTGCTAAGCGATATACGGGAAATTTTGAATAAAGGGAGGTGGGTAAAGATCTCGTCCGCTGAATTAACCGATAAGTTGGTGGCGCTAGAAGAGCGCCCATGGTGTGAGTGGAGACGTGGTTCGCCTATGACTCAAAATAGCTTATCTAGAATGTTGGGTGGGTTTAATATTAAATCAAAGTCTATAAAGGTTGATGATTATAGGGTTGTAAGGGGGTTTGATACTACTCAGTTCTCTGATGCATTTAGCCGTTATCTTCCTGAGTTAAAGGCATAAGTGCTACAGCGCTACAAGCTAGGCGCGGTGGTGGTTACGAGGTATTTCAAGACGCTACAGAGTATCAGAGGTAGCAGTTTTGAATGAATGCTTAACCACTAGGGTAAAGGGTTGTAGCAAAGTAGCACTTGAAGTAAATAAATATCGTTATGTAGTGTCGAAATGATAGCGCTGATGGAACAGGCGATGGATAAATTGTAAATATTGAGGTGCCATAAATGAGTGAATTTAAAAAGTTAACACTAAAACAGGAAACGTTTGTTTCTGAGTACCTAGTAGACCTTAATGCTACGCAAGCAGCGATTAGAGCGGGATATAGCGCAAAAACAGCTTCTTCAATAGGAGAGGAGAACTTGAGAAAACCTGACATTAGAAGAGCAGTTTCATTACAAATGGATGGTAGAGCTCAGCGATTAACCTTAGACTCTGATGCAGTGTTGAAAAGGCTTATTGAGATTGATCAGATGGATTTGTTGGATATACTGAATGATGACCTAACCATCAAGCCGTTAAGTGAATGGTCAGCGGCGTGGCGTAAAACGATTAGCAGTATTGATATTGTAGAGCAGCTATCTGGCGCTGGTGGAGAAAGAGAAATAATAGCGTTTATTAAAAAAATAAAATTTCCTGATAAACAAAAGAACCTTGAGATGCTAGGTCGGCATATAGATATTCAGGCATGGCGCAATAGGTCTACTCCTGAGGTGCCGACCTGTGTGTCAATAGAAGAGCTTATGAAGGGGATAGCTGATGAGAGGAGGAGTGGTTAAAGGTGGCTTGTCAAACGTGTCATTGTGTTGAGCGGATAGCTTTAAGCTATTCATTATGTAAGCTCATCCAACAAAGATATAGAAAATTTGGTTTATCTATTTCGGTGGTTTCTTCATCATTAAAAGAATTAACTTGAGTAAGTCCCTCTTATCTCATAGGTGCATTATGATATAGCCACACTTGAGTGGACTTTTAATTTAGAGGACTAAATGGATTTAGCTAAAAAACGAGAAATATTTGTTCAACATATTCATGAGCAATTAACCGGTAAGAATAATGTTTTTCTTGATGGTTGCTTCAGAGGAGAGAATCCTCTGGATCGTTTTGTGACTGGTTTCCTGTTCCCTGTATTTGAGTCAGAGGAGGGTATAGATGACCAGGGTGAAACAGAAGTGCCAACTGAGAGTGAAGAAAGTTCGGCTACTGTAACTAAGCAGAAACGTTACATTCCACCATCCTCGGTAGGCTTCTCTTTCTTTATAGCCGGTGACTCAATCAACCTTCGAGTTTTTTATAATGCTATTCATTATCACAAGCAAGAGCAAGAAAGGAACCATGATGGTACATTCAAAAGCGTAGCTTGGAAAAAAACAGAGCTAACAGACGATAACGGAGAAGAGGTGGTTTTTTCTCCAAATGGTCAAAAGTTTTATGAGGTGCTTAGGAGTAAGGCTAGAATTGAAGCGTTATGGCGGCCTCATAAAGCAGGCTATATAGTCACCATAACCTTATTAAACACTCAACAAATCACTCAAAGTATGCAGGACGAGCCCAAATTATTTATTAATGGGCAAAATGAAAAGTCATTATTTAATTTGGAGCTTTCATGCATCATCGAGTCGGGTGAGCTGAATGCCTACCCTTCCAAAGATAAGGCTTTACTTTCGGATGAAGAAAAAGAGATAGAGCTTCGTTACAAAGACCAACATATCTATGCAGTAGGACATGGAGCCGCCGCTGACTGGAAAGCTAATAGCGAGGGAAAAAATGAAATATTTGCGGACTTTATGCCAACGGTCGAGGTCCCTCAAGTAACAGCTAATACAGGAAAAAAAGATAGTAAAGCTCTAAATTTTTACTTTTTAAGTAATGAACCTAAAGAAACTGTAATCAAACAATTAACTTCTTTCGTACAAGGGTATGAATCTTGGATAGCACAGCAAGATGAGAAAGTGTCGACAGAAGAAGCTGACGATGACCAGAAAACTGCTGCTAATATTGTAAAAAAACAAAATATAGCACTGAAAAGAATGCTGCAAGGAATCCAATTATTAGAACAAGATGACCTTGTATGGCAAGCATTTATCACCATGAACCAAGCCATGCTAATGCAATGGAAGGCGGGCAACCCAAATGCAAAAAATGCAGATTTTTCTTGGAGACCGTTTCAGCTTGCTTTTATTTTAATGACATTAGAGTCAAGCATTAATGGTGACAGTGAATTTCGTGATGTTGTTGATCTTATTTGGTTTCCTACTGGTGGTGGTAAAACAGAAGCTTATTTAGGGCTAATGGCATTTCTTTTCATGTACCGAAGGTTGAAATACCCAGCAAGTTCTGGTGGTACGATCACCATTATGCGCTATACGCTTAGGCTATTAACCACACAGCAATTCTTACGAGCTAATAAGGTAATTTTTGCATTAGAATTAATTAGGAGAAAGAACCCTGAATTATATGGTAAAGAGGTCTTTTCATCAGGTCTTTGGGTTGGTGCTGCGAGTTCACCAAATACATTTGTTCAAGTTAACGAAGTCCTCAAGAAAGAGCAATACAGTAAGCTAGTTGTAACAGCTTGTCCTTGGTGTGACAGCAAATTTGATAAAAGTAACTATAACCTGAGTGGAAGCTCCTTTCACTTCACGTGCAGTAATCAAAGTTGTGACTTTGGCGGTTCAAATCATAATAAATTACCTTGTAATGTTGTAGATGAGTCACTCTATCAGTCAGCCCCTACCTTATTACTGGCCACGGTGGATAAATTTGCCAGACTGGCATGGGAAGAGAGAGCAGAAGGCTTTCTAGGTGGGAAAAACAATAGACCACCTGAGCTAATTATTCAGGATGAGCTTCACTTGATATCTAGTGCGTTAGGCTCAATAGTAGGTCTTTATGAAGCTGGAATAGATACAGCTCTTATATCCAGGGGTATGAGGTCTAAGTATGTCGCTTCGACAGCAACAATTAAACATGCGAATGAGCAAGCAAAATCTCTATTTGCAAGAGAAATGCAGGTGTTTCCACCTTCTGGCTTACGTTATGATGACTCTTATTTAGCAAAATCCGTGCCTCTAGATCAGAAGCCAGGAAGGTTATATATTGGTTATCTTGCACCTTTGCTTTCTAGGCAAAACTGTATGGCCCCACTTGCTGCCTCCTTATTGGCCGCTCCTGTTGGCTTGTTTGCTGATAGTGAAGAACTCATGGATAAGTGGTGGACGCAGGTTGTATATCACGGCAGTTTAAAGGGTGTAAACAATAGCCGAACACTTTATCAAAACCAAATAGAAACACGTTTAAATAAATTTGTTTTAGATTTTTTAAAACAACAAATTGAAGGCATCAAACCAAATTTCACTCGTGATAGGAAGTTTGAAAATATAGCTGATTTCAAAAAAATAACAGATCCCGAGATTAAGAGCATAGTCGATCAATATATACCCATTAGGGATCTCGATATAAAAGCATTAAGCAGCAACCAAACAGCAGAAGAAAACGCTGAAATATTTATGCACTTGGCAAAAGAAAAAGATGAAGAAGACACTATTGATGTTGCTTTAGCAACAAATATGATCTCTGTAGGATTGGATATTTCACGACTTGCTTTGATGATTGTAAATGGTCAGCCGCTAACCACAGCAGAATATATACAAGCAAGTAGCCGAGTTGGGCGTGGAGATACACCGGGTATTGTTTTTGTGAATTTTTATAAAACACAAGCTAGAAGTTTGTCGCACTATGAGAACTTTCGTTCTTACCACGATGCTTTCTACCGATATGTTGAGCCTTCAAGTCTAACACCGTTTACTTATCAAGCGCGCCTACGTGCGCTACATGCCGCACTTGTTATTGCAATACGACATTCAGGAGTAGGCTTGTTAAATAATGAACAAGCAGAAAATTTTGAAAACAAGCGTAATACTGTTAAAACGGTTATTCGTGAGTTAAAGATACGTTGCAAAAAGGCAATCAATACCTCTCTAGAGCAAAAGTCGACTGAGAGGAATATCGACACATTGGTAGATGAATGGGGGCAACATATTAATTACTGTAATGAGCAACGTATGAGCCTTGTATATCATTCGAATGATAGGGCACAAGCAAATTTATTATGTGATTTTGATAAGAACAATGGTCTTTGGAAGACATTGAATTCGATGAGAAATGTAGAAAATACTGCGTTAATGAAATTATTATCTGGGGTGAAGAAAAGTGAAGAATAAGAAGCAAAAGTATACTTCTGTTCGTTTTTCACACCTTACTTCTTATCACGGTATTGGGGCTATTGTGCGTGGAACTGAGGATCGCCTAATGGTCTTGGCTGATACCCGATTTTGGAAAGATAAGTCTGGAGAGCCTGCAACTAGTGCAATACCCTACGTTAAGCGCATTACTGCAGCTCTAGGAATAGATAAAGAATTGCATATGCCTCCAGAAGCAAAAGAAACACAACAAGGCTTATCAGGTTCTTATCTTCCTGCTGTTTTATTTCCCCGTTACGCAAGCTGTAAAAAATGTGGGCTCTTACATAATCAACCTTGGAATAAGCAAGAAGCGGAGCTAGATGAAAAGGTTTATTGTTCCAATAAAAAAGATAAGTGTGGTGGCATTTTAGAGCAGGTAACTTGGTGCGCGGTAAGTAATAAAGGACATTTGGCAGAAGTTCCTTGGCACCATATTTGCCATATTAATTCGCAAAATAAATGTGAACCGGACTATAGCTCTGAATACCTTAAATTTATAACGAATATAAATGGTAAGAGGTGCGTTCAATGCCGTCGATGCGGTAGCCAGCATGTTTTTGAAAAATTAAAAAAATTAAAACATATCAACCAGCATCAACCTTGGATATTTGAAGGATCACCAGAACTAGAAGAAGCAGATAAAATTGAAATACTTGAAGTCAATAACCCTGGTGTCTATATACCAGAGAGGGTTAATGCTCTTGTTATTCCGCCAGAGTCAAGAATAAGCCAATCTACAGTTGTAGATAAGCTTTTTAGAAACTCAAAGCTTTGTCGTGAAATTGATTTGATTAGAAACCCTTTGCGTCGTAAGGGGAAGTTAAATGAGGTTGCAGCGCAACTAAATACCTCAGCTACAGAAATTAAACAAGCTCTTAAAGAAATAAAAGAGGGTTACCCTTGGCTTGATGATTTTTCAGTAAATGACCTTTATGAAGATGAGTACCAGGCTTTTATTAAGCCTTTGGATGACCAAACTGAAGATGAGGATTTTGTTACAGAACACCTTACCGATAACTGGAAAAAATTATTCTCATCAGGGGTATCAAGTGACCTTGAAAGCATTGTAAGTGTGGTTGATCAAGTGGTTTCAGTTCGAAGGCTTAGGGAAGTACAGGTTTTCAAGGGGTTTTATCGATTATCTTCGGATGACAAAGAAAGCCTTGTTCCCCCAGATATAACGGGGGAAAGTAACTGGCTACCTGCAATTGAGCTTTTTGGAGAGGGCGTTTTTTTTACACTAGATAAAGAGGTATTAGAAGAATGGGAAAGCAATTCTAAAATAGCTAAAAGGGCTGATGAAATTAAGCAGCGCTATGAAAAAGCACAGGTTAACATCTTCCAGGATATAGAAATAACACCACGGTTTATACTACTACACACATTATCCCATTTGCTTATTCGAGAGCTAGAAGCTTCAGCAGGTTACCCCGCCGCATCTTTAAAAGAACGAATATATTGTTCCAGATCCAATGAAATGGCAGGTGTTTTGATTTATACGGCAGTGCCTGACATAGTTGGATCACTTGGCGGAATCATTAACAGTGCAGAACCAACGGCTCTTTTAACTATTTTAGATAATCTATTTAAAAAAGCACGATGGTGTTCATTAGACCCTGTTTGTACTGAGCATGAAGGGCAAGGGCCCGGCTGGTTAAATAGAGCAGCCTGTCATGCCTGTTCACTTATACCTGAACCGGCATGCGAATACGGCAATGTTTTTCTTGATAGGGTTTTTATTAAAGGGGATGAAGAGAAAGGGATTCCTGCTCTATTAGACTTTGCACATCAATATAAAGAAAATATTAAAGAGAAATAATTATGGGGAAACGACATTTTCGCTTACCAGGAGAGGAGGATCTTAATAAAGATCAAGATAGAGTGCTTGCATTGCCTGAAGACGGGCAGTATCTGATAGTAGGAGGTCCAGGGACTGGTAAGTCAGTGGTCGCCTTATTAAGGGCCTTGAAATATCAAGGCAATGAGAATTATATCTTTCTTGTCTATAACCATGTGCTACAGAAATCTACCAGTATGCTGGTAAATACTAGGCTAGTTGGTACAACGTTATCTAAATTTATTTATAAAATGCACTGGCATTTATTTAAAGAATATATGCCGGAACTTAAAAAATTCAAACCTGATTATGATGCTTTAGTTAAAAAAATTGATGAATTAGGATGTGAGGAACGAGCACAGCATTTGATTATTGATGAAGGGCAGGATATGCCTCCTGCATACTATGAGGCTTTACAATATGCCGGCTATACAAACTTTTTTATAGTAGCTGATCAGAACCAACAAATTACGGATGATAATTCAAATCGCAAGGAACTCACTGATACCTTAGGGTTAGAACCAAAAGATGTTATTGAATTAAATATAAATTACAGGAACTCACATCCAATAGCTCTTTTTGCAAGCCAATTTTATACGGATAAGGGTAGTCCACCCCCTGATCTTCCTGATAGGCAATCATTAGAAACACCTTCTTTTTATGCCAATCTAACAAAAGAGAATATTGCCACAATGGTTCTTAGAGAGGCTGACAAAGATGATAGGAAATTGATAGGTGTGGTGGTTTCTAGTGATGATTTGAGAGATAGCTATGTAAATAACATGAGGGAGTTGGATATACCTTTAGATAATTCACACCCCATTATTTCAACTTATTCTTTTAAAGATAAAAACGCTGTAGGTATTGATTTCTCACAAGGAGGGATAGTGGTCCTTAGTGATAAGTCAATAAAAGGACTAGAGTTTGATGGTGTATATATTATTTTAGATGACTTCAGGATTTATAATAATGATCAATCAACTATGAAAAAACGCTTATATGTCATGAGCTCCAGAGCAATTGAAAAGTTAACCCTTGTTAGTACTCAAGATAGCTCGGAGATTTTATCATTATTACCTATGGATAAAAATATCATGAAAACAATAGTTGGTTTTAGCGAGCAAGCAAAGCATGAAAGCCAGGGTTTTGATGAAAACATTTTGTTTTAACTAGAGAACGTAAATAACATGACTATCAAAAAGAAAAAGGCATGCTGGTTATTCCCAACCAATACGAATAATTTGCGCATGATTTTGGCTCAAGGCTTACTAACGTCACCAGAAGGTTTTAGTAAATACTATCAAGATATCTTAGTTGATTATGATGGGTACCTTTCCCTGTTTAATCATCAAATACCCCCAGACTCATTAAGGAAAGCAGTGAGTGAAGCCGACCACTTAACCCCTTGCTTGCTTGAGCTTGATCTGTCTAAACTATCTGGTCAGGGGTGGGCTCTTATTAACAATGAAACTAAAGAAGTTGATATTACTTCTGCTTTAACCTCAGACGATGATGTGAAGCAATTGCTGATACCCTTACCAGTACCTCTAAGTTGCATATCAAAGATAATTTTTAAGACGAAAGCTGATAATGATGAATTTGAGAAAGAGGCAAAAATACGGTCAAATGTTTTATTAGGTAAGGTAAAGCTATCTTCAACAAAAGCAGAACAAAAATTATTTGAATGTTCCGATACTGCCTCAACCGAAGTAGTCTCAAAAATACAATTAAAGACAACTGAAACACCTAAGATAAAACCTAATTATTCAGATATCTATGCCTATGGTGGGGTGTTGTCATTACTTTTCTATAATGCAAAAAATGGAGCATTAAGTCACAACTTCTTTGCTAGTTTTTCCCGGAAATCTCTCCCACCAGTAGTAAGCGACTCAAAAGAACAAGCGATCCCTCAGTTTATTTATGAGTACTTTCATGGCGAAATTGATAAAACAAGACCCGAGAACATGATTTTAAAAGGCATCGTATCCTCTTGCATAGAACCCGGTTCTTTTAAGGAATTGCTTATTAATTTCCTTTGCAAAGGTGATTGGGATGAAAAAACAGGTAAAAGAGCAAAGGAGCTGGCCGATAAGCTAGATGAGTATGATACAAGTAACTCTCGATCTACATCAGAATGGTTTAAAAGCGCCCAATCAGATATAGAAAAGCTATTACTGATGCTCTTTACAAGAGGTGATTCAGAGTCATTCACTGATTTTAATAATCCCAAAATCAATTTTTCTGAACGAGAGCATCTAATTTTCACAATTTTTTTTGGAGCCAGAGATGGTTTTATCCGAGTGCCTGCATTTATCAGGAAGTATAGAGGGTTACAAACATATATTTCTAATCAGATGGCAGCTTATGCACATGCAAAAATGAAAAGTAAAACTATATTTGAAGAAATTGGAGCTCCTAAAACTGTCTGGCAGTTTGTCGATAAAGGACTATCTAATGCAAATACAAAGCTACTTGGTATTGAGTCATGTGTTCAAACGACTATGTCAGCAAAGGCTGGGTTTAAGAACAAGCAAGGGCTAAATGTATATGAAGGCTTTCAAGAGCCTAAATATAAAGTAGTGAATGAGGAGTTTTTTGAACTGATTTCAACTAAAAAGATTACTGATACGGAATATAACAAACTAAAATAATTTTAACTCATGTATATAGTCCCCAGCCACCCTTATAAAACAGATAGCAGAGCTGAGTACCGCCTTTTTAAAAAACTTCAAGAAGCTTTTTACAACGATCACTCATATGTGGCATTTCATTCATTGAATTTAACCCGTCACGAAACCAAACGTTTTGGAGAAGCTGATTTTGTTATTTTATGCAAATATGGAATATTTGTTCTTGAGGTTAAAGGTGGCGGTATATCTTACAGTGAAGGAAATTGGTTCACTATAAATAGGGATAAACAAAAATTTTCAATCCAAGACCCTTTTAGACAGGCTGAAGGTGCAGTGCATGCACTAGATAAAAAAATCAAAGAGAGCTTCCCTTCTTGGTCTTCAATCCCTATTGGGTACGGAGTAATTTTCCCCGATGTTCCTTGGAATACGGTGGGTTCTGAATGGGACTATCAGACAGTATGTGATGAATATAAATTTCGAAATATAGAGTCTTGGTTAATAAAGTTCTTTCGGTATTGGAAGGATAAGAACCATAGAGAGCATGAACTATCTATTCAACAAATTAAAGATCTTAAGGCGTTTATTCGTCCTGACTTTGAGCTCATTGAATCATTAAGAACCCGTATTGATAAATCAAGTACACAAGCGGTAGTTCTAACTAAAGATCAATATAAATATCTTGATATCGTTGCATCAAATAAACGGGTTCTTTGTTCTGGTGGAGCGGGTACAGGTAAAACCTTTTTAGCGGTAGAGTTAGCAAGAAGGTTAGCGAGTGAAAGTAAAGAAGTTGTATTTATTTGTAAGTCTAGCTGGCTTAGGCATTACCTTCAGTCTCAACTTATTAATGAGTATGTAACGATATCTACAGTTGATAGTCTTATTATTGACCGAAAACGTGCGGGTATTGATAAGTATGATATTTTGATTGTTGATGAAGGGCAGGATTTATTTGATTTCGACTCAATTAATCTTTTTGAAGATAATTTAAAAGATGGCTTAAAACAAGGTGAGTGGTACTTTTTTCACGATGTGAATAATCAGTCTGGCTTATTTATTGAAGCCCAACCTGAGGTGTTAGATTTACTTGAGAGTTATTCACCGGCAAAGGTCCCATTAATATCAAATTGCCGTAATACACTGCCAATAATAAATACTATAAAAAATAAGTTGTCTTTAGATATGGGAAGTACTGGAACCGGTTTTGGTCCCGAAGTTTACCTTCTGAATGAAGATGATAAAGCTAACCCAGCTGCTCAGCTCAATGCCAAAATTAATGAAATTATCAAAAGTGGCGTACCTGCTAAATCAATAACTATACTTTCCCCGCTTGCATATAGTCATTCTAGTTTACGTTTTTTACCTGATAGGGTTCGAAAACAAATTATTGAACTAGATGATTATTCGGTCCGTAACTTCCCAATTCAAAATATCAGTTTTGCAGAAATCAAAAATTTCAAGGGATTAGAGAATGAAGTCATTATAATCATTGACCTTCCAAACCTAGAAGGCAAAACAGCGGTCAGTAATAAAGCGTTACATTATGTTGCAATGACGCGTGCTAAATCATTGCTTTGTGTCTTATTTACGAACCAAAATAAACTGGCTTGTAATCCCCTCTGATGAATTAAAGGGGTATTGGCTAAATCTAGTGACTTTCCCGTTGTCCACTGGTTGTCCATTAATAGGTGAATAGTGGCAATAAACCTCAATAAACCTCAAAAGATTAATTACTCTAACTACTTG
>Ga0209826_1002409_pt1 | contig 12296 bp, 12 predicted proteins | sample GOMGulsemesocosm_5_FD_184637 | JGI IMG/M metagenome (GOLD analysis project Ga0209826, IMG submission 184637) | Methane-oxidizing microbial communities from mesocosms in the Gulf of Mexico - GOM15C Gulf of Mexico (SPAdes) (version 2) | ecosystem: Environmental > Aquatic > Marine > Cold seeps...
ACTCAAGAAAACAACTCAAGAAAACAACTCAAGAAAAAATTTAACCATGTTGTTTTTTTAGTTTGAAGCATGTGTGGCTATGCGTACTAACAGTTATTCGCCGTGTATTTTTAGAAACTTAATTAATAACGTTTCTTCGTCTTCAATATGATTAGGATCAGGCTTTACGCAGTCAATAGGGCAAACACTTACACAGGTTGGTTTGTCATAATGCCCTATACATTCAGTACATTTATCTGGGTCAATTTCATATATATGCTCACCTAACGTGATTGCCTCATTAGGACACTCAGGATCACACATATCACAATTAATACAGCTGTCTTCAATATATAGGGCCATGAACGTTTAGTCTATTTATCCGCTTGGTTTTGTGCAAAAGGATGACGAGTAGTGCCGCCATCAGTTAAATAGCGCATAATAATACCAAACTCTAAATTTAGGTTTGTATCTAGTTCAATAGCTACTTTATGACCCGAGCCTTTTGCATCAGTTATTGCTTCACCTGTTTTGCTATGAATCATTTTATTTAAGGTAAAACTTACATTACCATTTGGTGTCATTAACTCTAATTTATCACCAACAAGGAACTTGTTTTTTACGTCAATTTCAATTAAGCCAGATTCTTCATTTCTACCTAATACTTCGCCAACAAACTGTTGCGTATCACTTTTTGAATAACCGTAATCATAGTTTTGAGTGTCTGAAGGGCGATGGCGCTTTAAAAATCCTTCGGTATAACCTCTGTGTGCTAAATGCTCTAAGTCTGTATTTAAGTTTGGATTAAAGGCTTTGTCAGAAACAGCATCAAGAATAGCTTGATTATAAACCTGAGCAGTACGAGCACAATAATAAAAAGATTTTGTTCTACCTTCTATTTTTAATGAGTGTACCCCCATTTTGACTAAGCGCTCTACATGCTCAACAGCACGTAAATCTTTAGAATTCATAATGTAAGTGCCATGCTCATCTTCAAATGCTGGCATATATTCACCTGGGCGACCTTGCTCTTGTAGCAAAATTATATCGTCTATTGGCTTATTACCAGATAAAGAGCTAGGAGTATCTTGGGTAATAATATTCGTATCAGGTGTGTATATTTCAGGAACAGAATTAACAGGCTTAACGGCAATAATATCGCCTGTTTCTGTTTCTTTTGCTTCGTGAGTATCGTACTTCCAACGGCATGAATTAGTACACGTACCTTGATTTGGGTCACGCTTATTAATATAGCCAGACAACAAGCAACGGCCAGAATAAGCCATACACAAGGCACCATGAACAAATACTTCAAGTTCCATTTCAGGACAATGCATGCGTATGTCTTCAATTTCATCAAGGGAAAGCTCACGCGACAAAATTACGCGTTCAACGCCTTGTTGTTGCCAAAATTTAACGGTTGCCCAGTTTACTGCATTAGCTTGTACCGATAAGTGAATAGACATATCGGGAAAATTTTCACGTACTAACATGATCAAACCAGGATCAGACATGATTAAAGCATCTGGTTTCATGGCTATAACAGGAGCTATATCTTTTAAAAAAGTTTTTAATTTACCGTTGTGCGGTGCAATATTATTAACTAAATAGAATTTTTTCCCTAAAGCGTGAGCTTCATTGATACCTATTTGTATGTTTTCTAACGAAAACTCATTATTGCGAACTCTAAGGGAGTAACGTGGTTGTCCAGCGTAAACGGCATCAGCACCATAGGCAAAAGCGTATCGCATGTTTTTAAGGCTACCAGCTGGGGAAAGTAATTCAGGTTTTAACATAAAATTTATCTATTTATCTTTTTAAACGTACAAAGGTGATTTAGGAGGTATTATAAGAAAAAGTGTCGACATGGGCAATCTAAACCCGTCAATTTGAAATTACTATTTGTGTTAAGTGTTAATATGAATGTTTAATAATTGTATAAATAATAAGCATGTGACTTTGTTTTTGGTATAATATTGAAAAACATTAAAAAAACCTTGGGGTTCGCAAAAATTGTGCTATTTTTAGAGTATAGAAATAACAATAAAGAAAGGGGAATTTTATGGCAACTGAAAATGCCTTATATACAATTTTGATGGAAAAAATAAAACAAGATGCTTTGGTTTTACCTACTTTGCCAGAAGTAGCACTAAAAGTAAGGCAAGCTGCAGATGACCCTGAAATTAATTTAGGTCATATGGGGGATGTTATAGGGCAAGATCCCGCACTTTCTCTTGGTATGATAAAAGTAGCTAACAGTGCTTTACTTGGCCGTTCGATTAAAGTTGAAACTGTCGCTCAAGCTGTTACCCGCATTGGTTTGCGTCAAATAAAGAGCATTGCAACAGCTATGGCTCTTGAACAAGTCTTTGTATCTAAAAATGATATTGTTGCCATGTATATGAAAAAGTCATGGAAAAAAACCATAGATATAGCATCTGTGGCAATTAGTTTAATGAGTGTATACCTTGAAAAAAATAAACATACATCATTAACGTTAGATACTATTACATTGGCGGCACTTGTACATAATATTGGTGTATTGCCTATTTTGACTGAAGCAGAACAACATCCAGATATTTTTGCGAACCCAACATTTTTGCAACAATCAATTATTAAATTATCAGGTAAAATTGGTGGTTCGATAACACGTGAATGGGGCTTTTCTGATGAGTTAACCCTACTTGCTGAGAGTTGGAGTGACTTAACTATTTTACCTAAAGAAATTCATTATTTAGACTTTATTCGAGCTGGCGCTATTTATCATAATATATTTAAGAATGAATCTACTAAAGATGTTTTATTAAATAGTTATGTGAAAAAAGGTCTTCTACCTGAAGTGGATTTTATGGATTCTGATGAGTTCAAGGAAAAATGTGCGGATGTTAAAGCCATGTTCACATAGTGATGCTATATCTAGTATTTTACACCTAAGTATATTGAAGTGATTTGGGTGTAAACATAATTAACTATCTTGAAAGCAACTGATATAAGTTGCTTTTTTTATACGTCAATATAATTAAAGATGGCTACCGTAAAATAAACCTGTAATATCTTTAACATAATATCAGTTTAATCAATTCCTAAATTCAATGCGTTTAATTTCAATATTTTTGTTATTTATTTTTAGTTGTTCTAGCTTTTTAACTTATGCTCAACCTCATCTTAAAATAGGCCTAGTACTTAGTGGCGGTGGTGCTAAAGGTGCTGCACATATAGGGGTGATCAAAGTCATTGAGAAAAATAAAATCCCTATTGATTATGTGGTTGGTACTAGCATAGGCGCTTATGTAGGTGGCTTATATGCTTTAGGTTATAGTGCCGATGATATTGAAAAAATAATGCTGAACTTACCTTGGGATGAAAGTTATTCAGATTTTATTCCTAGACAATTACTCTCCTTTGAAAATAAAAAGTTAAGAGACCGATATAATATTCCTTTACGCTTAGGTTTTAGTAATGGGCAATTGAAATCTTCAAGTGGTTTGCTGTTAGGGCAATCAGCAGGAAGTTTAATGAAGCTATCGACTAATGTTGTCGCTAAATTTGATAGCTTTGATCATTTAGCTATTCCTTATCGTGCCGTAGCATCTGATTTAGCTTCCGTAAACGTTTTTGTTATTAATAAAGGGAGCTTAACTAAAGCGATGCGAGCATCCGCAGCCGTTCCTGGTGTTGTCGAGCCAGTACAAATTGACGGTAAATTACTCGTTGATGGTGGTATTTCAAATAACATGCCTATTGACGTAGTAAAAGCTATGGGAGCGAATGTTGTTATCGCGGTAGATATTGGCTCACCTTTGCTTATGACAAAAGATATTAATAATACCTTTGATGTATTTAATCAGCTATCGAATATTCTAACGAATAATACAACCCAATATCAAAAAAAATACTTATCTACTCACGATATATTAATTCGTCCTGACATTGATGACTTGAGCACAACTGATTTTTCGATCATGGGACAAGCACTGGAACTAGGAAGACAAGCAGCTTTGTTAGTTGAGCCAGAATTAAAAGAATTGAGTGTTAGTACTCAACAATATGCTCATTATCAGCAGAACAAAAATCAAAAAAGTTTAGCTTTGTTTAATGCTTTTACTCATCCCATCATTGCTGTTGAGTATCAAAATAATTCAAAAGTTAGCTCTGCTGTTATTAAAGAAAAATTTGCGCTAAAAGTTGGCGATGTAGTTACTCAAAAGTCGCTGCAAGAGGCTATTGCTCGTGTTTATGCTATCAATAAGTTTGAGCATGTTGATGCTGAGTTTGTTGATTTACCACAAGGAAGAAAATTGATTTTAACAACGCAAGCGAAGTCGTGGGGGCCAAATTATTTAAACTTAGGTTTTAATTTAGAAACCGATTTTTCTCAAGATACGATTATTGATTTAGAATTAGCTTATATTTTAAATGATGTTACTCCTTATGGTGGTATGTGGTTCAATGAAATAAAAATAGGTAGGGAGTCTATGTTGGCAAGCGAATTATATCAGCCGTTAGAAGATAGCCAAGACTATTTTTTTCGTACCAGATTACAATATTCTCAAGACAAGTGGGAACCAACACAGGAGCGCCCTAAGTTAACTAATGATTATTTACAAGTTAGTGCTGAATTAGGATTTAACTATATAAATGATGGTGCAATAGCACTTGGCTTTATTGGCGAACAAGGAGAGCTTATCTTTAAAAATGATATTGAAGCATCTCTTGACTATGACTCTATTGGTGGTTATTTATCTTTTGGGTATGACAACTTAAATAGTATTAACTTCCCTACTCAGGGTAATAAATTTTCTTTTGATGTTTTGTGGCGCAATGAACGTTATAAAGGTTTTGAAGGTATAGATCCAAAAGATACTTCTATTGAAATCAAGCTTGACTGGCGAGGTGCTTTTCATATCAATAATCATGCTCTTGTAGGTATTGCTGCGTTTGCAACCGTTAATAACGAAGCTAATTTTACTGTTCATATAACTGAACTTGGTGGTTTTTTAAACCTTTCTGGTTATCAAAAAGATGCCCTGATTGGCTCTCATAAAGCATTTTTAGCCGTAGTATATCAATATGATTTAGGTCGTGAATTTTATGGGAAAGCAAGTTTACCTTTGTATTTAGGGATGAGTTTAGAGGCAGGTAATGTTTGGACTCTTAAAGAAAGTGTGAAAATGGATGATGTAATAGGATCAGGTAGTTTATATCTGGGAACTGATACTAGCTTTGGACCTGCAGTTTTTGGTGTTGGCTTTGCTTCTGGAGGTAAACGTACCGTATTTCTTTCAATAGGTAAAAGCTTTTAAGCTTTTACCTAAAGTGAAATCCAAGCTTTATCTAAAATAAAACCGAAAATAAAATCACTGGAATCTAAGCTATGTCATTGTTAACTGAAAATAAATTTGGTCAGGTTTATCAAGTTGAACTGTCAAATGGTTTGGCGGCTCTTATTATTAAACACCAAAAAGGACAAGCAAAAGTGAGTTTATATGGTGGACAAGTGCTTAGTTGGCAACCTTATGGTGAAAAAGAAGTATTTTGGTTGTCAAAGGATTCTGCTTTTGAGCAAGGGAAAGCAATACGCGGAGGTGTTCCCTTGTGTTGGCCATGGTTTGGTACGCATCCAAATGATGTTGAAAATAAAGCGGGTAATCATGGCTTTGCACGAAAGCAATTATGGCAGCTAGATAATGTAATTATCAATGAGCAAGGTGTTGAAGTTCGCCTGAGCTGGCAAGGTGAAAACATGAGTGAGCTCTGGCCATTTGCTTGTCAATTAACACAGATATTGTTTTTTGGTCATACCTTTAAGCAATCTTTAAAAATGAGTAATTTAAGTCATAACGATGCTTATTATACTGGCGCATTGCATAATTATTTCTCTGTTAGCTCCCCTGAAAACATTAGAGTATCAGCTCTAGAGCACGCAAGTTTTGATGACAAATTAACAGGACAATTATGTAAGCCACAATTACTTGAAAATGGTATTGGCCCAATTGATCGAATTTATCAAACCAATAAAAAGATGACGATTGTTGATAGTCAGTGGCAGCGCAATATTGAGCTTAAAACCAAAAACACCAAGCAATGGGTTTTCTGGAATCCAGGTCGAGAGTTAGCAAATAATATGGCGGATATTCATCATCATGGTGAACAAGAATTTGTTTGTCTAGAAGCGGCTAATACTCATATGCAATTACTTTCTGCTGGAAAAAGTGCCACTTTAGAGCAGGAGATTTTAGTGTTAAGTTGTAAATGATTTTTCTCTATACTACATATTGGAGTGTTATATTACTGGTGGTGTTTTACCAATGGGTAGAAAATTCATTAGAGGCTCTCATGATATAACCAGCATCATTATCAGAACTGATGTATTGAATACACAGAAGAATTCAGCCAAGATAATTGGCTAAAAAAGCGCTGATTGTTTATCTGAATTAAAGGGAAATCAAAGTATACGGCATAATGAAACCACCTTACTTTTAAAATCCCCTCAAAAAATTTCAATGATAGTTTGAATGTCTACAAAACATTGTTGGTTAGCAGTCCTTAGCGTTGTAACTTACAACGTCTTCACCAGCCGCTTGTTTGTCTGCGTGATATGAAGAGCGAACTAATGGTCCGCAGGCGGCATGTTCAAAGCCCAGTTTAGTTGCTTCTTTTTGGAACATTGCAAAGTCATCAGGGTGAACATAACGTTCAACGGGTAAATGATCTTTACTAGGTTGTAGGTATTGACCAATAGTCAGCATGGTAACACCATGACTGCGTAGATCCTGCATTACTTCTAAAATTTCTTCATTTGTTTCACCTAAACCAACCATTAAGCCTGACTTAGTGGTAACGCCTGGGTTTGCTTCGCCAAACTTCTTTAATAGATCTAACGACCATTGGTAGTTAGCGCCAGGGCGGGCTTTAGTATATAAACGTGGTGCAGTTTCTAGATTATGATTGAATACGTGAGGAGGATTTTGATTCAATATTTCTAATGCCCGATCCATACGCCCACGGAAATCAGGAACTAAAATTTCAATTTTTGTATTCGGGGCTTTTTCATTGATTTCTTTTACACAATCAGCAAACTGTTGCGCACCGCCATCACGTAAATCGTCTCGGTCAACTGATGTAATAACTACATATTTTAACGCCATATCTTTTAAGCTTAATGCTAATTTTTTAGGTTCATCAGTATCTACTGCTAAGGGTCGGCCATGTCCAACATCACAAAATGGGCAACGACGAGTACAAATGTCACCTAAAATCATAAAGGTAGCGGTACCATGATTAAAACATTCTGACAGGTTAGGGCATGATGCTTCTTCACAAACAGAGTGAAGATTATGTTTACGTAGGTTTGCTTTGATATTATCAATACGTTCGCTGCTACGAGGTAGCTTTATACGTAACCAACTTGGTTTACGTAACATACTTTCATGTGTCGAAGTTACAACTTTGATCGGAATGTGCGCCATTTTATCAGCGTCGCGCAACTTAGTACCAGGAGCAACTCTTGTTGATTTTTTCATTCTTGTGTTAGATTCTGCTATTTTACTTTTATTAGTTGGCATTTGTTTGCTCATCACTGCTTGGTAATCCTGTTTGGTATTCAACATTGCTCGTTTGTAGCAAGTTGATGGCATGTTTAACTAACGCATCACTAGCGCTTTTTGTGTTTTGCGGACCTTGTAAGTCACAAGTTTGTATCATTTCAAGACCTGCATAACCACAAGGATTTATGCAAAGGAAAGGGGATAGGTCCATATTGACATTAAGTGCTAAACCATGAAAAGAACAGCCTTTACGTACTCTTAATCCTAATGACGCTACTTTTTTTTCATCAACATAAACGCCAGGTGCACCAGGTTTTGGATATGCTTTGATATTATAATCATTAAGCGCAGCAACAATGGTTTTTTCGATTAAAGTAACTAAGTCTCTTACACCGATTTTTTTTCGACGTAGGTTGATCATAAAATAAATAACTTGTTGACCAGGGCCGTGATAGGTTACTTGACCGCCTCTATCCACTTTCACAACTTCTATATCGCCAGGCATTAATAAATGTTCTTCTTTACCTGCTTGTCCTTGAGTAAACACAGGCGGATGTTCAACTAGCCACAGCTCGTCGGGTGTTTGCTCATTGCGATTATCAGTAAAGTTTTGCATAGCATGCCAAACTTTACTGTAATCCATGTTGGATAGTTGACGAATAATTAAAGTACTTTTCATAAAAAAGCCTTATAAAATTTTTTGTTAAGTATATCTGAGTTTTGACAACGCATAATTATAAAACGTAACGTACTTGTTCTATTGCATTAAGGGTTTTATAGATTTTCTCTATATGGCCTTTACTTGTTACCGTTACAGCAATAGAAACAGAGTGATAATTACCTTTGGAGCTTGGCTTTATCTTAGGCGCATAATCATCAGGTGTATGTTTTTGTAGTTCAGCAATGATTAAGTCTGGTAGTTCATCACAGGCAATGCCCATTACTTTAAAGTTTAATACGGTGGGGAAATCTAGTAATTCGTCGAAATGGGTTTTCATGTTTTTCTCTACAAATGATTAAGGTAACAAGTATTTAATATACTGCTAAATAATAATTGGGTTATTTTATCATAAAGAGTTATTAGGAAATAGAAAAAGTAGGCTATAACCTATAAAAGGTTTGCTTGTTATGCCGCTCTTTTTCGAGTCGCAGTAGCTAAAACGGCACAATTTGACCTGATAAAGCGCTTAGGTAGATTGTTAATTGTCTCGTAAACCCAAGGTCATCATGAATATCAAACAATAAATAAAACACGGCGAACGGTAGGATAGGCTATGCTACCCATACGTAAGTCTCTGAGATAGGAGTAAGGTATACTTATCCTGCTCGATATTGTTTCTCTATAATATTGGTGATGAGTTGAGCTGTTTTTTCAGGTTGTTCAAGAGGGAACATATGACCGCCAGAAGTTGTTCCTAGTGCCATATTGTGATTTAGTTTAACAAACTTTTTAAAGAAACTGTGTGGACAAACATCAGTTTCATCAGCATATATTAAATAAGCAGGTACTTTTAATTGATTTTTATAGCTCGATAAGTTCTCAGTTAAATTTCTAAATATATCCGCTTCTACTAAAGCAGAAAAAACCAACTCTAATTGCTCGTTTCTTTCAATAATGCCATGATTAACATAGTCTTCTAAACACCGTTTGTCGAAGTTTTTGAATAACTTCCTACGTGAAAATAATTTTGCAATATCAGTTCCTAATGGCCAATCAGTTCTTCTTGTTTTCGCTTTTCCTGCGGGGCTAAATTTATCTATGAGGCGTGTTTTTTTAATAAATTTCATTGCTAGTGCTGTACCACCTGTTACCACAGGGGGATCTAGCATAATGAGCCCTTTGAATAATTTAGGTTGTTGGCAAGCAGCAATAAAGGCTATAACGCCGCCAAAAGAATGACCAACACTTACAACCTGTTCTTGCTGATGAGTTTCTAATTGTTGCTTAACAAAGTTTATTAGTTCATCAACTAAATGTTGCCAGTTGTTTTCTACGGGATACTTCTCATCATGGCCGTATTTCTCATGAGATATAACTTGATATTGCTCTGGGAGATAATTGAATAAAGTTTGATAGCTCCCTGCGGGAAAGCCATTTGCATGAACAAAATTAATAAGTGTTTTTGACATAATAAGAGTAATTAGCTACTTTGCATAAATAATAATTAGAAAGTTAAACGCTTGTTTGAATTTTGTCAATGCTCATTTTGATGAAGTCTGATCTTCTCTAGAGTATTAAAAGTATTAAAAAACCCAGCTAAGCTGGGTTTTGATTGAGAACAATATTTCAATAGTTAAATTAAAACTCTTCCAACATATACTCTAATGAGTCTTCATATTCTTTTAATTCTTTTTCAAGTTGAAATTGATCTCTTAATTGTTCTATTTCACGCCATTTTCTTTTTTTACTCGACGCGGCTTTTCCTTTTGCGGGTTGACTAACTGATTTTAATACTTGGTTTAAATTATCCATAAAAGTACCCCTTAATAGATTTTCTGTAAAAACATAAATCAACAGCACCTTTTTAATATCATATTTTTCAATAGATGCAAATAAAAAATGCACGTTTTTTAATAAAAACGTGCATATTAAGTATTCTTTGTGGTGTTTTATTGGCTAGTGCTTGGTGTTTAAAGCATCTCGGATAATTGCTTTTCAAGTTTAACTTGGTCAATAGCAAAATTACGAATTCCTTCACTTAACTTCTCTGTTGCCATGGCATCATCATTCATCTGCCAGCGCCACTGATTTTCGGTAAGAGGAGTTTCAGTTGAGCTTTCTGCATTACTACCTTGAGCATTAAGTTTTTGCTTAATAGTCTCAGTGCTATTTGCTAATTCATCCATTAACTGTGGACTTATCGTTAACCGATCACAACCAGCAAGCGCTAATATTTCGCCAACATTTCTAAAGCTAGCACCCATTACTACCGTTTTATACCCTTTGCTTTTGTAATAATTGTAGATACTAGTAACAGAAATCACGCCAGGATCTTCATCACTTGGATATTCTGTACGGCCTGTATCCTTTTTGAACCAATCAAGAATACGACCAACAAAAGGAGAAATAAGGTAAACACCTGCTTCGGCGCATGCTCTAGCTTGAGCGAAACCAAATAGTAACGTTAGATTGCAATTAATACCTTCTTGCTCAAGTTGTTCTGCAGCTTTAATGCCTTCCCAAGTTGAGGCAAGCTTGATCAAAATACGATCATTATTAATACCCGCTTCATTATACATCGTTATTAATTTATGCGCTTTAGTGATAGAAGCACTAGTATCAAATGAAAGTCGTGCATCTACTTCCGTTGAAATTCGTCCAGGAACAGTTTTTAATATTTCTAGCCCGATTAGCACAGATAATTTATCTGCAGCATCAATAACTTGTTGTTCGGCATCATTTGATTGTTCTTTTGCCCATGTAACGGCATCAGTTAATAAATTTTGATACAAAGGTAATGCCGCAGCTTTAAGTAATAGTGATGGGTTGGTCGTAGCGTCTTGTGGTTGAAATTTAGCAATAGCTTCAATATCACCCGTATCGGCAACGACGGTAGTCATTTGCTTTAATTGTTCAAGTTGAGAAAGAGAGTTTGTCATGAAGATACCTATGAATTTTGCTAGAAAATAATATTAAATAAGTTTAGTTGATGAAATGTTACTACAATAAATTGATAAATGTACCCTTTTCACATTAGTTGTTGCAAGTTTTCATTGTTTTTCTAACAGAAGAGGCGCAGCAATAATCCATTAAGATTACGTTTGCCTTATGATATGATGAAATCATAATAAATTTTACTTTTTAAAAAGAATTAAATTATGCTACTTGTTGTTTCTCCAGCTAAAAAATTAGATTTTGAATCCCCTTTGGCTACAAATCAAATTAGTCAGGCAACCTTACTTGCCCATAGTGAAATATTAATTGAGCATTGCATAAAGCTTTCTCCGGATCAAATTGCTACGTTAATGAAGTTAAGTGATAAATTAGCTGGACTTAATGCAGCACGCTTCGGTGAATGGTCATTGCCATTTACACCTGAAAATTCCCGCCAAGCAGTGCTTGCTTTTAATGGTGACGTTTATAGTGGTTTAGATGCAAACTCCTTCACCCAAGATGACTTTAACTTTGCTCAACAGCACTTTCGTATATTATCAGGTTTATACGGCTTACTTAAACCACTCGATTTAATGCAAGCTTACCGATTAGAAATGGGAACTAAGCTTAATAATGTTCGGGGTAGTAATTTATATCAATTTTGGGGAGACATCATTACGCATGAGCTAAATAAAGCATTAGCTGATCAAGGAGATGAGATATTAATTAATTTAGCGTCAAACGAATATTTTAAAGTAGTAAATAAGAAATTATTAAGTGCAACTATTATTACGCCACAATTTAAAGACTGGAAAAATGGTCAATATAAAATAATTAGCTTCTTTGCTAAAAAAGCACGAGGTCTTATGGCACGTTATATTATTCAAAATCAATTAACAGATATAGAGCAATTAAAAAACTTCGATTTAGCTGGATATCAATATAGTAATGATTTAACCCAAGGTGATTCATGGGTCTTTACACGAAAAGAAATATAAAATTCTCATATAACTCTATTGCTCTACTTGAGTTAAGTTACTTTCTTTTATTTCAATCATAATTACAGAGGTAAAAGGCGAACCATTAGATAAATGAGATTCAAAAACCTACGATTAGTCCATTAAAGTAACGTATAGCTTAATTTATCTGCAAACGAATAAAAGTTTTAAAATAAG
>Ga0209826_1002412_pt1 | contig 12284 bp, 9 predicted proteins | sample GOMGulsemesocosm_5_FD_184637 | JGI IMG/M metagenome (GOLD analysis project Ga0209826, IMG submission 184637) | Methane-oxidizing microbial communities from mesocosms in the Gulf of Mexico - GOM15C Gulf of Mexico (SPAdes) (version 2) | ecosystem: Environmental > Aquatic > Marine > Cold seeps...
TCGACCTTGAAATGACAGGTTTGGAACCAGAAACCGATTCTATCATTGAAATAGCCACCATTGTGACTGATAAAGACTTGAATATACTCGCTGAAGGCCCTGTTTTAGCGGTAAGCCAAACAAAGTCGACAATGGATGCCATGGATGAGTGGAACCAAAAGCATCACGGACAATCGGGTTTGATTGAGAGGGTGTTAAATAGTTCGTTGAGCGAGGCAGATATTGAGCAGCAAACCATTAACTTTTTAAAGCAATGGGTACCAGAAGGTGCGTCACCCATGTGTGGGAATAGTATCTGTCAAGATAGACGTTTTATGGCGAAAAGTATGCCCGTACTGGAAGCATTTTTTCACTATAGAAACTTAGATGTAAGTACCTTAAAGGAACTAGCATCACGGTGGGCACCGGAGATTATGAAAGGCTTTAAGAAAAAGGCGACGCATCAAGCATTAGATGACGTTATAGAGTCAATCGATGAGCTTAAATACTATCGCCAAACGTTCTTAAAGTATTAATTACGTTTCAGCGGTATAGCCAAAGCGTACGCCACCCCAGTGGCGCCCATTAACATATAAGGGTACCGAGAGGTCGTGACAGATTTCACCGGTATCTCGTTTGTAGGTTTGCAATAAAGACTCTTGGGTGTGAGTGCCACAGCGTATGCTTAATGCATCTTGAAATAGGCGCTTACTTCGGCTATGAACTAAATCGGTTTCATAATCACCGCTTGGTGGTTTGGCAAACACATCGTTGTGAGTGGGTAGGTAACCATCTTTATTTGCAGCAGCACAATACATTAAACTCGGTATGCTTTTTAAGTATTTCTCTTGAATTTTTGGTAGGTTTTTATCGCAGAAATCATCGAATTGAGTGCTGAATTTTTCTGGGTTAGTGCCCACGATTGGTTGGTAATTAGTATCAAAAAGTTTGCTTTCGGTTAATTGATGGTTTTTTATAGCAGTTTCAAATAGCTCTTGAATTTCAGCAGACATGTTAATAGCCACAGTTTTTACATCGCTATGAATACCATCGACATTAAAAGCTGATAGGTCATTAAATATTTGTTCAGAAATAGAGGCTAAGTTCATCGCTTGAGATGAGGCAGTAACGGATTCTTTTTCGGTAGATTCAAGATCACCGCGAACTTGCTCAATTGAATTTGATATTTCAGCGGTGGCTAACACATGCTCTTGTATCATGTCTTGTATATCACGAGCCTGACTTTCCGAAGCTGAAGCTTCCGTGTTAATCGTTGTTAATGTTTGGCCGATCAAATTTGTTTTATCGACAACCTCATCAACATCGGTAACCAGTTTACCCATGATGTTGGCTGCGGTTTCGGTTTCCCCACGAATTTCAGCTAACATTCTTGCAATATCACTGGTTGCTGATGCGGTCTTATTCGCTAGTTCACGTACTTCATCTGCTACTACGGCAAAACCTCGCCCATGTTCACCCGCGCGAGCTGCTTCAATAGCTGCGTTTAGTGCTAATAGGTTTGTTTGTGCTGCAACTCCATCAATGACATCGGTAATGGATTGAATTTGTTCAGACTTGTTCTTTAGATTGTTAATGGAGGTTGAAGTTTCTTGTACTTGTTGGTGTACATTGCTGATTGTGCCAATGGCCGTAGTGATTGCATTTTCACCTTCGCTACAAGCGGCATGAGTACGGGCTGCTGCGTCAACAGCCTGAGTTAACATGTCGGCTATTTGGCTGGTTGATTGGGATATTTCCTCTGCAGCGCTGGAAATTTGAGTGGCTTTATCGGCTTGGTTTTGAATAGTGCCATTTAAATTATCAACAAAGCTCGAAACTTCAGCAGAGCCAATGGCAATGGTATTGCCGCTTTTGCCTAAGTTCTTGGCTAATTGCTTAAATTCATCAAGGTAGTTATTAAGCGCTAAATGCAGATTGATGGTAAGAGGGTTGCTTCGGATCTTCTTAGTATCGGGATCGCTGATTTCTTGGTCATTACTTAGTGCGTTTGAGATGGCATTAATAGAATATGAACTCGGCTTTAAAATTAGAAAAAATGCAATGAGTAGTGTGCTGATGACAGAAATTGCAGCAATAAGAATACTACTGATGACTGGGTCAGCAATGTCTGTGCTGAAAAAATTGATAGCGATGCCAGCGGCTATTGCAATAGCAAGGCTAATACCGAAAACGCTGAGTAAGTGCTTAATAGAATAACTGTTGTTTTTATTCATGATTCCCCTCATTAAAAATTATTATTTTTATTGTCTTGTGTAACTTTGTAACGGTAAGTGTAGTACAAACTTTAATTTTTAATTTTTGGTTATTAAACTTAAGAATAATAGAAGAAAATCTTATATGTCGTATTGTTGCTTGATGGCCCACTGTACGTGCTCGCGAATAACGGGGTTGCTGTGGTTGGCGCATTCGTTTAATGCCTGCAAAATAGCTGTGTTTTTAGGCGCATTGCCTAGGGCAATGGCGATATTTCTAATCCAGCTAACATGACCAATCCGGCGAATGGCTGAGCCTTCGGTGTTCTTAAGAAAAGTTTCTTCATCCCATTGGAATATCTCAATTAGCTCAATATGGTTGAGATCATGCCTCGGCATAAAATCATTTTCATCGGTTAGTTGAGCGAATCTATTCCAAGGGCATACTTGTTGGCAGTCATCGCAGCCATAAATATGATTGCCCATTAGTGGCCGAAACTCTTCAGGAATGGAACCTTTTAGCTCAATGGTTAAATATGATATGCAGCGTCTAGAGTCAACGGTATAAGGCGCGATGATTGCTTGAGTTGGACATATATCTATACAGCGACTACATTCTCCGCAGTGCTCTTCAGTTGATTGGTCTATGGGTAGAGGAAGGTCAATATAAAGTTCGCCAAGGAAAAACCAGGAGCCGGCTTCTTTATTTAATACATTACTGTGTTTACCGATCCAGCCGAGGCCTGCTTTTTGTGCAATAGCTTTTTCCATAACTGGGGCGCTATCGACAAAGGCACGGTAACCAAAAGGGCCAATGCGGTCCTGGATTAAATCGGCTAGGCGTTGTAGTTTTTTACGGATTACCTTGTGGTAATCACGACCCAGAGCATAACGGGAGATATAAGCTTGGATAGGATCTTTCATCAACTGACTTGTTTGCTTCATGGGTTCCGGCAGATAATCCATTCGGCAAGAAATAATACGTATAGTCCCGCTGTGTAACTCTGCTGGGCGGGTACGTTTAGTACCATGTTTATGCATGTAATCCATATCTGCATGTAGTCCAGCATCTAACCAGCGGTTAAGCTGCTTTTCAGCATCAGATAGCTCGGTGTCAGTTATACCTACTTGTTGAAAGCCTAGAGATTGCCCCAAGGTTTTAATCTCATTGGCTAATTGCTGTAGATCAGAAGGAGATTCTATTTGCATTAATGTTTAATGAGTTCTTTAGTGGAAGGGTGCCTGAGCGATTTGTTATTTGCTCGTGGGTTAATTGAGCCTAAAATGCAGCGCATCTAGATTAAGGCAATACGGATCTAGATAGATTAGAATTAGTCTCTAATTCTTAGATTATATCGCTAATTATGTCATTTTCTATATTTACCATAGAGCAAGTGCGCCAAATGGATAAACAGGCCGTACAATTCTCAAATATAACGGGTTTTGAATTGATGCAGCGAGCTGGGCAGGCTCTATTTCAGCAGCTTCAGCAAATGAATCCTAAAAATGAGCCCGTACATGTTTTCTGTGGTGCGGGTAATAATGCTGGCGATGGTTATATCTTGGCTAAATTGTTGCTTGAATCGGGCGTTAAGCCTAGCGTTTATGCGTTAATTGATAGTACGAAGATGAGCGGTGATGGCTTGCGTGCCATGCAAGAATATAGACAAATTGGCGAGCTAATAACGAGCCTACCAGAACGGCTTGAATCGGGCGTTATTGTCGATGCGCTTATTGGTACAGGTTTGACTAAGCCATTGAGTGGTGAGTTTTTGGAGGCAGTAGAGTTAATGAATCATTCAAAATTAGCTATTTTATCGGTTGATGTGCCTTCTGGTCTTAATGCTGATACGGGCTGTGCAAGCAATGGAGCCGTTTGTGCCAATACGACGCTGAGTTTTATTGCATTAAAACGAGGGTTATTTACAGCCGAAGGTACTAATTATAGAGGCGATGTTTTATTAGACGATTTGTCAGTTAGTCGTCAGGTGTTAGAAGAGCAAGCAGCAGAGGCACAGCTATTGGTGTTTGAGTTACTCAAAAAAAAGCTACTCACTCGCGTTAAAAATACTCACAAGGGTGATTACGGGCATGTTTTATTACTGGGAGGAGCCTGTGGGTATAGTGGTGCAATTCGCCTAGCAGGTGAAGCCGCGTTGCGCACTGGAGCAGGCTTAGTGAGTGTAGCGACTCGGCGCGAGCATGCCTCTTTTATTAACATGGCTAGGCCAGAACTTATGAGCCATGCGGTTGACTCAGCTGAAGAATTTAAACACTTAGCGGAGCGCTCTAGCGTGCTGGCTGTTGGGCCAGGTTTAGGGCAATCAGCATGGGCGTTAGCCTTGTTTGAAACATCCTTAACTTTAAATAAACCAATGGTCGTTGATGCTGATGGGCTTAACTTATTAGCTAAGAAACCTGAAAAGCGAAACAACTGGGTGTTAACCCCGCACCCAGCTGAGGCAGCGCGTTTATTGGGCTGCTCAACGGTTGATGTGCAGAATGACCGGTTCGCGGCAATTAAGCAGTTGCAGCAACAATACGGTGGCGTCATCGTTTTAAAAGGCGCAGGTAGTTTAATTCATGATGGTCACGTTATTTCAGTTTGTACGGCAGGTAACCCCGGCATGGCATCGGGAGGAATGGGGGATGTGCTTACTGGTATAATTGCTGCTTTTATGGCGCAAAAATACACGCTATCAGAAGCAACAAAATTAGCGGTTATGATTCATGCTTTAGCAGGCGATCGAGCCGCTTTAAAGGGTGAGAAGGGTTTATTGGCCAGTGATTTAACGCAAGAAATAAGAGGGTTGATTAATGATTATTAAAAACGAGCAGGAGATGCTTGAAGCGGGCGGTAAGTTGGCGCTACAGCTTCGGCCTGGCATGCTGGTTTTTTTGCAAGGTGATTTAGGAGCGGGTAAAACAACCTTAGTGCGTGGCATTTTACGAGGTTTGGGACACGAAGGTTCAGTTAAAAGCCCCACTTATAATTTGGTTGAACCGTATACGATTGAGGGGCAAGCGTTTTTTCACTTTGATTTATATCGTTTGATGGATGTTGAAGAATTAGAATATATGGGGATGCGAGATTATTTGAATAAGGACTCAATCTGCTTTATTGAATGGCCCGATAAGGGAGAAGGTTTTCTGCCTAAACCAGATCTTTTGCTTGATATAAAGATCGATGGTTCGCAGCGAGAACTGATAATGTCAGTAAATTAAAAAACACTTGGCAAACAGTTGCTTATGGGAGTATTCTCGAAGTGTGGTAAACAAAATAGTGGTTAAGGTTTTATATTAATGAGAATAAGTAGAAAAAACTGGGGTTGGCTGTTAGCGGTGGTCTTGCTAGCTATGCTGTTAGCTTCTCAGCCTGCTTTAGCGGCTAAAAAAAGTAAGCTAGAATCGCTACGGTTTTGGACGGCACCTGACCATACGCGTTTGGTGTTGGGAGTTTCATCATCAGTGGAGCATAAGGTCTTTGCTTTAGATAACCCGCCACGTTTGGTGCTAGACATAAAGAACATTGCATTTGATGCGAAATTACCTAAATTTCCCGCTAGCCATAAAGTGTTGAGCCTTATTCGACAAGCGCCTAGACACAAGAAAGATTTACGTATCGTGTTAGATTTGAAAACGCAGATAAAGGTTAAGAGTTTTCAGTTAAAACCAAATTCTGATTATGGTCATCGTTTAGTTGTTGATTTATACCCAACAAATATTAAACACTCATCAGCACCTGTCGTTATTAAAAAAGCAGCTAATATTTCAAAAAATAAGAAGTGGATTATTGCGGTTGATGCGGGGCATGGTGGTGAGGACCCAGGAGCAAAAGGGCATCGTGGTACTCGAGAAAAAGTGGTTGTTTTATCAATAGCTAGAAAATTAGCTATATTGATTAATAAGCAACCCAATATGAAGGCATATTTAGTGCGTACCGGTGATTATTATATTGGTTTGCGTCAACGAATGGAAAAAGCACGTAAGGCAAAAGCAGATTTATTTGTTTCCATTCATGCGGATGCATTTAAAGATCAGCGAGCTCGAGGCTCTTCAGTATATGTGTTATCAAACCGCGGTGCGAGTAGTGAGGCGGCTCGGTGGCTCGCCAATAGTGAAAACTCCGCTGATTTGGTTGGTGGTGTTAGCCTTGATGATAAAGATGATGTGTTGGCATCAGTCTTATTAGACTTATCACAAAATGCTACGGAAGATGCAAGCGCGAGAGTGGCTGGTGAAGTGTTGAGAAATTTAAAAAGTCTCGGGCATATGCATAAAAAACAAGTGCAACGGGCAGGCTTTATGGTATTAAAGTCGCCTGATATTCCGTCTATTTTGGTTGAAACAGCGTTTATTTCAAATAGGAAAGAAGAGGCTAAGTTGCGAAGCCCTAGACACCAGCAGAAAGTGGCTAAAGCGATATTAAAGGGCGTTAAAGCTTATTTTTCAACACAGTATTTGCCCGCATCACCTGTCATACGTAGTGCAAAATCGAATTATAAAATCAAAAAAGGTGATACCTTGTCGGCTATTGCAAAGCGTTATCGGGTGTCGTTGTCATCACTAAAAAAAGTGAATGCGCTGCGTAGTAGTCGAATACGAATCGGTCAGGTTATTCGAATACCGAGTTAACATTGTTCCCTTTAATGTGAGCTAAATCCCTTTAGCTTCCATGCTGTATCATCTGAAAGCGCCTATTTTTGGCGCTTAAAAATAAAATCATCTTCCGTGCAACGACCTTAATGTATGGCAGAATATCATTCATATTTTATTAAAGTGCTAAATCGTTTATGTTCATAAAGCAACTGCCCCCGCAGTTAATAAATCAAATTGCTGCCGGTGAGGTTATTGAGCGCCCTGCTTCTGCTGTAAAAGAGTTGGTTGAGAATTCATTAGATGCCGGTTCAACAAACATCCTTATTGAGATTGAAGAAGGAGGTTCTCGTTTAATTCGTGTAACAGATGATGGCTCTGGAATTGATAAATCAGATTTAGGTTTGGCTTTATCTCGCCATGCCACCAGTAAAATTGGCTCGCTAACGGATTTGGAATCGGTATTGAGCTTTGGTTTTAGAGGTGAGGCTTTACCCAGTATGAGTTCAGTTTCACGGCTCGTGTTAACTTCACGCCAAGTCGATCAAAGTGCAGCGTGGGTGGTAAAGGCGGATGGTACCGAGGAGGAGTTAGAGCCTGTGCCAGCAGCGCATGCGGTGGGTACCTGTGTTGAATTACGCGATCTTTTTTATAATACGCCAGCGCGTAGAAAATTTCTTAAGACAGATAAAACCGAATTTGGGCATATTGAAACGGTCGTCAAGCGTATGGCTCTCAGTCGTTTTGATGTGGGTTTTTGCTTGAAGCACAACCAGCGGCAAATTATTGATTTGAAACCTGCCTTAACAAACGAGCAAAAAGATCAACGGGTTGGCCTACTGTGTGGTGATGAATTTGTTTCGCAATCCATTCAAATTGATGTGATCAATGGTGATTTGGCTTTGCAAGGCTGGGTCGGGTTGCCAACCTTTTCGCGCTCGCAAGCTGATATGCAGTTTTTTTACGTTAATGGACGTTTAATACGCGATAAATTGATTAACCACGCGGTTCGTTTAGCCTTCCAAGATGTTTTGTTTCACGGGCGGCACCCTGTTTATGTTTTGTATTTAAGTATTGACCCTACCTTGGTTGATGTAAACGCACACCCTGCAAAACTAGAGGTGCGTTTTAGGGAAAGTAAGGCGGTGCATGACTTTGTCTACCGACGGGTTAAGCAGCTATTGGCGGATGTAAGGCCTGTTGATCATTATGCGGTTAAAACAATTCAACCTAGTGAGTCAAACTTACATACGCCAAGTTCTAGTTATCAACCGATGCAGCAACGGGCAATGTCTATGCCGATTGCGGAACCAGCGAAAGCCTACGGTGGAGCTGTGCCTTTTAGTATGCCCTCTCTATCGCAGGGTGCTATGCCTGTTGACGGGGATTACTCTGCCGATACGATGCCGCTAATGGGTTTTGCTATTGCACATTTACATAATACCTACATTCTTGCTGAGTCAGATCGTGGTTTGATTGTGGTTGACACGCATGCGGCGCATGAGCGTATTGTTTATGAAAAATTAAAAGCCCAGTATGACGCGGGAGATATGCCAAGCCAGCCTTTATTGATTCCTCAAAAACTACAGCTAAGTGATGAAGAAGTGGTGTTGTTTGAGCAATATCAGCCTATGTTAGCGACACTCGGTGTGGAGTTGAGCTCCGCCGGGCCAAATACCCTGTTAGTGCGCTCAATACCTGTTCTACTGGCGCAAGATGGTGCTGAAAAGTTGGTGCGAAATTTGTTGCAAGACTTAGCTGCAACGGGTGAAAGCGATAGCGTAAAGCTTGCTTGTTATGAAGTGCTGGGTGGTATGGCTTGTCATGGTGCTATTCGTGCTAATCGACGCTTAACGATAGCCGAGATGAATGTTTTATTAAGAGATATTGAGAAAACAGAGAACAGTGGGCAATGTAACCATGGGCGGCCCACTTGGGTGCTGATGGATGCAAAGCAATTAGACGCGCTCTTTTTAAGGGGGCAGTAAGCCGATGGTTGAAAGCGATTTACCTCAAGCTATTTTATTAATGGGACCAACGGCTTCAGGTAAAACAGCGCTTGGAGTTCAGCTGGCTAAAGCCCTTAATGGTGAAATTATTAGTGTGGATTCAGCCTTGGTTTACCGTGGGATGGATATTGGTACAGCAAAGCCAGATAGTGAGGAACGGCAGGGTGTTGTTCACCATTTAATTGATATTATTGATCCGTCAGAAGTTTTTTCAGCGGGGCAATTTAGAGAGCAGGCCCTCGCTTTAATAGACGATATTACGGCGCGAGGGAAAATGCCTATCTTGGTGGGTGGCACCATGCTTTATTTCAATGTGCTATTAAAGGGTATGGCAAAATTGCCCGATGCGGATGCTGTTATTCGTCAGCAAATTGACCAACAAGCTGCAGCAGAAGGTTGGCTTGCTGTGCATCAACGTTTGCAAGAAGTTGACCCCGTATCGGCTAAACGAATTCACCCTAATGATACGCAACGTACTCAACGCGCATTGGAGATCTATTTGTTATCGGGGCGTAGCCATACCGATTGGTTAAAGGAGCAGGCTGCGCAAGTTCTACCTTTTAACCCAATGACATTTGTTATAGCGCCCAGTGATCGAGCCGTATTGCATGAGAATATTATTTTAAGGTTTGATCAAATGCTGGAAAATGGCTTTCTTGATGAAGTTAAGGTGTTATTTGACCGAGCTGATTTAGACGCCAATATGCCAGCAATTAGAGCGGTGGGTTATCGTCAGGCTTGGGCTTATTTGCGTGGAGAGTGCGATTATGTAAGTTTTCGAGAAAAGGCAATTATTGCAACTCGGCAGTTAGCAAAAAGACAGTTTACTTGGTTAAGACAGCAGCAAGCTGCAACATGGCTTGAAACGGGCGATAACTTAGTTCAAGATAAAGTAATGCAACAAATTAAACTATAAAGCGTTTGCTAGGGTTGAAATAGCACTATGTTGTCGCCATATCGGAGATAATAAAATAATATTACAAATATAAATAAGGAATTAGGCATGTCTAAGGCGCATAATTTACAGGATAGTTTTTTAAATACACTAAGGAAAGAGCACGTTCCCGTGTCTATTTTTTTAGTTAATGGCATTAAGTTACAGGGTCAAATTGACTCATTCGATCAATATGTCGTTATCCTAAAGAATGCAGTGAATCAAATGGTTTATAAACATGCGATTTCAACAGTTGTTCCTGGAAGAGCCTTTAATATGGCACGCAACGATAGTGAAGAAGAAGGCTAAATAGCGCTTAATGGAATTATTTGATCGCCCCGACACCGGGGAGAAAGCACTGATTGTTCATCTTTCGATTAATGAAAGTTTTTCTCAAGATGATTTAGATGAGTTTATTCAACTTGTTCTTTCCGCTAATGTGGAGCCAGTTATTACTGTCAATGGTTCGCGCAAAACACCGGATTCTAGATACTTCGTTGGTAAAGGTAAGTTAGAAGAAGTTAAGCATCTATTGCATGAAACTTGTGCAGATGTTGTGTTGTTTAACCACTCTTTAAGCCCAAGCCAGCAACGGAATCTAGAAAAAGAATTAGAAGTTCGGGTGCTTGATAGAACCAATTTGATTCTAGATATTTTTGCTCAGCGAGCTCAATCTTTTGAAGGTAAGTTACAGGTTGAGTTGGCACAACTTCAACATCTATCCACACGTTTGGTTAGAGGGTGGACTCACCTTGAACGGCAGAAGGGTGGTATTGGTATGCGTGGTCCGGGTGAGACGCAACTGGAAACCGATAGGCGTTTGGTCGGCCAGCGAATTCGCCAGATAAAATCACGTTTACACAAAGTGGCTAAGCAACGAGAACAAGGTCGCCGCAGTCGGCAGCGTGCAGATGTACCGACTATTTCCTTAGTAGGTTATACCAATGCAGGCAAATCAACTTTATTTAATGCGCTAAGTGACTCGTCTATTTATGTTGCCGACCAGTTGTTTGCAACGTTAGACCCCACGCTTAGGCAAGTCAAACTACCAGATTTTGGTGAGTTGATTTTAGCGGATACAGTTGGGTTTATTCAAGATTTACCACATGAATTAGTCGTTGCATTTAGATCAACCTTGCAAGAAACTATTGATGCTGATTTATTGCTTCATGTTGTTGATGCAAGCAGCCCTAACCGGCAAGACCATATACGGGAAGTGAATACAGTACTGAAAGAAATTGGTGCGGATAATATTCCTCAATTACTGGTCTATAATAAAATTGATCGACTTCCAGTGGTTGATGCTCATACCGATAAGAGCGAAGATGGCAAGATTAAAGCAGTTTGGTTGTCAGCAATGATGAACAAGGGAGTCGACCAGCTATTAAGTGCTTTGTCTGCGCATTGTCATACTGATACTCAGCGCCAACAGATCACACTAAAGCCACATCAAGCTAAGTTGCGAGCAGCTTTATTCAATCATGCTCAAATCATTAGTGAGACTGTGCAAGAGAACGGGGACTGTTTGTTAGACGTCAATATTTCTAATAAGTACAGCTATTTGCTCGATGAAGTAAAAGCCGATGGGTAAAACGGAGCGCATTATTCCTTGCTTACCTATCTGTACCCACCTAAAATTAACCACTAACTTAATACAACTCAATAATGAGGTTTAACTATGTCTTGGGATGACTCGGATAACGATAAAAAGAAAGACCCATGGAGTGGGCGAAAAAAAGAACAGCAACAGCAAACCCCGCCAGATCTAGATGAGATTGTACGTTCATTACAAGAGAAATTAGGCGGGATTTTTGGAGGCGGTGGCTCAAAGGGCAACGGTTCTGCGACTAAAAAGCCACCAACAGCGCCTTCAGGTTTAAGCTTTGGAATACTATTGCTTATCGGTGCCGTTATTTGGATGGCATCTGGTATTTACATTATTGATGAAGGTAATCGAGGTGTGATTTTACGTTTCGGTAAATATTACGAAACAACAATGCCTGGGCCACACTGGCGTTTTCCTAGTCCTATTGATAAAGCGGTGATTATTAACGTGGATCAGCAGCGTTATATAGAAATTGGTTATCGTTCAGGTAGTAACCAGCAAGCAGTTAGCAGTATTCGTAAAGAAGCATTGATGCTAACAGAAGATGAAAACATCATTGATATTCAGCTGGCGGTTCAATATAAAGTGAAAAACGCACAAGATTACATCTTCAATGTGCGTGCACCTGAAGTTACGTTAAAACAGTCTACTGAAAGTGCATTAAGAGCGGTTATCGGCAAAAACAAAATGGACTTCGTACTAACCGAAGGTCGTAGTGAAGTAGTTGCCAAGGTGGAGTCTGCACTGCAGATCATGCTGGATGACTACGGAACTGGGCTTATTGTTACGTCGGTTAACTTGGTTGAAGCGCAACCACCTGAAGAAGTTCAAGGTGCCTTTTCTGATGCGATTAAAGCGCGTGAGGATGAGCAGCGTTATATCAATGAATCACAAGCGTATTCAAACGAGGTTATTCCTAAAGCACGTGGTGCTGCTTCAAGAATTGT
>Ga0209826_1002414_pt1 | contig 12274 bp, 9 predicted proteins | sample GOMGulsemesocosm_5_FD_184637 | JGI IMG/M metagenome (GOLD analysis project Ga0209826, IMG submission 184637) | Methane-oxidizing microbial communities from mesocosms in the Gulf of Mexico - GOM15C Gulf of Mexico (SPAdes) (version 2) | ecosystem: Environmental > Aquatic > Marine > Cold seeps...
CAAGTGGTGGACATAAAGTAACGGATTTATATCCTGCTATGTTACCTTTGCTCACTAAGGAAACTTGGGTTGCTTCTTGTAAAGCTGATACCATTGCAAAAGTTCAAATGAGAATTGATCTTCCAAAAGCAAAAAAACTAAAAGCACAAGGGGATCTTATTTTTACAAGTAAAGGAATAAGAGGTCCAGTAGTGTTAGATTTTTCTAGAGAAATCACACCTTATTTAGAAAAATATGAAGAAGTCCCTATTGTGCTTAATTTAATCAATGGAAAAAATGAAGAAGATATTTTTAGTCACATTAAAGAACAAATCAAAAAAAATAAAGATGAAACTATTGTTGAAAACTTAGCTGGACTTCTACCTGCTTCTGTGTCTACCCAGATATGTTTACAATGTAATGCCAACCCAGAATCAACGTTTAACAAACTTGATGGAGTAGTACGAATTGCTTTGGTTAAAATGCTTGCAAATACACCTTTAACTGTTATTGGGCACATTGGATTTAATAAAGCAATGATTACAAGGGGCGGAGTATCCTTAAAAGAAATCAATCCTAAAACAATGCAAAGTAAGCTCATCTCTGGATTATATTTTTGTGGAGAAGTGATGGATTTAGATGGGCCTTGTGGTGGATATAATCTACAGTGGTCATTTTCAAGTGGCAATTTAGCGGGACATTTGTTGTCGTAAATTATTTGTCGTTTTTTAGGTCTTGAATTTGTTTTTCAAGACTTTTAATGGTTTCGTTTAGTTGTTGAACTTCCACCACGTGTGAGTATTGTTTTGAATTGATATTTCGTTTTCTCTCTTCATTATCAACGATATCTATGAATGTTTCTTCTTCCTCATTAACAGATACACTCAGGTTCTTATCCACTATCCCAGATATTTTATCTTTGACTTCACTTTTATAATTACGAAATTTTTTTTCAAGTTGAGTATAACTTTGTAGGGTAGCTAAGAGTTGGTTTTGGCATTTGATATGTTGCTCTTTTTCTAGTTGTAAGGTAAAGCCTATGGTATCACAGTTTTTATAGTTTTTTAGTTTTTCTTCTAAATCATCAATCATCTTTCGTGATTTAAAGTCATTTCTTTTTGACTCTTGATATTGGGTGATAACTTTTTTCTTAAACTCTCTATTTTTAACCTCTTCTTCTGTACTTAAAAATAAAATAGCAATATATTCTGTTACAACTAAATGATTATCAAATATTGGAAATATATTTGCATTGGCATAATAAGGATCACCATTTTTATCTTTGTTTTTAAGTTTTCCTCTCCACACTTTACCCTCTTTTATGTCTTCCCAAATATATCTATAGATTTCGCTTGGCATATCTGAGTGTTTGATTACATTGTGTTTTTTACCGATGAGTTCTTCTTTTGAATAATGTGAAGTTTTACAAAATAGGTCATTAACAAAGGTTATATTTCCTTCCAAATCACTTTTTGAAATGACGGCCACTTGGTTTACTATATCCAATAAGGTTTCTAAATTTTGGTTGCTTTCTTGTGTATAATAAAGCTCTTCATTAATTTTATTCTTCTTACTAACAATTTCTCCACATTTTTGAAAGGTTTTAAAAAAGTTTTCCGAATCAACTGGTTTATGCAAAAAATCATTTACTCCCAAAGATAGCAGTTGTTGAAGCTTCTCTTTGTCATTATAAGCAGAAATAACGATAATATGTTGCGTCGCATTGATTTTTAGTATTTTTTTACATAAATCAATACCATTAATATGAGGCATTTCTATGTCAGTTAAAATTACATCATAATAGTTACCGCTTTTTTCATGATAATTTAAGAAGGCCTCTAATCCTTTTTGTCCATCATGGCTTATATCCACTGATAAAAAAAGTGAAGATAATATTGATGAAACATGTTCAATGGTTTCTAAATCATCTTCCACATATAAGATATTTAATTCTTTTGTGTATTCTCTAATATCTTTTATATCCATCTAGTCTTCTTTTTTTAAGTCATTCTTTTCAATAACATTTTTTAACTCACTGATTTTTTCTATATTTTTTTCATCTTTAAGTTGTAAAGTCTTGTTTTCTTCAACTAAAATAGAAAGTTTTTCTTTGAGTGCAAATTTATACTTATCAAAATCTTCTTCTAAACGTTTATAATTATTTTCAGTATATTTTAATTTTGAATTAAATTTTGAACTTCTTAGTTTTTCTTTCTTTAGTGAGTCTTCCAAAAAGACTAGATCACTACTGTTATCCATTTTTAATAATTCAATTTTCTTGTAAGCAGTGAGTTCTTGTTGCAAGTCTTCAATGATCCTTCTTGAACTATAATCGGTTCGTTTAGATTCCTGATATTGTTCTAAAGCTTTTTTATCAAAATTGGCATCTTGTACTTCTTCGCTAGCAATAAATTGTATTGAGATATATTCAATTATCTTTTTATTTAAATCTATAATAGGAAAAATATTGGCATTAACATAAAATGTTTTCTCCGTTTTAGTTTTATTTTTTATTTTTCCTTTCCAGATCTTACCAGTCTTGATGTCTTCCCAAATATGTTTAAAGGTAATATCTGGCATTTCATTATGCCTTAAAATATTATGATTTTGACCTATCAGTTCTTGTTCTTCATAACCAGAGACTTTACAAAAAAGATCGTTTACAAAGGTGATATTTCCCTCTAAATTAGTCTTGGAGATTATAGCAACTTGATTAACAATATCAAGCAAAACTTCTAAATTATGGTTTATTTCTTGTGATGAATTTAGTTCATCTTTCATTTTATTTTGTTCACAAATAATCTTTGAACATTTTTTAAAAGTATCAAAGAAATTACGTGATTCTACAGGTTTATGTAGAAAGTTAGTTATTCCCATAGTAAGAAGTTGTTGTAATCTTTCTTTTTCGTTATAGGCAGAAATGACAATAATATTTTGATTTGGATTAATATCTAAAATGATTTCACTCAGTTCAATTCCATTTTTACGTGGCATCTCGATATCTGTTAATACCAAGTCATAATATTTATTATACGTAGAATAGTAGTTATTGTAAGACTCTAACCCGTGATTACCATCATAAGCTTTATCAACGGTTAGAAAAAGCGTTTCTAAAACCGATGATAGATGCTCAATTGCATCAGCATCATCTTCTACATATAATATGCTTAAATCTTTTGTATACTTCATTGTACTTTTTAAATCCATATCTCTTCCCTTGAGTGTAAGAAGCCATAAACTTATACAAATGATATACTTATTTTGTGGCAAAAAAGTGGTTTTATAGAACTAGAAGATCTAAGTATCTTATTTGTATCTATATGTTGTCTTCTTCCAAATGTTTTATCACATCTCTTAAGTCTTCTATTTCTTTTGCTCTTTGCTCATTGTTTTCGAGCATTCTTTTAAACTCTTCTTCTCTAGATTTAATTTCTTCTTTTAAACTGTCCATTTTTGAATCATGAACATCACTTTTCATTTGTAATCTTTTGTTTTTTTCCAATATAGCTGATACATTTTTGAGCACATTTTTTTTGTAAGAAGTGAACTCGACTTCTAAGTTTTTATTTTTAGTTTCTGTGAAATTAAGTTGAGAGGTACAGTCTAGGCTTTTTTTCTTCATTTTTTTAAGACTAAACTCCAAGAGATCAAAGTTCTCATATTTGAGTAATTGTTTTTGTAATTCGTCAATCATTCGTCTTGAGCTAAAATCTCTACGTTTTGATTCTTGATACTGTTCTAAAACTTTTTTCTTAAATTCTCTATTTTTTACTTCTTCATTGGTAGTCAAAAATCGAATGGCAATATACTCTTTTATTTCATTGTTTGTATTATATATAGGAAAGATATTAGCATTTACATAATATGCGCTTCCATCTTTAGCTTTGTTTTTAATTTTACCTTTCCAAATCTTTCCTGCTTGTATTTCTTCCCACATATGTTTAAAAACAATGGATGGCATATCTTGATGTCTTAAGATATTGTGGTTTTTTCCTAGAAGTTCATCTTCTGAATACTTTGATGTGTTGCAGAAAATATCATTCACATACGTAATGGTGCCTTCCAAGTCAGTTTTTGACACGATGGCTACTTGATTGATGATATCCATAACTGATTCTAAGTTATAGTTTATTTCTTGAACATTGTTTAGTTTCGACATTATTTCTCTTTGTTCTAAAATAGGAATGGCACATTTTTTAAAGGTTTCAAAAAATACTTTAAAATCTATGGGTTTATGAAGAAAGTTATCAATACCCAATGACAATAGCCTTTCTAGTTTATCTGTATCATTGTACGCAGAAATAACCACTATATGTTGAGTTGGATTGAGCGCCAACATTGACTCAATGAGATCCAGACCATTAATGTGAGGAAGTTCAATATCCGTTAAAATAATGTCATAAAATTGATTGTTTTTTTCGTAAAATTTGTTATATATGTTAAGGGCTTTTTCACCGTCACTGCTTGTATCTACAGTAGCAAAAAGGTTTTGTAATATAGAAGTGAGATGTTCTAATAAATCTATGTCATCTTCAATATACAAAATATTTAGGCTATGAGTGTATTTCACGATACTATTTAAATCCATAAGTATTACCCCAAGTCATTGCGAAGTATTTACTTATGATAGTATATTATTGTGGCAAAAAAGTGGTAGTAAGGGACTAGATTTTACTCTAGAGGTAAAGAAATAGTAAATTTCGCACCCTTATATGTTGTATTATTATATTCATAAGTTTCGTTACAAACTTCAATATTTCCTTTTAGAGAGTCGCTGATAATTTGATGGGTCATATATAGTCCCAATCCTGTACCTTGAGCTTTGTGTTTTGTTGTAAAGTATGGTTCAAAGATTTTCTCTAAGATATCTTCTTTAATTCCTCCTGCGTTGTCCTTGATGCAAATTGTAATCTTATTGGGGTGTTTGGTAGTTTTCACGAAAATGAGCTTTTGTACTGACTCGTTGTGTTCATCAAATGCGTCATTTGAATTTTTTAAGATGTTAATGATTCCTTGGGTTAGGTCACTGTCATATCCATTTAAAGTGACATCTTCATCGAATTTTTTTGAAATCTCAACCAAATGAGTTTTAAAATGTCCAGATAGTAAATCTAAGCTTTTTTGTACAGTTTCATTTATCTTAAAATCTTTTTTATTTTTTCTGCCCTTGACCAAATGCTTAAATTCATTGATCGTTTCAGACAGATAATTACTGCTTTCAACGATATCATCACAATTGGTATAAATGTCTTCATCACTTAAAATATCCAACTCTTTTTGCATCCTCATACCACTTGCAGCTGTTGTTATGGATGCTAATGGTTGTCTCCATTGATGGGCAATATTTCCTATAAGCTCACCTAAACTTGCCATTTTAGATTGATTGATAAGTTTTAACTCTTGCTCTTTCAGATTGGTTAAGTCAAGTAAAGTCAGAATTTTAATAACTCTATTTTTTGTTTCTAAACTTTGTAGTTTCATTAAGGCAGGGAAAACACTTCCATCTTTCTTAATTGCTTTAACTTCATAGGGTCTATTTTTGCTCAGGTTCTCATTTGTGTTAAGATACTCATGGGAGTTTTTATCAATAAAATCGAATAGATAAGTACCTACAAAAGCTTCATTATTATCATATTGAAATAAACGTAAAGCTTCTTTGTTCGCATCAACACAATAGTCATACTCTAAAATAAAAATTGCCTCCATAGTTGTATGTAACATATGCTGAAATACTTCATTGGAGTCTTCTAGCTCTTCTGTTCTTTTTTTAATCCTTTTTTCTAAAGAATCATTAACAACTTGAAGTTCTTGTGTTTTGGCTTCAATTTCTCGCTCTAGAACTTTTTTTGATTTCGTTAATACATAGTGTCTGTAAATAAAAGCACTCAGTATCAAAATAACTAAGACCAAAAACTTCCATAACATTGAATAGTCAATGCTTTTTTCAACATTGATTGAAATCCACTCATTGATCAGATTTTGTTTTGTTTTTTCATCTATGTCAGCCAATGATTTTTGTAAAATCGAGTGTAAAAGTGGTTCGTCATTTCTTGAAGCGATGGACAAAGGATGATTCATATTAAACTGAGAGGAGATTTTTAATTCTGTGATAAAATTATTTTGTATTTCATATCCAATAGTGATTATGGAATCAACGAAACCATAAAGCTCTCCATCTTTTACTCTTTGCAAACCATCTTTTATTGAATCAACTTCAACAATATTAATATTGGGATATTTTTCTTTTAGGATTTGATTTAAAGAATAGGATTTAACAACACCCAATTTTTTTCCCAAAATATTTTTTACTTTAGGAACGTATAGTTTATCTGACGTGGTTGCCACAACAACGGGAAAACTGAAAAATGGACTAGTAAAGTCTAAGAATGTTCTTCTTTCAGGAGTGTTTTTGGCTAAGGGTAAAAAATCGCAACTTCTATTTTGTATATATTCTAAGGATTGGTACCAATCAATAGTTTGAACCAATGAAATTGGAATCTTGAGTTTGTTTTTTAAGAGTTGAATTAAGTCAGCACTCATTCCAATATGTTTCCCATTTTGAATACTCTCATATGGAAACCAATTGGGATCAATACAAAAGGATAAGGATTTTTTTTCTTTTAAATAGTTGAGTTCTTCTTGCGTAAAATCAAGATTTTTTTCATCATTTGTTGTGTATATCAATGATGAAAAATCTAAATCATTCTTTAATAAACCCATGATTTTGTAACTGGTCTCTATTAGTTTTAATTTTTCTTTTGTAATAGTTCCAAATTCAATGTTATCTACAAGTGCCAGCTTTTTAATCTCTTGTGCTTCATACAAAAGTCCATCAAGAGACTTCTTCTGTGCATTGTATTTATTGAAGATGAGAGTTGCAACTTCTTGGGTGTTTTCAAAAGCGTATTTCCAGCCTTTCATACTGGCCTTATAAAAATCATCTACAACTTTTGGATTTTTTTCTTGAAAAGCTTTACTTGTGAATATAAAATCTTCATAAAAATCAAAACCATAGTCTTTTGGGTTAAATATTTTACTTTTATAACCCCTCTCTTGTAAGGTAAAGGGTTCATTGGTTGAATACGCAAGAAGTAAGTCAGTTTTTTTATTTATAAGGTCATTGATATCAAATGAGTGGTCTTGAATTTCTAAATCACTTATATTGATATTCTTACTTTTTAGCATGGTTTGAAGAGTTACATAAAAGGTCTCTTCTTTATTTATCATGACTTTTTTGTTTTTAATATCTTCAAGGCTTTGAAGGTTTGAGCTCTCTATTCCTAATAATACCACAGGAGATGATTGAAAAATAGCACCAAGCAGTAAGATGTCTTTACCTAAGGATTTCTCAATGAGTAAAGATGAAGAACTAATACCAAATTGTGCGTCACCAGCTAAAACATTATCCAAAACATTGGTTTGGTGGGTGAACTTTTTTATCTCAACATCTAAGCCAAGATCTTTATAATATCCTTTTTCTTTTGCCATATAAAATCCAGCAAATTCGAACTGATCTAACCACATGAGTTGTAAGGATACTTTTTTAAGTGGTGCAGCAAAACTATTTGAGCTTGAGAATAAGAATAGAACCAATATAACTATAAACTTCATTAAGATTTTGTAATTCATAACTTGGATACCCTTAAATAGACTCATTAATTTATGTTTGCTATAATTATTCTACAATAATTACTGCTGTGTTTACTTAAAAGCTAGATATAAATAATAAACAATTTTATAACTTAAGTTGAGAAAAGAAGGAACGACTAAATGAATTTTTCTAAGAGATTATATATTATCTTTTTTTCTGTTACGGTGCTAAGTCTATTTCTTTTGCTGTTAAGTTGGTATAAAAGTTATCAGTTTGACAACAATCCACTCTCCCAAGATATCCAAAGGAAAGTACATAATAAACAAGTACAACTTGTAAAATTAATAAAAAGAAAATATAAAATAAATTTTAACGTACCTTTATTGGTGAGTGATCAAATGAACAGTTCTTTGTTTGGTATGACAACCTATGACAGTAAAATAAATCGCATCACTATTTATTTAAATAAAAAAAGATTTAAAGAAAGCTTGGATTACATGATTGATGATGTAATCCCCCATGAATATGCACATGCTTTGATGTTTAAATTTGGAAATTTCTCAAATGAAAATGCAGGACATACTTTGCAATGGCAGAAAGTATGTCTTAGTTTAGAGGGGCTAAAGTGTGATAGATTTGTAAATCACCACGATATACTCATAGATAAAACAAAACTGTTTTACTAAGAGAGATATTGTTCTATTTCTTCTTCTTTTTGTAAGATAAATCCACTGGTACCAATATCAGTTTTTTTATAGGCCTCAAGAAGAATAATAGAACCTTTTTCTCCAGAAGAGGGTTTATCTTTAATTCGATTGTGATACAAATCCCCATCAATTATTTTGTACTCTTGATGATGGGTATTTTCAAGTAATTTTTCTTTAATAGACTTTGTACAAACTACTGCAATATTAATATCTTTTTCTAAATATGAAGTTAAGGTTTCCCAATCATCAACCAGTTTCCCTTTATGCATTCCCGCACGTGAATAGGTCAGGTAGTAGTTTTTTGGAAGTTTCTTTCTTGTTTTTAAAATATTATATTTTGTGTAATCAAAAAAATCTATCTCAGGGAATAGTTCCATTAAATTTTTGTATTCTTTTTCTTTATAAGTAAATGCTTCTTTTTCCCATAAAATATCAGAGGTACCATTTAGTGAAACAATAGGCACTAATTTTTTTCGTTTTGCTTTTCTTCCAATGGCTTTAATTTCTTTGATAATTTGTTCAAAAAATGATTCTCTTTGGGTTAAAAACCTTAACGTTCGTTTTAAACGTGCTAATTTTATTTTATTTTTTTGAAACATGGAGTTTTTAAAAATACCCTGATGATAAATACAGGATGTAGCACATCCCATGGTAGCATTCTTACAAAGATTAACTTTAGCAAGATTAACAGCTTTTGTATCATAGTCAATCCCATAGTGGGAAACGTTGATGATATTTTTTTGAGGAGCTAAATAAAGCGTTCCTATTAAAGTACCTAAGTGTATGTCCGGATTTGTTTTGAGATTGTTGTTTACTGTTAGAAGTGAACTTGTATTATAATCGTATGTCAAAAGAGTTCCTATTTGTGTTAAATATGATGGGCATTATATACAAATAACATAAAACGCAATTGAAAACAAATAGTAAAAAATCATCTTTTAAGTATTTACACAAATAGATACTTTCTGTTTTATTTTGCAAAATTTAACTACAATATTCTTTCAAACGTTAATAAGGGCAGGTAATGAAGTATAATTTAATCACGCAACATGGGTATCAAAAATTTGTTGATGAATTTAACACCTTGGTAAAAATAGAAAAACCACATTGGGTGAAAGAAAAAGAGATAGCTGCAGCGTTTGGTGATAGAAGTGAAAACGCTGAGTATATTTCTGCCAAAGAAATGTTAAGGAATATTGATAAACGTCTGCGTTTCTTAGAAAAAATTATCAATCAATCAACGGTAATTAACACAGAGGAACTCACTCATGAGAAAGTTAACTTTGGTTCAAAAGTAACTGTAATAGACTTAACGACCGATGAGATGAAAATATTTATCATTGTTGGTACTTATGAAACAAACCCAAGTGAAAATAAGATCTCTAATATATCTCCTTTAGGAAAACAATTACTGGGGAAATTTGTTGGTGATGAAATAGAGTTTGTGATTAACAATATGAATTTTTTATATGAAATCACATCTGTGGAAAAGTATACTTATTCCTAATAGCTAATAAATTATTTTTTTACAATCTCATCATTATATCATCAATTATAAAATTATTTAAAAACTGAATCTAAATAGAAAAAATCATCTTATTAGAATATTACTTTCTTAACATTAGCATAATAGCTGTGCTTATAGAAAAAATATGGCTTTTTAAAATAAAACTAAAATATTCATAAAGTCCTTTTTTATGGTGCATTAAAGCAAGTGTTTAATAAAAAATAATTTAATCATAAATTATTTTTTTTAAGAAATACTTCTATAAAAAGGTATATACGTAAAAAATTATTAGCTATAATATCACCTAGGAAAAGATGTTTATTTTAAAGGAAAGTATGAAAAAGATATTGAAAAGACTGGAAATCATTAAAAATTCAATTAGTATTGAAGATGATGAAACTATTCAATTACAAATAAGTAGATTGTGTGAACTTGACATTGATAATGATGTTAAACATATATTGATACTTATACAAAATACTGACTTTGAAAAGGTCATACCTTTAATTGATGCTTATGTAAAACAGTTTACTTCTTTAATTGTTTATGAAAATGAAGAAATACAAGGTTTAAAATTAGAACTGAAACTTTTAGAAAAACAGTTTTTACTTCTTAATTGCAGAGTTGAAGAGTATCATAACTTGGTAAATGACTTTAATGCAAAATATCATTTGCAACTGGGAGAGTTAATTGAAGAGGTATTAGTCTTAAGAGAAGAATTTTATGAGTTTATGTATAAAAACTCTCAGGATAACCAGTATGAATACGAATACCATGAAGCTATGAATGATCATAAAGAATTTCATGAAGAGTTTAAAAATCAGTATTATGAAACACCAACCCAAATTAGTAAAAAAGAGAAAAAAGAGTTAAAGCGCCTTTATAAAAAAGCCAGTAAACTTTGTCATCCTGATATTATTGAAGAGAGAAAAAGAGATGAAGCTGAAGATATATTTAAATCTTTAAATGCAGCTTATCAACAAAAAAATATAAGACAAGTCTCCGAAATACTTGAACAGCTCTTAAATGGAGAGAGTTTTTCAATTAGTTCCGACAGTGTTTTTGATAAAAAAATACTCAAAAGAAAAATTAATACAACCAGAGAAAAAATACAGTCCATAAAACTTGAACTAGAAAGCATAAAACAAAATGAAACATTTATTTTAGTGAATAAAATAAATGATGTGGATGAATATTTTCAAGAAAAAGAAGAAGAACTAATAGTTGAGAAACAGAATATTCTCGAACAAATGAAATTATATATGCAAACAGCGTAAAAGGTTAAATAATGACAAGTAGAGCAGGGGTAGTTGTTAAAAAAGAATCTACGTATCTAACACTTTATAAATCAAAAATCTTAATGGACATTACCAATAAAATACTATCCAATAAAGTGGAAGTAAAATCCAATGAAGATTGGGTGAGTAAATTATGGCGTTGGGCGGATGAGAATAATATTGAAGATTTACATTGTGTTGAAAAAGGTTTTAACAAAAAGTATAACAGAGGAATGCCACGAGATAAAGAGACCCTGCTAAATCTCGAAGAATTAAACCTGTATAACTATGATTTAACTTTTCTGCCAAAAGAAATATGTAACCTAACAAAAATAAAAAAACTCCATCTGTATAAAAATAGACTCAGCTCTCTTCCTAAAGAAATTAAAAAATTAGTTAATCTAAGAGAATTGAGTATTTCGAAAAACAATTTAACCAAACTTCCAAAAGAGATTGGTTTCTTAGAAAACTTAGAAGTACTGAGTGTTTTAGGTAATAATCTAACGCAACTTCCCAAAGAAATCGGGAATCTAAAAAACTTAGTAAAGTTAAATGTCTTAGGTAATCAACTAAAATTTTTACCTGATGAAATATGTAATTTAACCAAGCTTGGAAGCTTAAGTCTCTTTGATAATGAGCTTTTTGAACTACCCCAAAATATTGGAAACTTAAGTAGTTTAACTGAACTTCTTGTTAATAATAACTCATTAACAAAACTCCCTAGCAGTATTGGGGAGTTAAGAAACCTTGAGTATCTATGGATTTATGAAAACAAAATTGAATCAATACCTACTGAAATTGGAAAACTGATCAAACTAACTGATCTATGGATGTATGAAAATAAACTTACAAAACTTCCTGAAGAAATAGGCGTATTGGTTAATTTAAAAGAATTATGGGTTTCTAGAAATGAGCTTACGAGTTTACCTGAATCCATTGGGAATTTAATAGAACTTGAGCAATTTAACTTATCTAATAATAAGTTGTTTCATCTTCCAAAGCAACTTCTAAATTTGAAAAAATTGACATGGTTAGAAGTGGATAAAAATGTAGCCATTCCAAGGGAGTTAGATCCTCTTGTAGAAAAGAAAGTTATTAACTTCGCATAAGGGTTTTTAACCCCTTATGTTATGCTTCTTGCATCTCTATAAATAAAAAGTGTGAATTATTAATTGCTACGATATCAAGTCTGCTCTCTTGAGTGATTTCCATG
>Ga0209826_1002415_pt1 | contig 12271 bp, 12 predicted proteins | sample GOMGulsemesocosm_5_FD_184637 | JGI IMG/M metagenome (GOLD analysis project Ga0209826, IMG submission 184637) | Methane-oxidizing microbial communities from mesocosms in the Gulf of Mexico - GOM15C Gulf of Mexico (SPAdes) (version 2) | ecosystem: Environmental > Aquatic > Marine > Cold seeps...
AAATAAGCTTGTTTTAATCATTTTAGGTCACTCAATAATAGGAAATTAGCAGAGCTTTATTTTACCATTTTCGGGTGAGGTTTTTCGAGGTTCCCTACAAACTAAGTTAAAACTTTCATAGAAAAACACCGGCTCGTTTGAGAGCTAATAGTTTCTTCCATACGCTTTTCCACAAAGGAAAGCATGGCGCTATTATCGATTTTTACCTGAAAAATACCGCGAGTAATGCCCAACTCCTGCTGTCGTTTCACGGCTGCAATAATCAAATGAATGCCGCGCCCCAGACTTTGCAGTTCTGGAGAGACGAATAGACTGCTGTATTCAATGACATCAGCATGAACCCTGTGCGTAATCATCCAGCCAACGACTTCACCATATAAACGTAAGCCTACGCTATTCGCTGGTTCAAAGTCAGGAACGTTAAACAGAGGCGACTGGTGAACGGGATACCAGTTAGTGCGTTTTTGGCGATCCAATATATGCTGCCTGTCTTGTTTAGTTAATGTATTCCAGAGAAATATCTCAAACCCTTCGGGTAAGGTGTAAAGCGCCACATGAATAACGAAACGAACCCACTTGGATTACGAAACATTTAAATAAATATCATCAAGATTTAACCTCGGCATCAAGCCGCATTTTGAAATAAGCAACAAATCGCGTGACAAGTATGGCGATTTACAGAATGATGGCGTAATAGTTAAGCAATTTAACGCACAAGTATATGCAAATAAGGAGAACAAAATGAAAAAATTATTATTTATAGCGCTAATGCTTCCATTAATTTCCTATGCACAGGTATTCAAATGCGATGTTAATGGCAAAAAGATTTACCAGCAAAAGCCTTGCGCTAGTTCCGGTGAAGAGATGGCAATTAATGCACCACCTAGTGAAGCGGAACAGGCTGCGGCTCGTGATCGCTTGACTAATTACCAAGCAGATAAGGCTGAACAGGAAAGATTAGATCAAGAGTTGTGGGATAAAGAGCGCATGATTCGTGCTGAAGAGGATAAGGCCGATGCGGCTTATCATAATGCTAGAGCCAATAGACTACAGGCAGCACAACAAGCCCGACAAGCTAGGGCGCTAGAGAATAGCAATACTATTAATTCTTATCGTCGTTACTAAACATCTAAGTTAAACAAGGTTAACGCCTGGCTCTCTCCGATTATCACCTGGTTCTTAACATACGCTCTACCGCTCACTGCTACTGTTTGGCCTAATGCTCGCAATGTGCCGCCTCCGGTCATGCTTAGCGTACTGGTTCCGTCTGCATTGTGTGCAGTGACTGTGCCGGTTAGCGTTGGCTGATCGGCTATGAGTTCTTGGAATTGTCTTGCTGGGTTGATGATCGCCATTAGTATTCCCCGTAATGCTTTTCTAGTGAGACGGTTTGTGATGCGCTGATTGCGCCATCACTTACGTTTGCACTAATGCTTATGCCCAGCACGATGCCACGCCATACACCCTGAGCGCCCTCATTAATTTCAACCAAGTCACCACACTGATAGATTGCTGGTGTTTCGCCTAATGGTAATACGGGCAGCTCCACGCTGACAACTTCTTGCTTGCCTCGGTCTGATAGTATATTGCGACCTTTCTCGCGGCCTGCGTCTTGATGTGTGATTAGGTTATCGGTGTATTGGGTGCTGAGTTGATCACCTGCAGTACCCACGCGCTTAACAAAACATTCAACACCTAATGTATTGCCGCCAACATAAACGCCATTAATATCTGCTTTCGGCTGCCAGTTGCCTGACATGAGCATAATGATGTCTGATGTTAGACTGGCAACGGGCGTGGCCGTGCCCCAATCCCACGGGCTAGATTGATAGCGTGGGTTAATGATTAGACTATTATCTGTTTGGTGTGGCAATATTACCCCACCTACTGCATCTGCTACACGCCTAATAGCCTGCATTGCTGTTAAGTTTTGATAGCTGAATGCGTTGGCATTCACTAACCAATCGACGGTTGAGTAAGTAAATGTAAATCCTGATCCACTCAGCTCAGTATCAATAAGTTGTGAGGCTAATAATTGGCTACCGTATGTTGTGCTGACCGGTAACTTATAAGGCGCTGTTAAGTAGGCCGTCTTTGATCGTCCTGTTACTGACCAGGTGTTATTATTAAACTCTTTGTTTTCTGTGTAGCTTTCAATAATAAATTCCCAGATATAACCATCAATATTGATTTCAACTTCTTTCACACCATTAATATCAGGGCGTATCAGTGCGATACCTTCGGCAACTTGCATGTTTAACAGCCATGCAAATGAATCAATATCTATCGACAGGCTTAAGCTTGTCGCTTCTATCGATGTTCGGCTAGGTAATACGACGACGGCTAGACTGTGCATAATAAAATAGACCTGCTGTATTTTGTTGGTGGGTATTTGGCCAAACCCTGTCGGGAAAACAACCGGGCTTGTATCAATAACGACTTCACGTTTTGCTGTCCAGACACTATCCCAAACAATGCGCGTGTGTTTATCAACGGCAATATGACCGCCCCACGGCATTAAATAATGTTTGTCTTGAATGGCAAACTTACCCCATGCGCCTTTGCTTTGTTTGTCGATAAACTGCAAACGCTGGTGGTATTTAATGCTGTAGCTATTATCAGCGTGCTGTGCAAAATCAGTGAAAACTAAGCGCGTTTGATCATCGACATAAACCAGCCCGCCATAAATTATTTTTAGACTGTCATCGAGTTGGTTAAATTTACCCCATGACAGTTTGATGTGGTTGTCAGTATAAAGATAGCCGCCATAAGTAATGCTGAGTGTATTATCTGTAGTCTCTGTCTTATTCCACGGCGATGAAATATTAGGCGATTTTTCAGGCGCACTGACCCAGTTAATTGATAACGACTTGTCACTAGGCTTAGCGTTTTTATGCGCCAATCCAAAGCTTGCGGTTATCGTTGGCATTTAAGACGCGTCACCTCTGATCTGAATCACAAAGTCATCTGTTGGGGTTAGTGTGTCATCTGATGGCATGGTTGTTCTATTAATCCAAATCGGTGCGTTGGCGGCTGTGGTGTTAAATCGCAAAGCGTTACCTGTAGACCAGCCCCCGCCAAAACCAGCGGCGCTAATCGTAAAATATGGCAGCCCTGAAATAGGGTTGATAGGTGCAATATTGCTAAGAATTGAAGCTCCGGTTAATACTTGCCCTGCTCTTTCACCGATTACATTGACCGTAGTAGACCCCGTAAACTGAAGCACCCAACGCTCTTTAATTGCTGAGTTATTTTGCACTAATAATGGATAGGTTAATTCGTTAAACGTGGCGCTAGCATTGCTACCAATAACAATATCACTCCAAACATTTGTCCATGTCTGTTGATCAAATAGCGTGTTGTACCGGCTTGCCATATCGCCAATTAAAAGCGCGCTCGATACAAAAGCGGCTGTCGTATAGTCGTTTTGTATTTGTGATGCAAAAGACAGCTCGCCATTAATTTGCACATCAGAAATAGTCAGCATATCTTCTTTGCGCTTGTAGGCTATTAATGGCTGAGTATAGGCCGATAAATCCAAAGGATTACCCATTGTTACCGTGCTTGTCGCTAAATCAACCGTATACAGTAAATAATCAACTTGTGCTTTGTTTTGGTCATATAGTTCGATTAAATCAAAGCCAGTGCCGGTTAATATTATTTCTTGATCAGCTACTAATCCGCTGGGGAGTGCTTCTGATTCGGTCTCATGAATAACCGCCACGCCACCGACATTATAAATCGGTACGCGGCCATCACTCGGCAATCGTGATGGATTAATACCGACAATAGATGGGTCAACGGGAATACTGGAAAAAGTAACAGCGTTATAAAGTGAGCTGTTTGGAACAACAAATTCAGGCTGCCAAACATTTCCTGTTGCTACGCCTAAATCATCATATTCAAGATTTAAAACGTCGTACCAATCTTGGCCTTCATTGCCTGCCGCAACCACCATTTGACCGTATCGAATTTTCGCCACACCGGTATTAACGTCAATGGTCCCTGCCATGTCGGATGTATCTATAATGCCGTTTTGATCGGCTGTGGCATTCATTAAAGAGCCATCAGAAACTTTATTAGCACGCGTTGAAAATGAAGCGGGGCGCAAAGGTGATCCCGCAGTGCGAAAGTAGGCCTCGTAATTGCTCCATTCGCCAAATTGAGTTAGTAATGATTGCACGGTGATTGTTCCGCTGCCAGCCACCCAATTTGTCAGCATCACTAATGAGCTAGCATAATCAATGGTTCCAGCTACTGTGCCTGAATTTGTTGCTGGATCAATATCACGATAAATTGTGCCTGATCTGTCGATATAAACATGCCCAGCCATGGTGAATCGCACAGAACCCGGTATCACTTTGTTTTGCACTGTTGGACATAAGTATATTTCAAGTGATGGCGCGGCTATTGTGCTTTGCACAGTTGTCGGTGTTGCGCTGGCTAATTTATATTTTACTGTGACAGTCGTTCCGTTGGTAAACACATCGCCTATATTGTCATCTAACCATCGTTTATCTGATGGTAATCCCGAGTACATCTTATAGCCAAGAGGTTGAGAATCAACTTGCGTGACAATAACAGCGTTAGCCGTGTAGCCTACAGAACTCACAGCATCATAAGCGAAAGAGCCAGCACCGTCATCGTTTACCGTGACTTGCGTCCTTTTTATGTTATTGACTTCAATGGTTTTTATAAACCCAGTATTAGATTTAATCGCATCAAATTTGCTTCCAAATGAAGTTTCTTGCTGCAGTGCTGCGCCTGGCGTTGTTCTGACCAACGATGTGGAGGCTATCACGCTGCCAGGTTCTATCGGAGTAGCGTTTGTTAAATTTAATGTGATATTCCCACCGCCATCTTTTGACGGCGTGAATGTTTCTATTACTACGTTGTTGTAGTCGTAATCATAAGTAATTGTGGAATTGGGGTCGGGTAATGAAGTTGGTAAAAAAGCAATCTCACCCGTGCTATAAATAAGCCCCCCTGTCGCATCACCCGTAATTGATCCTAGCCCATTATCTGTAGCGGTTTTTGTCACGCCACTCGACAGCCATGTAATCGTCAGGCTGCTGGGGACAACTGATCCTTGAGGAACTGTATGATCGATATACGCTTCTTTTACTTCAGCGTTATCGCGTATCTCATAATGATTAACCCCGCCCCATGAGAAAAACACCTTGCTGCCAACATCAGGCAATGCCGCTAGTGTAATAATAGCCGTTCCGGTCGCATAATCTATGGTCCCTGTGCCAATCCCTGCGCCTGCTGTTGATTCTAAGATACCCAATCCGTCATCTTTTAGCGAGTACCAATTACCATTAGCCATGTACTCAACTAATAGTGTCGCTGGAGCAGGTATGGGGATGAGTGTTTTTACGTAGTTTAGTGAGCGAGTTCCTGCTGTAATATCTATCGCTGCTGTGTCGGATACGTCTGAAAGAGATACAGCAAGATCAAAAGAAAATAAAACTTCTGCCCCCCAGTATCCAGTAACTAATGTTAGTTTTCCGCTAGCATAATCAACTGTTCCAGTGACTGGGTATGATCCGCCATTAGAGATTATATTGCCTTTCCCATCATCATAAGAATCAATGGTTCCTGTTTTTATTATGGTTAAAGAGCCTCTATTTATCCCTGAACCTATGTAAATAACCTTATTCGATATAGGAATATAAATTTCAAGGTTTGTTATTCTATTATTCGATGATCCTATGATGCGACTTGAATACCCACCAACAACCGCATCAGCCAACACACTTTCAGCCTGAGCGGATGGTGTAACCTGTGCATAGATAGAACTAACAATTGCTTTTGTTTCTAGTGCTGTTACTGCGTTTGATAATGGCCTAATACCATAATATCTTGCGGCTGAAGAGGCTGAGGTCTGGTGAGTAACCACAGAACCACCCGAGCTAGCGGCATATTTACTGGCTGCCGCCCCGTGGAAGGTGAAATTTAGTGGCTCAGTGATTTCATAAACCGATAAATCACGCGTGTACTCGTCACCACTGTTAGGATCAATAAATACCGTTTCAGTCGTTGTTTTCCCTGATAATTTCAAGAACTGACTAAATTCACCCGCTTGCTCAAAATCCTCAATAATCTCTATCGTTTCACCGATGGCCGGCATTTTAGCGCCTACGGTATTAATCAGCGTTATCTGTGATAATCCGGCTGGATGAACGCCGTATAAATTGCCAATCAATCTTGTTGATCTGATTACATAACTTTCAATATCGGCCTTTGCATTGGGTCTTCTATCAGTCGGGTCATCTGTCTCAAATAGCGTCACGTCCACTGCTGGATCAGTCGCGGGCGAGGTAATAATCGCATGCGCACCAAAATACTCCGAACTGTCGGCAGTCTGCACGGCGGGAAAACATTTACGCAATGACACGCGGCCCAATGTTCGATCCAGTCGAGAAATGTCCGCAAATAAATTATTCACAGCACCATCAATGACTTCGTTGGTAGTCATTAAACCGCCACCCGTCACTGCATCAGATAGCTCTTGCGACTCCATTAATTTAACGTCTGCTTTAGTAATTGCCATGTTTTATACTTCCATTAATCTGAGTGTGAGCCAATAGTAATCAGCGGCATCGGGTGTGTTGTAATCAATAATAGGGTCTGCTGTAATCGGTGCAGATTGATTATCAAACACCACCTGAAAGGTGCGTGCATCATTGAGCGTTAAGGTCATTACCGCCATTAAATCAATCTTAGCGACCAAAGCATCAAGCGTGGTTTTGTCTATCCATCCCGCTGACTCTTCGCCTTCCAAAATAATCGAGCGGCCTTTTAGCTTAAGGCTTGATTCAACAATCAAAGCGCCTGATAGCGTCCGAGTTGTGTTTTGTGCGACTTGGGTTTCTTTGTACTCATTGACCCAGATTAAATCTTCGGGCAATGTGATTGCATCGAGAGTGATTGGCATTAACTGACGCTCCCGGCTGTTTTAAGAATATCTAAAAAATTGTCTGCTTCTGTTTTAGAGGCAAAAGAAGCGGTTGATTGTTGGCCGTTGGCTTTGAAATTCACGTTGATGGTTTTTGAGGGAGCGCTACGTTGTTTTTCTTCTTTAGTTTGTCTGTCATATAGATGCTTGATAATCTCCTCGTTAGTCATTTGAGTAGACGGTTGCCATGCTGCAAGTTGATTGCTAACATTTGCGGCCTGAGATAGGCGCTTAAACTCATCTTTATTCTCTGCCGTTAGCTGTGACAGCTGGTCGGTTGCGACATTAGAAAATGCTCTAAACTCAACACGGGCGGATTGCTTGTCTGCTTTTTCTTGTGCGGCCTTATCTTCAGCTGCTTCCCTTGCTGCTCTCTGGTTCAGTATTTTATTTTCATACTCTAAGACACTATTGAATTTCTCTTGCTGTTTTGCCGCTTGGCTTATTGATTGTGCATGATCTATCACTTTAGCGGTTGCATTTTCTGTTGCATTTGCTATGTTATTCCATGACTCAGGAATGCTAGACAAACCACCACCCATTGATTGTATTTTAGTAATAATCTCATCAATTAGCTGTGGGTGCTTTTCGGCTTCAAAACCAACATCAGCGAATGACTGCTTTAATAAATCAATATCGCCTTTGGTGCGTGCAAATGCCAGTGCCTTTAATGCAACCTGTTCTAATTGCTGTTTAGTTAGATCCGCCTCTGTCGCGAATACTTTAAACGCTGCTGCTGCATCTGTTCCGGCAACTGTCGCAACACCACGCAACTGAGACAAGTCTATTTTTAGCTTACCCGTGGCAGCTAATAGCTGATCTGAAGATTGTCCTGCTTTTTTGTTTGCGTTATCAATAACAACGCCAGCCTGATCAAAATTTTTTGCGGTTAATAGCGCTGCCTCACCTACCGCTTTTTGTGACTCGGCAATGCTATCAGCATCAGATTTAACACCGGCAGCCATATCACTTGACGATCCGGTCAAACTATCCCATGCACTTTTTATGTCGGTAGCATCCTCTTTAACGCCATCTTTTAGCGCCCGAGAGTACAGCTTTAAATCGTCTGCCGTCTTTTGAAATGCCGCTGAGGTATCGCCAAAAGTAATCGCTGCTAACGCAGAATTAACACCTTCAGCCACATCCACGAAGGTTTTAATTAATACCGTTGCTGCAATTTGCATAACGTTAAACGAAATGCGCACGGCATCAGCAAAACCCATTACCACTTCTGCGGTTACGGTTATGCTGTCGCTAATGTCTTTAGCCCACTCCTTTAGTGAGCCATCTTCGGCCATTTCTTTTGCGGTTGCAAGCAAGGAAGACAGCTGATCTTTTGCATAATCAAGCGCGCCTGACGTGGCTATTTCATTCAGGAATAAACTCCATGTATCCTGCATATTGCTAATCATGCCGACCCATGTCGTCATCATAGATTTAGCTGTTCCTTCAGAGCTTTTTCCCATTGCCTCGATGAGCAGTTGAATCTCTGTGCGGCCAACCTTTCCGGCTTCTGACATTTTCATCAGTTCAGCGGCGGTTTTTCCTGTCGCTTCAGCCAGCAAACTCCACACGGGAACACCGCGTTCGATAAGCTGGTTGGCCTCTTCTGCTTGTAGCTTTTGCTTTGTCCACGCTTGACCTAATCCAAGGACAATCCCCTCTAATTCAGCCTGCCCCCCCCCTAGCTTTGCAGTTTGATCAGCGATTGCTTGCATTGATCCGTTCATGGGATCAAGGCCGTATGCCTTCATCTTAACGAATGCTTTTGTTACGCCCTCAACTTGAAAAGGTGTATTTTTAGCGAAATCTTTAATCCATTGTGTCGCTCTTTCCCCACCCTCAATGCTACCCATTAGGCCGTTCAGCTGAATACCTAATTTCTCGAATCGCCCACCCGTATCTAATATTGCCAGAAAGCCTTCTTTTAGCTTATTTAGCCCAAGATACGAGGCCCCTAAAGCAACAATGCTTCTAGTTGCTGACCTAGTGCGATTAGATAGTGTGTCCGTTGACGCATTTTGTGCATTCTGTGCGGCTGTTGCTCGTGCTGTAGCTGTGGATAGGGAATCATTGGAGCCAGAAAGGCTGCTTAGGCCGGAACGAGCGCTATCTATAGCTTGACGGGAAAGGTCGCGCGCTCTAATTAATATACTAACAACAGGGTTTGTCATGGATATTTAATTGGGTTGGCCGTCCGTGGCCGTTGGCTTTATTAAGCGTAAACAACTGCATCATCAAAGATAATTTCACCGGATTCTGCTGGTAACTTAATGGCCTTACCGGTCATTTCAGCATCAACATAATCTCCGGATAGCAAATCAATATCTGAGTTTGGTGTGAGTGTTATTTTAGGAATACGAACGTAAGCATCCGAATCATCTTCAAGGTTTACACCATCAAAAATGATTTCAACATCAATTTGACTTGCCACACCACCTGAAATCCTTACGCCAGTAATCCCGCTGTATGTATAGCTAAGGGACTGAGCGCCAACAGCACCAGGAGTAAGCGCTTTAATTGCTCCCATACGTGGATGCTCGATAAAATCAGTACCTAGCACCAAAGCCGAGATGGCCGACGCTGAAATATTGCGTTGATCAGTTTTAACCCATTTGTATTGCACTAGCGTTATTGACTCGCCTGATACTGTGCCGCCGGTATCATTGATTGCTGACGAGGTACCCATAAACAAAATGGCGAACATTTCTGTATCAACCTCATTAAACCCAAGAGCCACCTCTGAAGGTTGGCTTAGCGCCACTGCTCCTGCAAGTAACCCATGGTTGTCTCGGCCTTTTCCAAATCGTTCTTTAAGTTCTGCATTGGCCTTTATCGTTAGCTTTGTTCCTCCAATTGCACCGATAATTTCTTTATTTAAAACGCCATTATCAAATCGACGAATATAAACATCACCTTTATAACTAATACCTTTTGACATAATTACGCCTTAATAACTTCATGTTTTAATAGCCACTCGCGCTGTTCTTGAGTGACGTGAATTTCATCGCCTTTTTTTAGCTTTTTACCGTCATGCGTATGATTATCGACATCAATAACAGCCTTGGTTAAATTAATTTCTTTTTGCTTTTCAGGCATTGTTTTTCCTTATTTAAAGATGTTTTTATGGTGCTTAAAGTGGCTTTGTATAGCGCTCTCTGCCGGTTGTTTTCATGCGAACTTTAAACATGATTGGAAAGTAGAAAAATCCATTAATGTAGGTTGGTCTGTACGGGCTTTTAATTCTAATCATGCGAGAATAAGGCGCTTTAAGATGTTTGCCGTTTAATATACTGATTACGTCACTAATAATCTCACCCGCATCAACACGCGCGCCCTTGCCTGATTCATGGCGTACATTTCTCACCACAACCATAGTCAGCCATAACTGATGAACAAACTGACTATTTAGCTCCCCACCTGCTGCTTCCTCTGGCTGATCGTCATAAAGAATAACTTGTATCGCTGGATTAATCTGATTCTTACTTTTAACACCATCAATATCGACGGCAGACAATATTTTTGTCGGGCTAATGGTTTCAATTTCAGCCTTCAAGCAGTCTATTATTAATTTTTCGGCATTTAGATAGTTCATAAAAACCCGTTATCACTACGACCAAAAACGCGGCCACCGGATTGCATGGTAGCGCTGTTATTTGTGGCAGGGCTTGCGCCGGTATCATCTGGGCCGACACTGATAACGCCTTTTGCCACTTGAGTTAAAAACTTCAGTGAAGATGCATAACGCGCCTCAACCACGTCAGGCACCATGTCATCATAAATATAAAACCGCGCCATATCGCAACAGGCACGCACTAATACCGCAGGGATAACAGATAAAGGCAGGGTGTATTTGCTGAGATAGCTATCTATTTCAGCGCTAGCATCCGCAATGGCTCTATCCAGCACAATGCTATCAATTACACCTATATTAGCTCGATCGGTGCGTTGAATTAACTCATCTTCACCGAAGCGGTCAATCATGTCCTGCTGAGTGCAATACATTACTCAGCCGCGCTGGGGTCAACGGGTTCAATAATAAAGGTATCGTCATCGCCAAGTTGCGACCATTGGTCATCTGTTAGCTCACTTTCTTTTACTAGCGTCGTACCTGACCAGGCACGACCTGAGCGACGGAAGTTTTCGCGCTTGGTGGTGACGCTAAAAACCGCTTCTTGCTTAGTTTCTTTGGGTTCTTTGGGTTCTTTGGGAGTTGTTGCAGCCATTTTTATAATCCTATGTTGTTGTGTGCTGGGTTACGCGATAAGGCCGCGTAACCCAGCCTACGATTATTATGATTTCAAATTAAACGCCTGTTGATCCGACAGATAACTGCCAGAAACCATAGATTCCAGTGGCTCGCGCTTCAGCGCCAAACTTGTACTCAGCTTTCATAAACACATCATCATTTTCCATGCTGGTTTGCTGGACAAAGACAGGGCGCTTCCGCATTTGAATAATAAAAGGTTTAATAGCCTTGCTGGTGTCATGTAAAAACCACGCGGTATCAGACGTTAAAGCAGGATTAACGATAAGCGTTGCCGTGCCTTGGTATGGGTTCGGGCTGTCATCTTCTAATTTATCCGCATTCAGTAATTTAAGCGCGACAGCTTCTAATGCAGGTGGCACCTCCAGCACGTTGGGTCTTAAACGCAATGGCATGCCTTCTTCATCCGTAAACCCCATCATTGCTGTACGTGCAGCCCCATAGCCAGCGGCTAACGCTGCCGGTGTTGCGACACTTAATACAGCGGTCAGTTTATTCGATACGGACGCGCCATTAACTTCATGATCTGTATCGTAGAAAAATTGGCCATCAATTCCTAAATTAGTAAAAGCATTATTTTTTAAATAATCCAGGATAATATCGTGCAGCTCTGCGGCAGAATCACCGGCCATGTGCGCTTGAGTGTTGTAGATCCCTAAACTATCATCTTCAATATCATTACGGCTGACCGCAACGGTGGTTTCCCAATCCTCATTAACCGCTGTGTACTTTTCCGCCTTTAATGATTTGATGGATTTATCACCTAACCATTTTTTCATCATCGGAAAACGACTTAGCCAGGCATAATCTTCGGATTTACTATTCGATAGCACTTCCATAGCGGTTTGTTGCCATGTTCCAGTTTGGGCTTTTAAAGCGTTATTAAAGACCGTTTTAAGGCCGGTAAAAATGCTGGAAATAGAGCTTTTATTAACGATCATGCCTGCCATCGCAAAGGGCATCATGCCGGTGGATAATGTGCCCATATCGACCATATCCATCGTGACGCCCGCACTCACTGGAAAAGCAAGCATCGACAGCGC
>Ga0209826_1002417_pt1 | contig 12266 bp, 12 predicted proteins | sample GOMGulsemesocosm_5_FD_184637 | JGI IMG/M metagenome (GOLD analysis project Ga0209826, IMG submission 184637) | Methane-oxidizing microbial communities from mesocosms in the Gulf of Mexico - GOM15C Gulf of Mexico (SPAdes) (version 2) | ecosystem: Environmental > Aquatic > Marine > Cold seeps...
CAAGACGCGGCATGCGTCGTTCACACGATTCGTTAACAGCTAAAACGTTATCAACCGAGCCTACAACAGGTGAAACACATTTACGTCACCACGTAAGTGCGGATGGTTTTTATCGTGGTGAACAAGTTGTTGCAGATAAAGACTAATTCTATAGTCTAAACGCAGTTATCATTCTGAGTTGATGAGTTTCAATTTTAGAATGAAAATGAGAATGCCACCTTTGTATAGGTGGCGTTTTTGTATCTGCTGATTATTCATTTGTTCGGTAAAGGCGAGAATTATGTTTAATGCAAAAATTACTGGAACAGGTAGTTTTTTACCTGAGAAAATATTAACAAACAAGGATTTAGAGTCCTTTGTTGATACAACAGATGAATGGATTTTCGCGCGAACAGGTATTAAGCAGCGTCATATAGCAGCAGAAGATGAAACGGCATCCAGCCTGGCGGAAGTTGCTGCTCGGCGAGCTCTAGCGGCAGCTAATGTCAATGCTGAAGAGATAGATCTAATCATTGTTGGAACTAGCTCGCCAGACAGAATTTTCCCCAGTACTGCCTGCTTAGTGCAGCATAAATTGGGTATTTCTGATTGTGCAGCTTTTGATGTGCAAGCTGCTTGTTCAGGGTTTATTTATGCCTTAGGAACGGCGCACCAGTTTATTAAGGCCGGTGGTGCTAAAAAAGCATTAATTATTGGCTCGGAAGTTAATTCTCGAATTCTAAATTGGCAAGATCGTAGTACCTGTGTCATTTTTGGTGATGGTGCAGGGGCAGTTGTGGTTGAAGCATCGGATGAAAAAGGTATTCTGTCTACCCATCTGCACAGTGATGGGCAATACCAAGATTTGTTGTATATCAATAACCCTATAAACTCTCAAAAAAATGACCTTGAAAAAGCCTATATGCATATGGCGGGTAATGATGTCTATAAAGTAGCGGTCAAAACATTAGGGCGTATTGTTGATGAAACCCTAGAGGCAAATAATCTAGCCAAGTCTGATATTGATTGGCTGGTCCCGCATCAGGCTAATATAAGAATTATTAATTCAGTAGCAAAAAAACTACAAATGCCTTTAGAACAGGTTGTTTTAACAATCGAAAATCAAGGTAACACCTCAGCAGCATCTATCCCATTAGCGTTAGATGAAGCTGTAAGAGATGGGCGTATTAAAAAGGGTCACACGGTATTAATGGAAGCATTTGGTGGTGGCTTTGTTTGGGGCTCTGCATTAGTGACGATGTGAGCTGGCGGAGCAATGATTTTTATTTTAACAGTGAGTTAATATGGTAGAAAAGAATTCAAAAATAGCATTTGTATTTCCCGGTCAAGGTTCGCAAGCTGTTGGTATGCTTGGTGATCTAGCAATGGATTATCCGCAAATAAAAGACACGTTTAGTGAAGCATCCGAGGCGCTTGGTCGTGACCTTTGGGCGCTATCTCAAGATGGCCCTGTAGCTGATTTGAATTTGACAGAAAATACTCAGCCACTTGTTTTAACGGCAGGCGTTGCGATGTGGCGTGTTCTACAGCATAAGCTTGGTGTGCAGCCTAGTTTCATGGCGGGCCATAGTCTTGGTGAGTACACAGCCTTGGTCTGTTCAGGTGCGTTAGATTTTGTTGAAGCGGTTAAATTAGTTGAAAAGCGTGCGCAGTATATGCAGCAAGCTGTTCCAAAAGGTGTTGGTTCAATGGCTGCTATTTTAGGTGTGGAGCTTGAAGCATTAATTAAGATTTGTGATATTGCCGCCGAAGGTGAGGTGGTTGCGCCTGTTAATTTAAATGCTCCAGGTCAAATAGTTATTGCGGGTAATATTGCTGCTGTAGAACGGGCGATGGTGGCATCTAAAGATGCGGGTGCTAAACGTGCATTACCCCTGCCAGTTAGTGTTCCATCACATTGCTCACTAATGAACCCTGCTGCAGAAAGATTAACAGACACTTTAGCGACAATTGAAGTCTCAACGCCTTCTGTACCGGTTGTTCATAATACGGATGTTGAATCACATCAGATTGTGGCTGATATTAAATTGGCGCTGGCCAAGCAACTGTATACACCGGTTAGATGGATAGAAACAATTGAGTCTTTTGCTGCAAGTGGTGTTGATACAGTTATTGAATGTGGGCCAGGTAAGGTCTTATCAGGTCTAACAAAACGAATAAATAAAGAATTGACCGGTTATTCAACTGGCGATGTCAGATCGTTTGATAAAACAATGGAGTCATTATTATGAGTGAAAAAGCAATAGCTTTGGTTACAGGGGCAAGCCGAGGAATCGGTAAAGCAATAGCACAACAGCTTGTTACAGATGGTTTTTTAGTTATTGGAACAGCTACATCTGATAATGGTGCCGATGCAATTTCAGCCTATTTGAGTGATTCAGGCAAAGGTATGATGTTAAATGTGACCGATGTAGATTCGATTAAAGATGTGGTTTCGGAGATAACTAAAAACTATGGTGCTCCAACCGTGCTGGTTAATAACGCCGGTATTACTCGTGATAATTTGATGATGCGCATGAAAGATGCAGAGTGGGATGACATTATTGATACCAATCTGAATTCAATCTTTAGAGTCTGTAAGGCTTGCTTAAGAGGCATGATGAAAGCTAAACAAGGCCGTATTGTGAATATAGCATCAGTCGTTGGTGTTACGGGTAATGCAGGGCAGACAAACTATGCAGCTTCTAAGGCAGGTATTATTGGTTTCAGTAAGTCATTGGCTAAAGAAATCGGCTCAAGAAATGTAACGGTTAATGTGGTTGCCCCTGGGTTTATCGACACTGATATGACCAAGGCATTGGCTGAAGATCAGAAAACGGCATTATTAACAGGCATTCCTCTGGCAAAATTAGGTGAGCCGGAAGATATTGCGCATGCAGTGTCATTTTTATGCTCAGAAAGAGCAAACTATATAACTGGTGAAACATTGCATGTTAATGGTGGGATGAGTATGGTCTAAGGTTTTGTTATTAAAAACAAATACCTTATAAAGTAACTGCTTTAAAACAGTGAAAATTAGATATAAAAGTATGACTTTGGTCTTTTCTTGAAGACTTAAGTAATACAAAACTTTTATCTTTTGATAATTATTAATATAATAGAAAGTCGCAAAACAAAATTGCGTTTTATAAAACTAAAGGAAAATGAAAATGAGTGATATTGTAGATCGCGTAAAAAAGATTGTTGCAGAACAACTTGGTGTTAAAGAAGACGAAATAACAAATGAAGCATCATTCATCGATGATCTTGGTGCTGACTCTTTAGATACTGTTGAACTAGTAATGGCTTTAGAAGAAGAGTTTGACTGTGAAATCCCTGATGAAGAAGCTGAAGGCATTACAACTGTTCAGCAAGCAATCGATTACGTTAATAAAAACCTCGATTAATTCACTTCTATTTTCAGCACGGCACTTGTGCCGTGTTCGAATTTAAATTCTGAGAAAAAATGTCAAAACGTCGTGTAGTAGTGACAGGATTAGGACTGATATCGCCTTTAGGTGGTAATGTTGCTAATTCCTGGGAAAATATTTTAGCAGGTAAAAGTGGTATTACACCTATTACCCGATTTGATACCGAAGGGTTTCCATCAAATTTTGGTGGGGCTGTTCAGGGTTTTGATGTTAATGATTACCTGAAGCCCAAAGATGCTAAAAAAATGGATCCATTTATCCATTATGGTGTTGCAGCTGGCTTGCAAGCATTCGATGACTCAGGATTAGAAGTCACTGAAGAAAATGCCGAAAGAATCGGTGTTGCTATTGGTGCTGGTATTGGTGGTATTTCAGGCATTGAAGCAGGTTATGATGCTTTTAAAAGGGGTGGGCAACGTAAAATTTCCCCATTCTTCGTACCTTCTAATATTATTAATATGATTTCTGGTAACCTCTCTATCCTTAAAGGGTTAAAAGGGCCAAATTTCGCCATTGTTACAGCCTGTACCACAGGCGCTCATAATATTGGAGATGCAGCTCGTATTATTCAATATGGTGATGCTGATGTTATGATTGCTGGCGGTGCTGAAATGGCTACCTCCGTTACATCTTATGGTGGTTTTTCTTCAGCTCGTGCGCTTTCTCGCCGCAATGATTCACCTGAAACAGCTAGTCGACCTTGGGATAAGGACCGTGATGGTTTTGTGCTAAGTGATGGTGCAGGAGTATTGGTGCTAGAAGAGCTTGAGCATGCTAAAGCTCGTGGTGCGACTATTTATGCTGAATTAGGTGGTTATGGGATGAGTTCAGATGCATTCCATATGACGATGCCATCAAAAAATGGTGATGGTGCATATCGTTGTATGAGGAATGCGCTTAATGATGCCAAGTTAAATCCACTGGATATTAGCTATATCAATGCACATGGTACATCAACACCAGCAGGTGACTTGGCTGAAACACAAGCAGCTAAAAAGTTACTGGGTGATGATGCTTACAATGTTCCAATGAGTTCTACAAAGTCTATGACCGGTCATATGTTAGGTGCTGCAGGTGGTGCAGAAGCCGTGTTTTCAGTACTAGCATTACGTGACCAAGTGGCGCCGGCGACTATAAACCAATTTACACCAGACCCTGACTGTGATCTTGATTATATTCCTAATCAAGCTCGTGAAATGAAGTTAGATGTTGTCGTGTCAAATTCATTTGGTTTTGGTGGTACAAACGGTACGTTATTATTTAAAAAGTTTTAATAACTTTAAGTCGTTACGGGCAGTTTTTTGCGCTCCTCTGTTAATAATCTAGCAATAGAGTTACATTCTCATCACGCACAAGCTCAAATAGCAGGAGAGGTGAATTTTTTGGCTTTGCACCAAAAGAATCCTACTCGCTATCCATTTTTTTTAGAAAGTCACCGTTTCACTAACGATAACTCGCGCTTTGATATTCTGTTTGCCTTTCCGGGTGAGGTTATTGAGTGCAGTAGTCTTTCAGATCACAGGTTTTTTCAGCGTTTTGAAACGACTTTTAACGCAGCCTCTAAAGTAAGTGATGATATAAGTGAGTTGCCATTTAGAGGTGGTTGGTTTTTGTTTCTAAGTTATGAATTAATTGGTTTAATTGAGGCTAAGCTCGCTTCTTTACCGATTAACGCTAAGTTACCAATTGCTTCTGCTACACGTATTCCACTAGCAATTATCAAAGATCATAAATATAAAAAAACTTGGTTGGTTTGTGAAAAAGGCTCTGAAGGCTTGTTCACTGATGTATTGCAAGATCTTGATGGTTCTTGTTATTCCCCAAGGGAGCCATCGATATCTGGCCTGAAAGAGGAGGACAAACCAGCTTTTATAGCCAATGTCGAAAAGGTCCTGAAGTACCTTAAAGAAGGGGATACGTTACAGGTTAATTTGTCTCGTTTATGGCAAGCTCGCTTGCCTGAGAATATTAGCTATTTAGATATATATCAGGCGCTAAGAGATCATAATCCTGCACCATTTTCTGGTTTGGCTATTATCGCTGATCAAGTGATTTGCTCATCTTCCCCTGAGCGTTTAGTTCGTAATAAATCAGGTGTTGTTGATATGCGGCCCATTGCGGGAACAAGGCCAAGAAATACTGATTCAAAATTAGATAAAGCATTAGCTGATCAATTATTGGCAGATGGCAAAGAAAGTGCAGAGCATATTATGCTACTTGATTTAATCCGTAATGATTTAGGACGAATCTGTAAAACAGGTACTGTAGAAGTAGATGAAACAATGGTTTTAGAATCATATGCCAGTGTTCACCATATCGTGTCTAATGTTCGTGGTTTATTATCGAAGGGTTTAACACCAATCGATATAATTAAGGCTGTTTTCCCTGGGGGGACAATTACAGGCTGTCCTAAAGTGCGTTGTATGGAAATTATCAATGAACTTGAAGGCTTGCCACGTGGTATTTATACCGGCTCAATGGGATATGTTAATTTAAACGGTGATATGGATTTAAATATATTAATTCGGAGCATGCTCATCAATGGGCGTTCTTTAACCTTTCGAGCTGGCGCTGGTATCGTTGCAGATTCAAAAGCTGAGAATGAGCTTAAAGAAACGCAACATAAGGCAGAAGGCTTAATTAAAGCACTTGGTTGTTATGCTAATTAATGGCGTTAGCGCAGAATCAATCGATGTTTCTGATCGAGGTTTACAGTATGGTGATGGTTTGTTTGAAACAATTGCCGTTGAAGCAGGCCGACCATTATTCATAAAAGAGCATTTTAATCGCTTAGGAAAGGGCTGTAAATTGCTGGGCTTTGGTGATTTTGACCAGCCTCTTATTGAAAAAGAGATAAGACAGCTAATTGCGGGTAATTTGCATGGCGTGATTAAGCTGATCCTTACACGGGCGGGTGTTGAAAGAGGATTTTTATCTCCTAAGAATGCTTATATTAATCGTATCGTTTCTTTTGAACGTAGAGAAACTTCGTTGATAGCGGGTATTAAGAGTGTTCATATTGGCATCTGTCATACACGCCTGAGCCAACAACCATTATTAGCGGGTATTAAGCATCTCTCACAAATTGAGCGAGTGCTCGCGAGAAGCGAATGGGATTCACCACTCATAAAAGAGAGCTTAATGTTGGGCGTTCAAGGGCATGTTATTGAAGGAACGATGAGTAACGTTTTTATTGTTAAAGATAATGTCCTTAAAACCCCTGATTTATCACGCTGTGGAATAGATGGGGTGATGCGTAACTTCATTATCAATAAAGCACAAAGTGAAAATAGAAAGATTGAGGTATCATGTTTAACACTTGATAATGTTTTAAACGCAGATGAAGTCTTTTTGACGAACTCATTAATGCCTATATGGTTCGTGGAAAAAATTAATTATCAGTCAAAGGAATACTCTTTTATACCCGCTGACACGTTTAACTGGGCTTTTAACAACATCAATATGGAATTGAAAAAACAAGCAATGGAAACAATAAAATGACACGAGCAATCGGCTTTATTCTGATTTTAACCAGTTTTATGATTGGCTGGTTATGGATTAGTTATGATTACTCAATAAATCGCTCTTACATTTCTGAAGATATGGGTTCGGTAGTTATTAGCATTGAGCGAGGTAAAAGTTTAAATCAAATAGTAGCAACACTTGATAAGCAAGGTGTGGTTGAAGCTCGTTGGTTTAAGTGGCTGGTACGGGTTGAAGGAGCAGCCAGTAAAATTCAGGCAGGTGAATATGAGTTTTCACCTGGATTAACACCAAAGCAAATTTTAGCTTATCTGGTTAAAGGTAAGGTGAATCAATATGCGATCACCATTATTGAAGGGCAAAATTTTAAAGAAGTTCTTCAGGAATTAAGGAGCCACCCTGCCATAAAGCAAACGTTAAAGGCTAACGTTAGCATGGCGAATTACTTGCAGCAGTTAAATGTCACAGAAAAAAGCCTGGAAGGTTTGTTAATGCCTGAAACGTACTTTTTTACAAAAGGCACTAAAGATTCAGAGCTTATCTTAAGAGCATACCGAGCAATGCAGGCGTATATCAATACACAATGGCCTAAAAAAGATAAAGATTTAGCTTTGAAATCTATTTATGAGGTATTGATTTTGGCATCCATTGTGGAAAAAGAAACCGGTGCTGCAGATGAGCGAAAAAAAATTGCAGGCTTGTTCTTAAGGCGTTTGAAAATTGGTATGAGATTACAAACTGATCCAACCGTTATATATGGTATGGGTGATCGTTTTAAAGGTGATATTAGGTATAGGGATTTAAGAAAAGACACGCCTTATAATACATATACAAGGTATGGCTTGCCTCCAACACCCATTGCTATGCCAGGTAAGGCATCCATTGATGCGGTATTGCACCCTGAAGCAACGAAAAGTTTATACTTTGTCTCTAAGGGAAATGGTCGACATGTGTTTTCAGAAACCTTAGTGCAGCATAATAATGCAGTCAATAAGTATCAACGGGGAAAATAAAGCATGACAATGGGTAAATTCATTACTCTAGAAGGGGTAGAAGGGGTTGGTAAATCAACTAATATCTTATTTATTTCTAAGCATATTCAAGCTGCAGGGATAGATATAGTTCAAACGCGCGAGCCAGGCGGAACTGAAATAGCTGAAAAAATTCGTGACATCTTATTAAGCCATAATGAAGAGAAGCTTTGTAATGATGCCGAATTATTATTGATGTTTGCAGCGCGTGCCCAGCATATTAACCAAGTTATTCGACCAGCGTTGGCCGCCGGAAAATGGGTTATATGTGATCGTTTTACTGATGCCACGTATGCTTATCAAGGTGGTGGACGTGATTTCCCAATACAAAACATTGCCTGGTTAGAAGCATTTGTACAACAGTCGCTACAACCCGATTTGACTATCTTACTTGATTTACCTGTATCAATAGGTTTAGCACGAGCGGCTAAAAGAAGTGCACCAGATAGATTTGAGACAGAACAAAAAACATTTTTTGAGAAAGTCCGACAGGTTTATTTGCAAAGAGCAGCAGATGATTCAAAACGCTTTAATATTATTGATGCATCACAATCATTAGCCGATGTGCAATTGGATATAGCTGATAGCCTTAATAAACTGGTTCAGCAGTAAGTGAGTGATTTATATCCATGGTTAAAGTCTTATGCTAAAAAGCTTAACCGTTACATAGAAAATGATCGCCTGCCGAGTGGTTTACTCGTTGAAAGTGATGGCGAAATAGGTCTGAATTTAATAGAACACTTTGCTGGAACTCTTTATTGTAATAATAAAAATAATGGCCAAGCTTGTGGGGACTGTTCCCCCTGTAAGATGTTTAAAGCAGGGAGTTACCCTGACTTTTTTAAAATTGAACCAGAAGACGATAGTACTTCAATTAAAATTGAAGCCATTCGTAAGGTGATTGAATCTATCGCTTTAGCGAGTCAATTTGAAGTGCCTCGTTTAGTTGTTATTTCACCGGCTCAGGCAATGACATTAGGCGCCTCAAATAGTTTGTTAAAAACATTAGAAGAACCATCCGATAATACATCGTTGGTTTTATTGGTTGATAAATTTTCTTCAGTATCGGCAACGATACGTAGTCGTTGCCAACAAATATCCATTAACAAGATAGACACAGAGCTTGTTAAAGATTGGCTGGCTGAACAAGGCTGTGAAACTGCTGAGGAATACTTATCTATTGCTAATAATATGCCTTTAGTCGCATTAAGAATGTGGCAGGAAAAGGCATTAATATTGAGAGATGACCTTTTAAAGAGTTTTACAGAGCTTTTTTTGGCTGAATCTAGTCCAATTGAATTTGCATCAAAGTGTGTATCACTTAAAACGCAGCCTATTACTACATGGATAGCATCATGGCTAACCGACCTTATAAAAATTAAGCAAGATGTTGAAAAAGAGTATTTGTCTAATAAGAATTCACATGCTAACTTGAAAATTCTTGCTGAACGACTAGAATTAGTGGACTTATATGGTTTATCAGATAAATTAAAGCAATTAATACGATTGCAGTCAGGGCAAATTAATCAGCAGTTGTCCTTTGAAAATTTTGCAATAAGCTGTCATTCATTAGCAAGAAAATAATCAATTATGAGTTCAAATACCAATCAAGTTAGACAAGGCATTCTATCGTTAACGATTAAAGATAAAAGCGCCTTGTATGCCGCCTATATGGAATACCTTAAGGGTGGTGGGTTGTTTATACCTACTAATAAAAAATATGGTTTAGGGGATGAAGTTTTCATGTTACTTACTCTTATGGGTGATAGTGAGCGAATCCCTGTAGCTGGAAAAATTGTCTGGATTACCCCGATGGGGGCAGAAGGTTCACGTTCGGCTGGGGTAGGGGTTCAATTTAGCGAACAAGATGGCGGTATTGCCCGGGCTAAAATAGAAACATATTTAGCAGGAACAAGTGATTCAGGGCGAGTTACTCATACTATGTAATAATACTCACCTCTCTATTTTTTCACAGAAGGCCTACAGATATCCCTTTAGGCCTTTTTTATTGTTAGGAAAATACTCCCCATGTTAATTGATTCACACTGCCATTTAGACCGCCTTGACCTAGCGCCATACAACAATGACTTTGATATGTTTATGCAATCTGTAGATGATGAAGAAATTGAACATATGTTATGCGTATCCATCAATTGGGAAGCATATACAGCAATGAAAGAACTAGTGAAGGGCTATGACAATATATCTACCTCTGTCGGCGTTCACCCTAATGAAATAGAGGGGCATGATCCAACTATTTCAGAAATTATTACAATGGCTAAGCAAGATAAAGTTGCTGCAATTGGTGAAACAGGCTTGGACTATTTTAGGTTAGATGGCAACCTAGAGACTCAGCAGCAGCGTTTCAAGAATCATATTGCAGCAGCGAAAGAATTAAACAAACCGCTTATTATTCATACTCGTAATGCTAAGGAAGATACCCTAAGAATTATGTATGAAGAGTCAGCAGGCGAAGCGGGTGGAGTGCTTCATTGTTTTACCGAAGATTGGGAGATGGCAAAAAAAGCATTGGATATGAATTTTTATATCTCTTTTTCAGGGATAGTTACCTTCAAGAATGCCGATATAATTAAAGAGGTTGCTAAAAAAGTACCAGATGATCGTTTTTTAATTGAGACAGACTCACCTTATCTCGCGCCTGTACCTAAAAGAGGCAAGCCTAATTACCCTCTATATGTTAAATATGTCGCAGAACAAGTGGCAGAATTACGTGGAAGTCGCTTTTCAAAAATTGCAGAGATGAGTAAAGAAAATTATTACCGCCTTTTTGGACAGTAAAAAGATTAATCTATTTTATTAGATGCCATTTTTTGGATTTTATCTAACAGAACCTTTTTATTCTCATCTAATTTTTTTGCCTCAGCAAGTTGAGCTTTAAGTGTGTTAATTTCTTCTATTTGTTGATCTAGCTTTTTGGTAGCGGCTTCTAAAGCACTATCAGCCTTGGTTTTAAAGCTTTCAGTAAACCGCTCCTCATAGCGAGAAAATAATTGATTAAATAAGTTTTTAAATTCTACCTGCGAGAATGAATCCTTAATAACACCCTCATCTATAAATTTAGAAACACTAACAAGTGGCTCACCAAATTTATTTTGATAGTGAGTTTTTAGCTTTTGATATAAAAATTTAAAGTCGTCTTTTGGCTGCTCACTTTTAGCAAAAAAACGAGCAATGCTGCTATCGAAAGACTCAATACTATCATCATGTTGTTCATGATAAATAGCCTCAAGCGTATGGATAGTTTCTTTAAGTAGATCCTTAGAGTACTCTTGTTGCTCAAGGAAATTATAAAAATCTCGAATGGATGATGGAGAATCAGTATTGGTATTGGTAGGGAGGAACTCCTCATGTTGGGCAACGATTGCATCAAATAAAGGTTTTAGTTCACTACTCTTTTCTTGTGCTGAAGAGGTTAACTGTTTAATACAGAAATTTGCGGCTGTTTCAAAGTCTAAATCAGCCTCTGGATGATCGATAGCAGAAGGTGTGATTGGTGTTCTAACGGAGGTTAAACTATGAGAACGAATTGGCGTTATATGTTCCTGCCAGAAGCGACTAAATGATGTGACACTGTCATCCCCAACGGAATCTTCGATTTTTTCGGCAAGTTGCTTGAAGCACTGGCTGGCAATACTGTTGGGTTTTAACAGAACAGCTGGGCACTGTAGGCTGACAGATGAAATGATGGTTTCATCAACTTGGATAAAGCCAATGTACTCAATTTGGATATCAATATACTTTTTTATCGCTGATTTAAAACGATTAAATATGGTCAGACTATTGGATTTATCCATCGCCATATTAACGAGTACATAAGGTTTTTTTTCAAAGCCAGAACGTTTTAATACCTTAAGTAACGAAAAGGCATCAGTTAATGACGTGGGTTCAGGCGTGATGACGACGATACTGTATTGTGAGGCACGAATAAAATCTAAGACATCTTCACCAATACCAGCCGCTGTATCAATAATTAAGTAGTCAAACTGGCTTTGTAACTGGTTAAGAGCTGAAACTAACGTTTCTTTTTTTTGTTTGGATAAATGGGCAAACTCTGCAATTCCAGATGCGCCAGGAATGACTTTAATTCCCCTTGGCCCATCGACTATTATTTGTTTAAGTTCTTTTTCACCATTAAGTAAATGTTCAAGCGTAAATTCAGGACGAATACCGAGTAAGATATTGATATTTGCAAGGCTAGCATCAGCATCAAATACACACACTTTCTTCCCTAAAGAAGATAAAGATAAGGCAAGGTTTGTTGAGATGCTTGTTTTACCAACGCCACCTTTACCACTTGTGATACTAATTACTTTTGCATTTG
>Ga0209826_1002418_pt1 | contig 12265 bp, 13 predicted proteins | sample GOMGulsemesocosm_5_FD_184637 | JGI IMG/M metagenome (GOLD analysis project Ga0209826, IMG submission 184637) | Methane-oxidizing microbial communities from mesocosms in the Gulf of Mexico - GOM15C Gulf of Mexico (SPAdes) (version 2) | ecosystem: Environmental > Aquatic > Marine > Cold seeps...
GCTATTTTTATGCGTATCACTCAAGCCTTGGATAATGAAAATAATAATGCCAGTGATATAGCAAAAATCATTCAGCAGGATCCTTCGCTGTCTGCCCGTATGCTTAAAATAGTTAACTCTGCTTTTTTTGGTTTTCCAGCAACGGTTAAGTCAATAGACCAAGCTATTACCATCCTTGGTGGCCGAGAAATACGTTTACTCGTGATGACCACCAGCGTAGTAGAACAGTTCTCAAGCATGCCCAATACAGCACTCGATATGAAAACCTTTTGGTCGCATAGTCTAGAAACGGCATTATTTTCCAAATATCTAGCTAATGAACACCCGAAGAAGCGCCAACTATCATCAGCCTTTGTTAGTGGACTATTACATGATATTGGGCGTCTTGTTTTATATAGTAAGGCACCAGATTTGGCTCGTTCAGCCGATTTATTAGCGCAATCAGGCCAGGTAACTGAAGTAGAAGCTGAAGTCTCTACATTTGGCTTCAGCCATGCAGATATAGGCGGAGCTTTATTAGAGTTATGGCAAATACCTGATTCAATTCAAAGTGCAGCTTTACATCACCACCAACCTGAGTTGGCGGTTAGCAATATAGAAGAAACCTTATTGATTCATCTTGCCAATAGGCTTGCCCACACAGACACCTCTTCCGAGGAAAGCATTATGCTTGAGCTCCCTCCTGAGGACTCAGCATGGCTAAGTTCTGAACTGCCTTACGGAATCATTGCAAATATCGTAGATGAAACGAAGCAAGAATTCAGCCGCACTTACCAACTCTTTTTTGGCTCTTAAGAGAGGCTAGTAAACTCTTTATTGCCGAGTCTAAATTGACTAAACTCATTCACGGCCATTTTAGTCCATAGCTCATTAGACGTTAATGGCTCTGTTGCAATAACCGTCACCACATCATCGCTAGATGTTTCCTTCTCAAAATCGATGGAGACATCGGCATCCAATAAGCGTGCCTTTTCAAACGGAGCTTGCCTCGTTAACCATGACAGCTTAGTACTGCAATAGGTATATAGTTTTTCAGAATCACTCATCAGTACATTAAAAACGCCAAGGCTAGCTAACTCTCTAAATAATTGTTCAACACTTCGGCGAAGTTTAACTTTGCTTGTTGGTCTTATTGGAAACTCATTCCTCAGCTGCCCTAGAATCCAACAAAAAGCATATTCACTATCAGTAGTCCCTACCGGGTGATAAGTACTCAATCTTTTTTTCTTAATACCTTTTAATTGCCCATTATGCGCAAACGACCACACCTGACCCCATAATTCACGTGAAAACGGATGTGTATTTTCAAGACTCACTCGGCCTCTATTGGCCTTACGAATATGACAAATAACTTGCGTACTTTTAATTGAGTACCCTTGTATAAACTTAGCCACTTCAGATTCGACACTAGCAACAGGATCATGAAAAGAGCGGTAGCCTTTACCTTCATAAAATGCTATTCCCCAACCATCCCTATGCACACCGGTTTCACCACCACGCTTAACTAAGCCACTAAAACTAAAGCATATATCTGTTGGCACATTCGCACTCATGCCTAATAATTCACACATTGATGATACTTAAATTTCTTCTATTGTCGTGCGCGCAATAGGGGTTTGCACATATTTTTTCTTTCCATCTTTCTTTACCCAAAAGAAGTAATAGCCTTTTTGTGGGTCAGAAGTTACTTTTCCATCTAGCAATAACCACTCTTTTTTATGCGCCCCCTCATAAAACGTCACTTTATAGTTACCTTCTAGCCAGCTAACACCAAAACGAGATATTTTATTTTGCTGCTCTTCTGAACAACCAACACTTAACAAAATAAATACAATTAAAACCAAGGACTTCATAACTTCTCCAACTTTTTTAACACTAAAAACACCATAACAAAAGCCCCTGCAATAGCTGACATCCACACATCAGCTTTCGACAGGTCAAGCAAGTGACCAATACCTGCTCCTATAGCTGCTCCAATACCACTAAACGACATACTGCGCATCATCCTACAAAAAGGACAATCAGAACCTGACCCAAAGAATTTAGACATTACACACCCTCCTGGTTACTGACATTATCTACTAATGAATAAAGAGCCTTTATATGCATAGCATCATCATTTAAAGCAGGAATATAATGGTACGCTTCACCGCCCGCTTGAATGAATACCTCTCTATTTTGCAGCGCAATTTCTTCCAGCGTCTCTAAACAATCTGCAGAAAATCCGGGGCAGACAACATCAACACTATGAATATCCTCTTGCGGTAAACTCTGTAAGACCTCTACGCAATATGGTTTTACCCACTCCGCACGTCCAAAACGAGACTGGAAAACTAATCGCCACTCCGCCTTGTTTAAACCCAACTTATCCGCCAATAATTGTGCGGTCTGCTGACATTGTTCCAAATAAGGGTCACCCTGCGTGATCGTCCGCTCAGGAACACCATGGAACGACATAATCAAACATTCTGCGCGATCATGTTCACCCCAGTATCGCTCAATACTCTCTGCTAGCGCTGCAATATATTCATCGCTGTCATGGTATTGCATAATACCTTTGCTCGAAGGAGCTCCTGTCCACTGCGCATAAACTCGCTTAAATTCATGCCAAGCAGTTCCCGTACTAGAGGTAGCAAATTGTGGGTACAAGGGAAGTACAACCACCTCGTCCACATCTAGCTGTTTAATTTCCTCAATAGCTGAAGCAATGGACGGCTGCCCATAACGCATAGCCAAAACAAACTGATACTTCCCTGCACCCTGCTGGTCAGCCATACTCTGCAAACCTTCTAGGATTTTTTTTGAATTTGACATCAACGGTGAGCCTTGGTCAGTCCAAACTTTTTGATAAGCCTTCGCTGATTCTGCGGGACGCTTCCTTAATACTACCCAATTAAGAATGAACCACCAAATAACTCGTGGAATCGCAACCACACGTGGATCCCATAAAAACTCTCGTAAATACTCACGCACAGCTTCTTCCGTTGGTGCTTCTGGCGTACCTAAGTTAATCAGTAAAACGGCTGTTTTTCGCATCATTATTTAATGAGTACTTATTGACCCATTTTTAACAAGCTTAGAAATTCAGCCCGTGTTTCTGAGTTTTTACGAAACTGCCCCAGCATGCTTGAGGTTGTCATTTGCGAGTTTTGCTTTTCAACACCACGCATCATCATACATAAGTGCTTTGCTTCAACTACAACGGCAACACCCTTAGCGCCTGTTACCTTAAGAATAGAGTCAGCTATTTGAGTGGTTAGTTGCTCTTGAATTTGTAAACGGCGTGCGTACATATCTACAATACGAGCAACTTTAGATAAACCCAATACTTTTCCAGCTGGTAAATAAGCAACATGACATTTACCAATAAATGGCAATAAGTGGTGCTCACACATCGAATACAGCTCTACATTCTTAACAATGACCATGTCATCAGCATCAGAATCAAAAATAGCGCCATTAACTATGTCATCCAAGGTTTGCTCATAACCGCTGGTTAAAAATGACATCGCTTTTGCCGCACGTTTTGGTGTGTCTACTAAGCCTTGGCGATTAACATCTTCACCAATTTCAGAAATTATTTGTTTATACAGTTTTTCCATGTGTCTAAAGAGTATTATTAATATCGAAAGTATACCGTTTTATGGCTAGCTAAAAGCCAATTAATTATTTGTCGTTTCGACCTGTTGATTAAAACCGTATGGTTTCATCGCATCTAGCGCCGCTAGCACAACCTCTGGCCCCGCATTTTTCAAACGGGCGTGATCACTAAGGTAACGCCGCCAATGCTTGCCGCCAGGCTGCCCCGCAAACAAACCTAAAATATGCCGTGTTATATTTTGCAACGAAACCCCTGTGCACAATTGCCGCTCTATATAAGGCATAAATTGTTCAAGCACCCCCACTCTTGTCATTAGTGGTTGCTTAAAGAACTGCTGCTCAATTTGCGCTAAAAAGAATGGGTTGTGATAAGCCTCTCGGCCAATCATTACGCCATCAAGCAAGTTCAAGTGTTGCTGAATACCATCAATCGTATTAATTCCACCATTAATACTAATAGTTAACGCAGGAAACTCCGCTTTTAATCGATAAACACGTTCATAGTTGAGAGGCGGGATAGTTCTATTTTCCTTAGGCGACAAACCTTTCAAAATAGCTTTTCGTGCATGGATAATAAACGTATCACAACCCGCTTTAGATACCGTACCTACAAAGTCTAATAAGAATTCAAGGGAATCTTTATCATCTATACCAATACGCGTTTTAACCGTTACAGGAATATCAACTTCTTGCTTCATTTCAGCTACACATTGTGCAACCAAGTTTGGCTCATCCATTAGGCAAGCACCAATACGGCCATTTTGTACACGATCACTTGGGCAGCCCACATTAATATTAACTTGTTGAAAACCTGCTTCTTGAGCAAATTTTGCCGATTGCGCCATAGCAGCAGGATCACTCCCGCCTAACTGTAAGACAACATCTTGCTCAAAATCGTCACGTAATAAAAAACGCTGCCTGTCACCATATATCAAGGCACCGGTCGTCACCATTTCGGTATACAACAAAGAGTTGGGCGATAAAATACGGTGAAAGTACCGGCAGTGCCTATCCGTCCACTCCATCATAGGTGCAACCGATAGTGTATGAACGGGTGAGGCTTTTGTTTGTGTTTTGCTTGTTAACTCGTACATAACATTGAATATTGTTACGCATATGTTGAATATATGCGCTTTAATTGAGCAACACTACTCGTTGCTACGGTGTGTACCTAAGCTATCAATCTATTTATTAAGCACTTATAAATACATTAATAAAAAAGGTTTAGCTCTAACACTAAATAACTTAGTGCTAGAGCTACTTAAAACCTATTAGCCACCAACAATAGCTAGTAATACACCAGCAGCAACCGCAGAACCGATAACACCAGCCACGTTAGGCCCCATTGCATGCATTAATAAGAAGTTATGAGGATTTGATTCTTGACCCACCTTATTAACAACCCTTGCAGCCATAGGTACTGCCGATACGCCTGCGGCACCAATTAACGGGTTAACTTTACCGCCAGTTACTCGATGCATTATTTTACCCATTAGCACACCGCCTGCCGTACCAATTGAAAAGGCTCCCATACCTAGCACCAAAATACCTAGTGTCTCAGCATTTAAGAACTTCTCTGCGGATAGTTTAGAACCAACTGCTAAGCCTAAAAAGATCGTGACGATATTAATCAGCTCATTTTGTGCGGTTGAACTTAAGCGATCAACTACGCCACTTTCACGCATTAAATTACCAAAGGCCAACATACCAATAAGTGGTGCAGAAGCCGGTAAAAACAAAATAACAACGGTCAGTACAATAAGTGGGAAAACGATCCTTTCCTTTTTAGTTACATGGCGCAAGTGCTTCATCTCAACCTTGCGTTCCGCCTCTGTAGTAAGAGCTCGCATAATAGGTGGTTGAATCAAAGGAACTAAAGCCATATAGGAGTACGCGGCAACAGCAATAGCTCCCAACAAATCAGGCGCTAATTTAGAGGCCAAGAAAATAGCCGTAGGACCATCTGCTCCACCAATAATGGCAATAGCTGAGGCATCTGACAGGCTAAACTCCATTCCAGGAATAAGGTTCATCGCCAACGCACCAATCAAGGTTGCAAAAATACCGAACTGAGCTGCTGCACCTAAAACAAGCAGGCTCGGCATCGCAATCAATGCACCAAAATCCGTCAGAGCTCCGACACCCATGAAGATAAGTAAGGGGAACAAACCCGTATCAACGCCCATATGATACAAAATACCCAGCAAGCCATCAGGCCCACTAATACCCGCAATGGGAATATTCGCCAAAATCCCACCAAAACCAATCGGCAATAATAATAAAGGTTCAAAGTTTTTAGCAATCGCTAAATAAATTAACAATAAGCCAATGCTTATCATTAACAAGTTACCCCATTCGAAATTAGCAATTCCTGTTGAATGCCAAATTTGCAGTAGACCACTATCCATTTTATTTACCCTAGCAAATTAGAATTAAAGGTGCGCCCGCTGGTATGGACTCCCCTTCTTTAACAAAGATATCTGAAATCTGCCCTTCCATATGGGCTCTTATTTCTGTTTCCATTTTCATCGCTTCCAGAATAATAACAACATCACCTTCATGCACATCATCGCCTGTTGCAACACCAATACGAATAATATTGCCAGCCATAGGCGACACTAAAGGGTCATTTTGGCAATAAGGTCCTGACGCATCAGGTTGCGCTGGCGCTGCTGAACGTGTGGCTGCTGGTGCAGCTTTCGCTGGTACTAAATTCTCAATACTTCCACTAGGACCTACTTCCACTTGATAAGTTTTACCATTCACTGCGACATCATAGGTTTCATTACCTTTTACTTCACTAGTAACAGGTAAAGCACCCGTTGGAACAGGCTCAAAAGCATCAGGATTATTTCTATTTTTAATGAAATCTAAACCAACTTGAGGAAATAAAGCATAGGTTAATACGTCATCAATAATTTGATCAGCAAGCTGTAAATCATCAGCTTTTGCTTTTGATTCAAGGTCTGAAACTAATTTTTCTAATTCATCCTCAATCAAGTCAGCAGGCCGACAAGTAATCGCTTCTGCGCCATCTAACACTTGTGCTTGTAGCTCTTCATTTACAGCTGCAGGTGTTGAACCATATTCACCTTTAAGAACACCTGCTGTTTCTTTACTGATCGACTTATAGCGCTCACCCATCAATACATTCATTACCGCCTGTGTACCGACGATTTGCGAAGTTGGAGTTACTAAGGGTAAATAGCCCAAATCCTTACGTACTGCTGGAATCTCCGCTAAAACAGCATCAATTTTATCGCCTGCATTTTGCTGCTTTAGTTGGCTTTCAAGGTTCGTCAACATGCCGCCAGGCACCTGAGCAATAAGAATCCGTGAATCAACGCCTCGTAACGAGCCTTCAAATTGCGCGTATTTTGGCCTAACTTCTCTAAAGTAAGCCGCAACTTCTTCTACCTGTTCAATATCTAAACCCGTCGCACGATCAGTCCCCTCTAACATTGCAATAAAGGTTTCAGTTGGCGAATGGCCGTAAGTCATACTCATTGAAGAAATCGCAGTATCAAGCATATCTAAGCCTGCATCCACTGCTTTCAAGCACGTTGCTACACTCATTCCTGTTGTTGCATGGCAATGCAGGGCTATAGGCACATCACATTCGGCTTTCAAACGTTTAACTAACTTTTCAGCATCGTATGGCTTCAATAAACCCGCCATATCTTTAATCGCAATAGAGTGGCAACCCGCATCTTCTAATTGCTTACCCATAGTCACCCACCCTTCTAAGGTGTGAACAGGGCTTTCTGTATAACAAATCGTTCCTTGTGCGTGCTTACCAACTTCTACAGTTGCCTTAATCGCCGTTTCAAGGTTACGAACATCATTCATCGCATCAAAGATACGGAACACATCCATACCATTATCAGACGCACGCTCAACAAACTTATGTACCACATCGTCAGCGTAATGCCTGTAGCCCAATAAGTTCTGCCCACGTAATAGCATTTGCTGCTGTGTATTAGGCATTGCTTTCTTTAACGCACGTAAACGCTCCCAAGGGTCTTCGCCCAAGTAACGAATACAAGCATCAAACGTTGCTCCACCCCAAGTTTCAAGAGACCAGTAGCCGATTTTATCTAGCTTTTCGGCAATGGGTAACATGTCTTCAATGCGCAAACGTGTTGCAAACAGAGACTGGTGCGCGTCACGCAACACCACATCGGTGATTTTTAATGGATTAGTCATAGTTATTTATTATTTAGAGCGAAAACGTTGAATGGCAATAGATATCGCAGCTACGACATCATCATCAATTTTTACTGGACGCTGAATCTTTGCATGATGATCAGTTACGGCAGGTTCATATCGTAAAATAACACTTGAAACCACTTTAATGATAATCACCAATAACCCCAAGATGAAGAAAACCATCCCCATCCCAAGCATCATTAGATTTAGGCCTTGATCTATTAAATTTGAAATATTCATTGCGTCATTATAAGGCATTTTCACTACAAGAGACATTCAGAAACGCTGTTAACACTGCAAGAAGCTCTTTTTAGAAAGCAACAACATGGAAAATAGCCCTAGCACAATAAAATCAAGCCAGTAGTCTGGCCATATTGCAAACTGAGTTGCTAATGTCACATTGGATCGGTCATCTTAGACGCATGAAGCGATGCTAAAATACGCAACCAAGGAATTACTGTAGTAATAAATTAATTGAGCAGAGCCTGCCCCGTGGGCCTAAAGATGCCTTGGGTAGGTTTTTAACATCGCATGAGAGCGCAAAAAAACTTTTGAGCAAAGGTCTTAGAGTATGTCACTCCAGTCGCTCACACTTTTTATTTACTCGGTCATCAGCTACTTTCTGGTCTTGCTTATCGGCAGCAAAAGCTTCTTCTTTTTTTGATTTTTGAATCAGCTTATCGACCACTTGTCTTCGACTATGGGACTCCTTAAACACCTTCTTATGCCCATCAAGCTGTTGCCTAGCACGCCCAACCACACCGGTTTGCTCGACAATCGCACGATCTAACTTCTGCACAAAAGTCTGATACTCTTGCAGCATTAAAGCAGAAAGCCCCGACTGACCTCTGGTCTTAAATTGTGTCACATAGTCTTCCCTATATGCCTGTAACTGCTTTAATTGCTGAACACAGGCCTGCTGCGTTTCTGCAGATTTATTCATATCTAAGGCCGCTGCCGCTTCTTTATTTTCAGCTATTTTCTTTACCGGTGCAAAACGTTTCGATTTTTTTAATGCTGCCATTAGCTAGCCTCAGGCATTGTTAGCGTCTGACCTCGCTCAAGAACTTTCTGTAAACCACTAAGGCTATTCGCAAAATCAACCGCCTCATGCGAGCCTTGCTGCAAAAAACTTAACATCGGCTCATGCATTCCAATAGCTTGATCCACCAATGGGTTAGAGCCAGACTGGTAAGCCCCTACGTTGATTAGGTCGGCATTTTGTTGATACGTTGAGTTGATTTTTCTAAACGTCCTTGCCATATTTTGATGTTCCATTGGCACCACCTCTGTCATTAGCCTGCTGACTGATGCCTCCATATCAATTGCTGGGAAGTGTCCCATTTCTGCCAAGCTCCTCGACAAATGTACGTGACCATCTAGAATGGCTCTGCTCGCATCAGAAATAGGATCATTAGCATCATCGCCTTCGGTTAACACCGTATAAAACGCAGTAATTGAACCATCACCTTTATCTGAATTTCCAGCACGTTCAACTAAGCTAGGTAGCTTACTAAAAACAGATGGTGGGTATCCTTTTGTAGCTGGCGGCTCATTAATTGCCAAAGCTATTTCTCGTTGAGCTTGGGCATAACGCGTTAGCGAATCCATAAGCAATAAAACATTTTTTCCTTGATCTCGAAAATACTCAGCAATACTGGTCGCTAACATTGCACCATGCATTCTCATCAAAGGTGGGTCATCCGCTGGTGATGCAACGACCACAGATCGAGCCATTCCTTCTTTGCCCAAGGTTTTACTGACGAATTCGCTCACCTCTCGCCCCCTTTCACCAATTAGCCCCACCACAATAATATCCGCCTTGGTATAACGAGTCATCATTCCAAGCAGCACACTTTTACCAACGCCACTACCCGCAAACAAGCCAAGGCGTTGCCCACGGCCTACTGTAAGCAAGGAGTTAATTGCGCGAATACCAACATCCAATGGTTCTTCAATCGGCTTACGCCCTAATGGATTCATTGGTCGCCCATGCAATGGCATAGTATCAGTCGTATGAATAGCACCCAGACCATCCAAGGGTTTGCCTCCACCATCAATCACTCGACCAAGCAATGCGGGCCCCACATGCGCGACACTCGTTAGCCCCATTGGGATAACTCGGCAATCTTGCTCCAACCCGCGTATATCCCCCGTAGGCATTAAAAACAAACGCTCGCCTGAAAACCCAACCACTTCTGCCTCGATACGCCGACCATCAACAGCCTCAATCATACAGCGGCCTCCGATTGTCGAACGACAACCAACGGCTTCCAAGGTTAACCCAACCATCCTAGTCAACTTACCCTCAACTAGCATGGGCTTAGGATCGGTAATTCGCTTGCTGTAATCCTGCAAACGATTAAGCCACTTATCTGCGCGCTGTTTTACAAAAGCGGGTTCTGTCATGACCCTGAGCGCTCATCGCCTAAGGCTTGAGCAATGATGACTGATAATCTATTTTCGACACTCGCATCAATGGTAGATGCATCGGTTATTACTCTGCAACCACCTCGACTAACCGTTGGGTCGCTCACAACCGACCAACGCGCATCCTCCCCATCCAGTGATAAAGCCGATTTAACAATCGTCGCATCATCAGGGTGTAGGAATAGTCGTATATTTTGTGAACTAGAAGGTAGCGCTGCTAACGCTTCCTTCACCACACCCACAACCTCGCCAGAGTCCGCTTTTAATTCACGCCTAACCAACTGCCGTGCAATCTGAATAGACAAAGCGGCAATTTCTTTTTCCACACGCTCATCAAATTCTTCATATGGAACAGCTAATGAACGCATCATAGAATCTAATGTATTCAGTTTTTGTTTTATTTTTGATTCTGCTTCCTTCTGCCCTTTTGTTAAACCTTCTTGATAACCTTTCTCTGAAGCTTCTTGCATCGCTTGTTTTTGTAGTGCTTCAAGGTCACCAGCCGTCGGCGCTCTAACTTGAGTTAGGTCGACATCAACTGATCCACCCGCTGAAAAGGCAGGAAATGTCCAACATGTTGCTTCATCCTCATTTTCAACATCAGAATTAGACAAGTGCTTCGCCTCCGCCTGCTCCACCTAGTGAAATTTCACCCGAATCGGCTAAGCGTCTTGCAATAACCAACACTTCTTTTTGTGCAGCTTCTACATCAGTAATTTTAGCTGGTGGTGCTGCATCCATATCATCACGCAGCATTTCTGCAGCACGTTTTGACATATTGGCAAATATCTTCTCTTTCAGTGCTTCCTCGGCACCACGTAAAGCAAGTGTCAATACATCGGTAGAGACTTCTTTTAACAAACCTTGAATACCCCTATCATCCACATCAATCAAGTTAGCAAAGACAAACATTTTATCTTGAATTTTTTGCCCAACATCTCCATCCGCTTCAACTACCGCATCAATCAACTCGCCACTTGCAGAACCTTCCATAAAGTTCAGGATATTTGCCGCTGTTTGAATACCACCCATTGATGCAGACTGCGCACCGGAATTACCTGACAGCTGCTTCTCCATAATTGAATCCAGTTCTTGCAAAGCATCCGGCTGCACACCTTCCAGAACCGCAACCCGCATTAATACATCTGGTCTTAATTTTGGCGCTAAAAACCCTAGTGTTTCCGCTGCTTGGTCACTATCTAGGTACGACAAAACAATGGCAATAATTTGCGGGTGCTCCAAACGAATTAAGTCAGCAATTGAACGGGGATCCATCCATTTTAACTGCTCCAAGCCCTTTGAGTTACGCCCCAGTAAAATACGATCAATAACACCACCAGCCTTATCAGCGCCTAAAGCATTAGTTAAAACATTTTTAATATATTTATCGGAATCAATACCTAGTGCTGTTTGCCCACCAATAGTCCCTATAAAGTGCCCTACCACTGTATTCAGTGTTTCAGTAGTAACATTTTCCAGTGATGCCATCGCAGAGCCCACCATCTGAACCTCTTTCGGCCCCATATGCTTCATGACACCTGCTGCGTGCTCTTCTCCTAAAGACAATAATAGAACTGCCGCTTTTGACACACCATTTAACTCTTGTTCTTTTTTATCCTCTTCAGCCATTATCTTGTATCCAAGTTTTCATTACCTGAGCAACTCTCTTAGGGTCTTCACTCGCTATTTTTTGTGCCATTTCTAAACGCTGCTCATAACTTTTAGGCGCTTCTAACCTTAGAAGCTCATCATCTTCCAGCGCTAACAAACCATCATTACCTGCCTGACCAGCTGGTAACCCAGGCACTCCTGCTGCCACAGGCTGCCCATCCGCACCAATCATTGTCTCTTGCACTCCCGCCATAGCAATCGTTGGCTTAGCTAATAGGCTTTTAATAGTGGGTTTTAACACGACAAAAATAAGAATCAAAGCAAAAACAACTCCCACCGCTTGTTTTGCGGCATCAAGCACCCAAGGCTGCTCAATTAAAGGTACCTCAGGCAACAAAGCTGGAACTTCAGGTTG
>Ga0209826_1002420_pt1 | contig 12259 bp, 8 predicted proteins | sample GOMGulsemesocosm_5_FD_184637 | JGI IMG/M metagenome (GOLD analysis project Ga0209826, IMG submission 184637) | Methane-oxidizing microbial communities from mesocosms in the Gulf of Mexico - GOM15C Gulf of Mexico (SPAdes) (version 2) | ecosystem: Environmental > Aquatic > Marine > Cold seeps...
CTTTGGTATGAATGTTCCTGATAGTCGATTACCTCTATTAAAATCAATGAAAATTCATTACCAACGTCGAATGCAAGGCGATCTTAAAGCTATTGCTAATTTGACATTAGATCAAATACAAATGATTGAACAAAAAGAAAAAGGTGACATTATTGTAGACGTTACCATCACCGACGAATCAGGGCATCAACCTATTGAGTGTGAAATGGAATGGGCATGGGTTAGTAAAAGGCGTTAATTTCACACGCCCGATGCTATTATTTTCCTTACGCTTTGGTATAAACTAAAGCAATTAAGGAATTTAGAATAAAAACAATAGCTATGAATGATATTGATGAGGTTACACAGCAGATCAAATTACCGCCGTTATATCGACTATTTACCGCTAAATTATTAGTAATATTATTAACCGTAATAGTGATAATAGGATTAATAGTTATTTTATTTTACCAAGATAATGTTAAAAATAACATATTGGTAGAACAACAATTAGTGCCATTAACTCAACAGTTTAAAAATATTTCGGCGTTACACAAAGCAGATAAACTTATTGATAGCTTGTTGATTTCAGCTAATGTACAAACTTATGTTTCTCTACACGCAAAGCTAATTTCTATTGATCGTCAATTATTGCAATTGAATCATGCTAATGGCTCACTCTTTCAAAAATGGTTGAATAAACATCAGTCGGCTGAAGATGTTGTCTCTCGTATTCAAGATAGTTACGCACGTAATCAACAATTAAAACAAAGTAGCATTATTCAGTTGCAGTTAATGCTACTTTCAATGACTCCTATCATCGATAAGAAACTAGCAGCTCAAAAATTATTATATAAACAGTTAAATACAGTCGAAGCTAAAAATGATGCTTCTTTTAGTCAAATCAATGTTTATGTAAAGTCTTACCAATACCTAAATGACTTACAAAAATTACAATCGTTATTAGCGCAAATATTAATGAGTTTTGAACGGTTAACAATGCATACGCCTATTACTCACTTTGAATTATTACGTTTGAATGTTGAACAGGCTTTCATTCAAAGTAAGCGGTTAAAAACAAATGGTACAAATGAAGTTATCATTAATATTAATCAGCAAATGGATGCTTTTGCACAAATAGTATTAACCGAGCAAAGAGCTTTGGCAAAATGGCAGGGTTACATTCGTTTAGCTCAAAATTATCATGCTAATTTGAAAGAACAACAGCAACAAATTAGTCAATTATTACTCGTTCCATATAAACCTAAGCAAGTGAACAAAGTTGGTGTTATTCAAGATGTACTAGCTAAGTTTAACATTCAATTATCGAATGCAAATATTACGCTATTTTTGATGTGTGCTATTGCATTTTCGGTACTTTTTTTCTGTTATTTACTATGGCAATTACGCGAACAAATTAAATTTTTTTCACAACAAGGTGTTGAGAGTATTATCAGTAGTTTGCAAATAAAAGAAGAGCATAATGCGGTTGCCAGCTACTCTGAAACTCATGTAATCATTGAACAGATACAAAAATTAGCCAAACCACAGCACAGTGAAAAAGACTTTCAGCTTTTATCTGAACAATATCAATCTAGTTTGCAGCTTAATGAACAGAAAGAGCAAGCGTTAGCAAGGTTAGACAAGTGTCATGAGCAGCAACAAATTGATATTAATAATCAAATTTCCGATTACCTTAATAATGAATTGCAACGTTATCAGCACTTGGAGACTAACGCTTTAGCAATAATGCAGCAGCAAGCTATTGCTTTAAACTTTAACATTTTGAGTGAAAATAAAAGCATTAGCACTAGTGTGGCAACAAAGTTAGCTTTGTTATATCAACAATTAACACAATTTCATTTAGCCTTAGAGGTACAACTAGATAAGTCGGTACTAAACCTTACAGACATTAATTTAGTAGATGAAATTCACGCTATTTTATTTAATAAGCAAGAACAGCAGCAAGATAATAATCAGTTGTTTGTTAGTTGTGACGAACAGTTGTTGTCACAAACTAAAATAGATTTTAGGTTGTTTCAGCAATTATTGAATTTGTTTATTGATATTTTATTAGAGCCTTCGTTAGATAGTTGTCACACGAGTCAGTTGCATTTACATGTGCAGTTGCAAGATAAAAATACAGGACAGCAACTGGTACATTTTGGTGCTAAGGTCGTAAACGATTCATCAGGTGTATTGCCTGACTTAATCAATCAATTACTTGAGTCACAAACAACCAAGCATATAGCTGCATCACCATTCATGACTATTTTTAATACTTTCTTTGTTAAGCAGCACGGGAAAAATATTGTTGCTCAGCTTGCTGATGATGGTTATCAAATCAGTTTTGAATTACCACTTGCCATTGTGGGTTCGACTGACGTTGAGGATAGCCCTTCCTTAAAAAGCACTAAGATTATATTATTGTCAAATAACACCTTGTTAGCAGAGGTAGTTGAAAATAATGTGTATTCTGTACAAGGTGAGTTTGAAAAGTTAACACGAATAGATAGTTTTCAGCAGCAGCTTAATAGCAAGTATCTTCAGCGTCATAAACTTGATTTATTAATGGTTGGTAGTGATATGGCGTTAACTCATCTTGATTTAATTACCAAACAAATTGATAGCTTGCCTAAATCATTGCAGCCTAAGTTGATGATATTGCAATCGCGCGCGCTCAGTTATAATCGTTTTGGCTTTTATTCTCAAGTTGAACACGTGTTATGTAAAGACAACCTTTTACATAACATTAAAGAATTACTAGCGAGTGACAAGCCAAATAATCAAATACAGCCTTGTGAACAGTTTACTAAACATAAGTTTATTAAAAATGAATTACCTGTGTTGCTTGCTGTGCATTCACCACAATATACTCAAAACCTGCACAGATTATTAATTTGGCTTGGTTTTCAGGTGAAAATTGTTGCACATGAAGCCGCTCAACAAGCGCTTTGGCAAACAGGTGAATACTGCTTACTTCTTACTGAGTTTGCTGAAACTGCTTGTCTTGACATGGCAAGTAAACCATTAGTTAAGGTGGGTGTGTTTAGTTTATCTGATGTTATCCCTGCATCAAAAAGTAGCTTGTCTTGTGACAATTGGCATCTTGGTAAACTTAATAAAGAAAGCACTCTAGCTGAATTAATTGATGTATTGTCACCATGGTTAAAACAAGAGAAATTGAGTGAAAGTACGCAAAGCAATACCAAAGCTAATGATGGCACATTAGGTTTATCAAGTGACGATTCAGAAGATGTTGAAGAATTTATTCTTACAGAAGTGCCTAGTGTTCTTACAGAACATAATGCTAATACAGCAGCATTTGATTTTGCTCAATACTTGCAACACCAAGGTACGGCGGAGTTAGCCTTATTTATGCTTGATGATTATACTCAAAATAATCATCAGCAGCTTGATGCACTAGTTGAAGCAATAAAAGCAAAGAATATAGAAGATGCTCAATTAGCTATTTCGGCATTAGCATTAAATGCAAAAATACTTTCGGCTCAAGAGCTACAGTCTTTGTGTGCTAAATGGTTAAAACTGTTAACGGGCAAAGAAATTCCGAGTAGCTTAAATAAAATAAATGCTTTACTTAAAGAAACACGAGTAGCACTTAATAAAATTGATGAATATGCGGAGTCTATTTAATTAGTTGTAGTCGTTTATATTTGACCACGTCACTTTAACATATAGTTTATAAAGAGATTAGTATTATGTCCTTATCAAAAATAATGAGCACAGACATCGTAAAAATAGATATTGATGATACATTAAGTGAGGTGAAAAACATATTCAGTTTAGTTACCTTTCACCACATACTAGTTGTAGATAATGAAAAACTAGTAGGTGTGATATCAGATAGAGACTACTTTAAGTTTACTGCTCCAAAGTTAGGTACTCCAATTGAAACTGAAAGAGATACATCAGCATTGAATATTAAAGTGCATAGAATAATGAATCGAAGACTCACCACTATAAAAGATAATGATACTATATTTGACGCAGTCTGCGCGTTCCAGAAATTTAAAGTGTCATGTGTACCAGTTGTTGATGAAGACTTTAAGCCTGTAGGTATTATTAGTTGGAAAGATATTATTAACCAACTAGCACTTAATATGATTAAGAATCGTAAGAACACACAAGAAGATTAAAAAACATTTATTAGTCCGTGCGAAAGGTTTAAAACCCTCATCTTTAGATGAGTAGCTTTAGCTAGCTGTTACTTTTTCTATTCAGAGCGCGATTAATATTAGGGTCAAGTATAAATATAGGTATTGGTATAATATAAGATACCGAACTAAAGGACTTTCAGTCCTTAAAGAATCTACCATCTTCAAACGGTATGTAGTTTAGTTCAGTATTATCACTAACGACTTCTGTAGCTGTATTTGCAAATTTTCTTACACTTGCGTAATACCATGAAGCCGATCGGTATTAGGTGATCGCGATGCATGAGAATATGCAACCCACCACTATCGCTTTACAGTGTTGAATATCCGTTTTATGGTAAAACTTAACACTCAGAGATCTAAGCATCTCTAGGTAAGCCTTTTTCTACCGAACGAATTAATCTAGCATTGAGCCTAGCGCTTGAGTTATTCTCAACATCATTATTCGCCTTAATTTTAGCGATTTTCAATGACTGTTGCTCTAATGCCCAGTGAATATGTTCAGCAACTAATGCTGATGCACTGGTTAATTTGTTCTCTAAGGCGGTAACTATGTTTATATCAAAAGGAGCGTTCCCTAAGGCGACGGCAATATTACGTTGCCAACTTTGAAAACCTATTCTACGAATAGGAGAGCCTTGAAAAGTTGTTAAAAAGTAACTTTCATCCCAAGAAAACAGCGTCAATAAAGTGATCTCATCAAGCTGATTTCTCGCTTGAAAATCATCTTCTAAACTTAGTTTGGCATATTTGTTCCAAGGACAGATAAGTTGGCAGTCGTCACAACCATATATTCTATTACCCATTAATGGCCTTAATTCCAACGGGATAGGATCGGGAGATTCAATGGTAAAATAAGAGATACAGCGGCGAGCATCTACCACATAAGGCTCTACAATGGCTTTGGTAGGGCATATTTTAATGCAAGCAACGCAGCTGCCGCAGTTATTCTTTGATGATTCGGTTGGTAGCTCGATTGATGGTTCAATAGATGTTACGGGTAAAGGAATATCTATGAGTAATTCACCCAGAAAAAACCAAGAACCTGCTTCTTTATTTAATAATAAACTGTGTTTTCCTACCCAGCCTAAGCCTGCTTTTTCAGCCAAAGGACGTTCCAATATTGGCGCAGAATCTACAAAAGGTCGAAAATTAAAGCGTTCACAATATTCAGTGATTTTTTTACCTAGTTGTTGTAAGCGCTTTCGCATCAATTTGTGATAATCTCGACCTAATGCGTAACGACTAATATAAGCGTGATCTTTAGCTTTTAAAATACGAGCACATTTTGCGCTAGTGGGTAAATAATCTAAGCGAACACTTATGGCTCTAACGGTTCCTGGCTCTAATTCTGCTGGGCGTGCGCGCATTAAACCATGACGAGCCATGTAATCCATGTTGCCGTGATAGTTATTAGCTAGCCACTTTTCAAGCGCTTGTTCGTGCTTAGATAAGTCAATATCAGTAATGCCAAGCTGAGAAAAGCCTAATTCTTTACCCCAGCACTTGATTTTTTCAACCAATTGAGGATAGTTAATAGAATGATTATTAGTCGCAGTATTTGTCATTTTTAAGCGAAACAAGTCACAAGGTATAAATTATAGATGAGTTTATCACAACAACTAAGCACACAACATAACGGGCGTAATGCTTATAGTGCGAAACAAGTTTTAACTAACGAAGCACTTGTTGCTCAACGTCATAAACTTGCCATGTATAAATTAATGGAACGAGCAGGGACGGCAGCTTTTGATGTGCTATGTCAACGTTGGCCAATGATAAAAAGTACGCTAGTGGTATGCGGTAAAGGCAACAATGGCGGTGATGGTTTTATTCTTGCGCGTCTTGCACACCTAGCAGGTATAAAGGTTCGGGTATTAATAAATACTGACATCATTTGTATTAAAGGTGATGCGTTAACGGCTTATCAAGCAATGATTGATGTTGGCGTTGACGATGTTTTTACTGAAAAGTTAACTAAGCACATTAATGAATTTACGGGTGATATTATTGTTGATGCACTTTTTGGTATTGGTTTTTATGGCGCTTTAGCTGCGCCAATGCAAAATATAATAACAGCAATTAATAAACACGATACCAAAGTTTTGAGTATAGATACGCCATCAGGCTTATGTGCAACCACGGGGTTTGTTAATGATGAATATGCTGTCATTGCTGATGTCACGGTTACTTTTATCGTATATAAACAAGGTTTATTAACAGGGCAAGCGGCAAACTTTGTTGGCATCTTAATTCTAGCTGATATTGATTTGGGAGCCGCTTTTGAACAACAAGTATTGAGTGATGTTGTTTATCAAGCAAGTTATCCATTATTAAATGATGTTATTCCATTGAAAAAACGATTAAACACAGATCATAAAGGTAGTGTTGGACAAGTATTAACCATTGGTGGCGGTAAGGGTATGCCAGGGGCTATTCGTTTGGCTAGTGAAGCGGCGTTAAGATGTGGCGCGGCATTGGTTGCGGTAAGTTGTCATCAAGATAATCAAGCCTTAGTTTTTAATGGAAGACCAGAATTAATGCTAGCAGCTAACGAAGCTAAGGAGCTTGCCAGCTCAATAGCTATGCAGAAAGCTAATGTGTTATTACTTGGGCCGGGGCTAGGTCAAACTGATTGGTCAAACCAACTTTTTGATTTAATCATGGCTATTATGGTTGATTCTAATTCGGTTGATTTTCATGAACAAAAGAATAAGCGCAAAACCTTAGTGCTGGATGCTGACGGGTTAACCTTGTTATCAAAAACTAAACATTTTTGTTCTCGCTGGGTTCTAACGCCACACCCAAAAGAAGCCGCTAGTTTATTAGGGTGCGATGTTGCTACCATAGAAGCAGATAGATTTAAGGCAGTACGTAATATTGCTCAACAATATGGAGGTATTTGTATTTTAAAAGGCGCGGGTAGTTTGATCTCAGATGGAAAGCAAGTGGTCATTAATAGCACGGGTAATGCAGGCATGGCTTCTGGTGGTATGGGCGATGTACTTGCAGGTATTGTTGCGGCATTAATCTTACAAGCAAATGATTATTTTGCAGCTACTTGTTTTGCTGTCTATATTCATGGCGCTGCAGGTGATATTATTGCTAATAAGAATGGTCAGTTGGGCATGTTAGCCAGTGACTTATTTGCACCCGTGCAGCGCTTAGTTAACCAAGTTGAATGAAATTATTGAGAATAAATGAAACAGTTAGAATACCTTTTAATAGATGAAGCGGCGACTGTTGCAGTTGGTGATAATTTAGCAAAAGTGCTGCATTGGCAAGATAGCCAACAGCAGGTGCAACAATCATTAGTCGTGTTTTTAAATGGTGATTTAGGTGCAGGAAAAACGACGCTAACACGAGGCTTTGTTAGAGGAATGGGACATAAAGGCAATGTTAAAAGCCCTACCTATACTTTAGTGGAGCCGTACGCATTACCACCTTGGCAAGTTTATCACTTTGATCTTTATCGCTTGAGTGATCCTGAAGAATTGGAGTACATGGGCATTCGTGATTATTTTGCGGATAACTGCTGTTGCTTTATTGAATGGCCAGAAAAAGGCTCAGGGCTCTTGGCTAATGCAGATATAATCATTAATATGGCTTATCAGGATGAGCAAAGAGTTATTAATTTACGCGCTTGTTCTAAGCGAGGCGAAGGTGTTTTACAGCAATTTGAACAATATAGTATTAGTTGAATATATTTATGACAAATTATAGTTAGGTTATTTATGCGGTTGTTCTCTTTTATTGTTACTACGTTACTTTGGCTATTATTAGTTACGGTATCACTGAGTGTAAATAATGCTGCAGCAAGTACAAATAGTATCAATGGCATTCGCGTTTGGCCGGCACCCGAAAACACGCGTATTGTTTTTGATCTTAAAAACAAACCAGATTATAAATATTTCACTTTAAGCAAGCCTAGTCGTTTAGTTATTGATTTTAAGAATACAAAAAATAACACGGCGTTAAAAGCGTTAGCAAAAAATGATCCGCGCATTAAGCGTTTTCGCACTAGCACCGCCAAATCAAAAAAAAGTACACGTTTAGTTTTAGAACTAGCCAAAGCTTATCAATTAACGGTGTTCTCTCTTGCGCCAGCTGGTCAGTATGGTGATCGTCTAGTAATTGATTTAAATGATAAAAATGAAAAAACAAAAGTAATTAAAAAAACAACGCCAAATGGTAAACGAGATATTATCATTGCTATTGTGGCAGGGCATGGCGGTGAAGATCCTGGCTCTATTGGTGCCAAAGGTTCATATGAAAAGCGGGTAACTTTAGCAATAGCAAAAAAATTAGCAAAGTTGATAAACCAAAAACGTGGCTTTAAGGCTGTTATGATCCGAACAGGTGATTATTACGTAAATCATAGCCGCAAAACAGAATTAGCTAGAAAAAACAAAGCTGATTTACTTATTTCTATTCATGCCGATGCCTTTGTTTCACCTAAACCTCATGGCGCTTCTGTTCTGGTGCAATCACCTCGACGAGCAAATTCTGAATTTACTCGTTGGATTAAAAACAGACAAGACGAGTCGGAATTGCTTGGTGGGGCGGGTGAAACTATCAAAAAAACCAAAGACAAAAATTTAGCCTTTACACTGGCCGACATGAAAAAAGAACATACGATGTCAAGTAGCTATGAATTTGCCTTACATGTTATTAAGCAAATGAAGCAAGTCACTAAGCTACATAAGAAAAAGCCAGAAGGTTTGAGTTTGGCAGTTTTAAAATCATCAGATATTCCATCTGTATTAATAGAAACAGGTTTTATTTCTAATCCAACAGAAGAAAAAAACCTCAACAGCAGAAAGCATCAGCAAAAACTTGCCAAAGCAATTTTTAAAGCCGTTGATAACTATTTTACTGAGAACATTCCTCAAGGAACCTTGTTAGCTGCTATAACAATGAAGAAACATAAAGTACGTAGTGGCGAGTCTTTATCGGTACTTGCTCAGCGTTATAAAATTTCAGTTGCCACTATTAAGTCAGTCAATAAGCTAAAATCTAACGTTTTACATATTGGCCAAACCTTAAAGATTCCCAGAGCTGGTTAACATTCTAAAATAAGAAAATAAAATAAGAAAAACTATGACAATTGCAATACTTCCAGCTCGTTTAGCTAACCAAATAGCAGCTGGTGAAGTGGTGGAAAGACCAGCCTCTGTGATCAAAGAGTTAGTTGAAAATAGTCTAGATGCTGGCGCAACTAATATCAATATTGATGTCGATAAGGGCGGTGTGAAGCGCATACGCATTAGTGATAATGGTATTGGTATTGCTAAAGATGAATTAACCTTGGCATTAAGTCGTCATGCCACCAGTAAAATAAAAGATTTACGAGATTTAGAAGCGATAAACAGTTTGGGTTTTCGTGGTGAAGCATTAGCTAGTATTAGCTCCGTTTCGCGATTAACTTTGACCTCTAAGCCAAAAAATCAAGATACAGCATGGCAAGCTAGCGCTGAAGGGCGCGATATGGCGGTAACAGTAAAGCCAGCCGCACACCCTGACGGAACGACCATTGAAGTATTAGATTTGTTTTTTAATACACCAGCAAGGCGTAAATTTTTACGCACTGAAAAAACAGAATTTAATCATATTGATGAGGTTATTCGCCGCATTGCTTTAGCTCGTTTTGATGTTACTTTTTCATTAACTCATAACGACAAGATGATACGCCAATATCGCGCAGCAGTAACAAATTCCCAAAATGCTAAACGTGTTGCCATGGTATGTGGGCAAAAGTTTGTTGATAATGCTATTGAAATTAATTGCCAACATGATGATATGGTTTTCTCTGGTTGGTTAGCAAAACCGAGCTTTGTTCGTAATCAAAATGATCTTAGTTATAGTTACGTTAATGGCAGAATGATGCGTGATAAATTGATCAATCACGCTATTCGTCAAGCATATGCCGATTTATTGCCGCCAGATACGTATCCTGCTTTTGTGCTATTTTTAGAGCTTGATTACCGTGAAGTCGATGTTAATGTCCATCCTGCAAAACATGAAGTTCGCTTTCATCAAAGTCGCTATGTTCATGATTTTATTTATTCTGTTTGCCATAAAGCTTTAATGGAAAATAACTCAAGTTCAGACCTTCATGATTCACAGTCGTTAGCACAAACACAACAAGTAACAGTGCCTCAAGCAGAGACACCTATTGAAAGTGTGCAATATACTCGCCCTGATTATGTCAAACCATTGCAGCAAGTAACTGAACATACATTTAGGCCAAATATAGCTGGAAGTAGTTATGGTACAAATACACCTATTTCTAAAAGAGCGGTAGAAAATTATCAGCACTTGATGACGCCAGTTACAAGCGATATTAGCACGCCAATAAGTGCTGTTGAATCGAACAATACCGTGGTTAATCCTAATTTATCAGGCCATTTTTTTCTTGCTGTAGAGCAAGAACGTTATGCAATATTTAAACAGCAAGGGCGTTTACGCTTGTTATCTTTATTTGAATTAGCATTGCCCGTACTGATAAGTAAAGTTGCTATAAGTTGGCAACCAAATGACTCGAAAGAAAATAAAGGTTTGATCAGTCAACCTTTATTATTACCTGTAGTGATAACACTGTCAGAGCAACAACTTAATACAGTAAAAGCATGTCAGGCACAATTAGAATTAGCAGGCATAATGTTTACTCTTAATGACGGCGTAAAAAATAAGGGCAAAGTTCAAGTACGACAATTTCCTGCACTACTACGTGAAAAAGATGTCAGTGCTAGTTTTATTGCTATTATTAATGAATTATCACAACTGAGTGTCAACTCTAATGAAATGAACGATGACAGCTATATTATTTTAGCTGTTGCTAAAACACTGATCGAGCAAAGCTATACTGAAGAACAAGCACAAACCTTATGGCAGAATGGAAAAGACCTACTTTCGGAACAAAAAATAGAATCAATACTCTTGAATTCTGTTGTTTTAGACCTCACATTACATATTAATCAAGTAAAAAATATTACTGACAATTCAGTGCTAAACTAAGTAGCAATACGAAAATGCGTGAGTTCAATTAAGTGTTAACCAATAATCTAGCTAAGCAGCCTCCTGTTATTTGTTTAATGGGGCCAACGGCATCAGGTAAAACTGCATTAGCTCTAGCTTTACATGATGCCTTACCCTGCGACATTATCAGTGTTGACTCAGCTTTAATTTATCGTGATATGGATATAGGTACGGCTAAACCAACATTAGATGAACTAGCAAAATATCCACATCGTTTAATTAATCTTCGTGATGCAGCGCAATCATATTCGGCAGCCGACTTTTGCCAAGATGCTTTAATTGAAATTGCCAAAATTAGAGCGAATAATCGTATTCCTTTATTGGTTGGCGGTACGATGATGTATTTTAAAAGCCTAATTGAGGGAATATCACCATTACCTGCGGCCAACAGTGATATTAGACAACAAATTGAAGCGGAAGCGGCTGAACAGGGCTGGGATGCTATGCATGAGCAATTAACTAAAATTGATCCCGTTTCTGCACAACGTATTCATCCAAATGATCCACAACGATTAACTCGTGCTTTAGAAGTTTTCCGTTTAACGGGAAGTACTCTGACACAATTAACTCAAATTAAAGGTGAAAGGCTTGATGGCGATATTTTACAATTTGCTATATCGACTAAAGAGCGCAGTACTTTGCATGATCGAATAGAATTGCGTTATCAACAAATGATAGCGCAAGGTTTTGAACAAGAAGTTATTAAGCTCAAAGAGCGCAGTGATCTCCATGAAAATTTGCCATCAATTCGTTGTGTCGGTTATCGTCAAATGTGGCAATACCTTAATGGTGAGTATGATCACAAAGAAATGATTTTTAGAGGCGTATGTGCCACAAGGCAATTAGCTAAAAGGCAGTTAACTTGGCTTAGAAGTTGGCCTGATTTACAGTGGTTAACCACAGACGATGAAACAAATTTATTACAAGTCTTAGCTGCAGTTGGCAAATGTTAAGAGAATCAACTATAAATATAAAATATAGTCGCTATCATTAAACAATATTGAAATATTGGTGTATAATTAATTGGTTATATGCTGAGGATTAGCAAAATTATCATTAATCAAACT
>Ga0209826_1002422_pt1 | contig 12239 bp, 9 predicted proteins | sample GOMGulsemesocosm_5_FD_184637 | JGI IMG/M metagenome (GOLD analysis project Ga0209826, IMG submission 184637) | Methane-oxidizing microbial communities from mesocosms in the Gulf of Mexico - GOM15C Gulf of Mexico (SPAdes) (version 2) | ecosystem: Environmental > Aquatic > Marine > Cold seeps...
AACATTATTACGCTGAGAATTTAAATCGTTATACAGCTCATTATCTGATTCCTGACCGGCACAGATCACCACGGAATCGACTTCCAGTAATTTTAGTTCACCGTCATGCAGAATATGCAGACCCTGAGCGTCAATTTTCTCGTAGTTGACACCGGCCATCATATTCACACCTTTACGATCCAGGCTGATTTTATGTGCCCAGCCGGTGGTTGTCCCCAGCGTTTTACCCACTCGTGTATCTTTACGTTGTAGCAGGTAGAGTTCACGATCGCTGGTTTCTACTTGGGGAGTAACATCTTGTACACCACCGCGAGGGTGATTTTTGAAGTCGATGCCCCATTCACGAGCGAAAACATCCACATCTAGGCTGGCGGAAACGCCGGCGTGTGATAGCAGTTCAGCAACATCAAAGCCAATGCCGCCAGCGCCCACAATAGCTACACGTTTACCGATGCGTTCAGGGTGTTGGATGGCTTCCTGGTAGTTAAAGACAGTGGGGCCATCAATACCTTCAATGGCTGGAATACGCGGTTTAATACCGGTACCAATTACCACTTCATCGAAATCCGTAAGATCATCCACATCAACGCGGGTGTTTAATTGCAGGTTAACGCTGTGCAACTCAATCTGGCGATTGTAGTAACGAATGGTCTCGTGGAACTCTTCTTTACCAGGAATCAGCTTGGCCATATTAAAGTGGCCGCCGATCTCGCCAGAGGCTTCAAACAGGGTAACCTTGTGTCCGCGCTCTGCGGCAGTAATCGCAAATGACAGGCCTGCGGGCCCGGCGCCAACAACGGCGATGGATTTCACTTGGGTGGTTGGAATCACGTCAATTTCGGATTCGTAACAGGCACGTGGATTGACCAGGCAGCTTACGCGTTTGCCCTGGAAGTGGTGATCCAAGCAGGCCTGGTTACAGCCAATACAGGTGTTGATCTCGTCTTCCCGTCCCGTGAAGGCTTTGTTGGTAAATTCCGGGTCAGCCAGCATAGGACGTCCCAAAGACACAATGTCGGCCCAGCCTTTGGATAATACATCTTCAGCCGTTTCCGGCGTGTTGATACGGTTACTGGTAATCAGTGGAATACTCAATTCCTTGCGCAGGCGTCCGGTGACACTGGCAAACGCTGCACGGGGCACACGGGTAGCAATGGTAGGAACTCGTGACTCATGCCAGGTAAAGTGTGTGCTGATAATCGTAGCGCCGGCTTTTTCAATTTCTTTACCCAGGGTAACCACTTCATCCCAGCTGCTGCCGTCCTCCATCATTTCCATCGCGGCGATACGGTAGACGATAATAAACTTATCCCCAACGGCTTCACGAACACGTTTCATAACCTCAATGGCCAATCGCATGCGGTTTTCGTAGCTGCCGCCCCATTCGTCGGTGCGCTTATTGGTCTTTTCGACCAAGAAGGTACTGATGAGGTACCCTGCCGAGCCAATAATTTCAACGCCATCGTATCCGGCTTGTTGCGCGAGTTTGGCGCAGTTGGCGAAGTCAGTGATTGTTCTCTCAATATCTTTCTCGGTCATCTCTCTGGGTGTAACCGGGCTGATACGGGAGCGAATACCGGAGGGGGAAACCGCATCAAGGCTGCCTGCCAGAGCTCCGGGGTGGAGAATTTGCATGCATATCTTACATTCGGAATCGGCAGCTTTTACAGCGTCGGTGACCAAGCGGTGCATACCTACCTGGTCTTCTCGATAGAGCATACTGCTATCGTTATCTTCAGTGCCCTGCCCAAATGCGCTTTCAGGGTTGGGAGCAATACCGCCGGTCATAATCATGCCAACGCCGCCCGCCGCTCGTTCTGCAAAGAAAGTGGCCATTTTCTGGTAGCCGGCCTCGCCCATATCCTCCAGGCCAGTATGCATGGAGCCCATTAAGATACGGTTCTTTAGCTGGGTAAATCCCAGATCCAGGGGGCTAAAAACGTTGGGGTAGGTGTTGCTAATAGACATATCCACACTCTTTTTGTAATCAGGCTTAGGTTATGTACACAGCTTACAAAGAGCGGAGGGGCAGTTCATTAAACCAGTTTAATAAACTCAGGATTTAGTGGATTGATCTTTAAGCCACTCTACCTTAAAGCGGGACAGGGCTACTGGGGTGATACCTAAATAGGACGCGATGTGATATTGCGGGATACGGTCTAAATAAGAGGGGAAATTGCGGTGAAATTGCAGGAAACGCTCTTTGGCTGTCATAGTGAGCAGCTCGGCTTCGCGGCGCTCATTGCGAATAAGCATCAGTTGGCAGCCATGATTGAAGAGCTCTTTCCAGGCGCCACTGTTCATGACATGGGGAATAGTGGCTAGCGTGCTGGGCTCAATGGTTTCGATATAGTAGCGCGCCGGTTCATTAAGAATGATGGCGCTCAGGCTGGCTACAATATGGCCTTTGTCATAGAAGGCTTTGTTATGCTCTTTACCGTCCAGTCCCAGGTAGTAATATCTGACCAGACCTTCAACCAGAAAATAATGGGTGGTCGATGGTTCGCCGGCCTTCTGCAGTTGGTGCTTTTTGGGGACTTCTATAGTTTGCATGGACGGCAGGATGGTATCCCATTCTGCATCAGATAGCGTTACATGGTCGCCATAGGCTTTCCGCATTTGTGCTAAGGCTGATTCGTTGTCCATACTGGCTCGCTAGAAATATAGAATTGCATATTATTATAAGCAGAGCAGGGGAGTGCGTATAGTGTGTTTTATCGGTGAAGAAAGGAGGCTTCGAGGTCGCTAAGCCTTCTACTGGAAGCCAGACGGAATCCCAATTGTACGCCAATCAGGGCTGTAGGTGCGATGCAACCAAAAGAGGTCTGCGCTGTTTATGTTTGACCTTTTTTTGTTTATTTCTACTGATCTCTACTGTCATGGCGGTGAGAGCAGGGATTAAATTATAATTTCTCAGTGAATACAGGCCTTCGTAAAAGATGAATTTCCCTTTGCTTCACTATTGTTCACGGTTTCGTGAATTAACAAGTGTTGTTGGGGGCTTACAGTCTCTCTCTTTGCTGGGTTCTCTCCGTGGAACTCGGCTTCTTTTTACTCTTCATCAACCACCATGCCTTTACGGAAATTTACCGGCGTAAAGCCGGTCCAGGCTTTAAAGGCGCGAATAAAGGCACTGGCTTCGGTATAACCGGTAAAAGTGGCTATCTGCTCCATGCGAGACTTTTGTCATCTGACCCCACTTTCGTATACAAATGCAAGAGCCCCTGATTTCAAAAATCTGGGGATCACTTCCAATGAATAGCCCTCAAGTGGTTCTATTGCATCCAGCGACTGTTGTTTTCTATTTTCAGGCGCAGAGGGCAGAGCCCATGTTAGGAAAGTCACCGCTGGAAATTTTCTATCGGTGGGAAAAATAAACACCCGACCAGGTCTACCTGCGTCAACCCAAAAATTTGCAGTGGACGCAATACACCTGGGCTGAGGTTGCCGATCAGGTACGGCGCATTGCAACTACTTCAAGTTTAAACCGGTGTGCTTGACGCTGTAATGGAAAGTGATTTCCGGTGACTACCGGTATATAGCCGAGCGTTATTTCCCGCTTTGTGCGGGTTCGCTATTATCGTCGCATGCGATCTTTGTCACATTTCGGGGGCTTCCCGGATTTAGGTCGGTACGGGTAAATCGAATCGAAAGTCGGGCGTACATTGAGCGGGGCAAGTTTCGCGACGCGGATCTGGGTATCTCCGGGCTCCAACTCCGACGGACAGAGTCTACCTAAGGGCCAGTCTTTTCCTGTCGAGGCATACCAACACGACAGGCCGGACCATCTGCAGCTAGTCTCGGGGCAACATGGGACACCAGTTGCGAATACTGATAGCGGGTAAATACATGCTTTAATTCCCCCGACTGCTTAAGGCTGACCAGCCGCTGCCAAAATTCCTCACAGAGAGTCATCGCCTCTGGACCAAGTGCCTTGATTGAAAACGCAGCATATACCGGCAGGACTATTCCGGGCGCTTGCAGCTTCAAATCTGCCGACAGTCTTTTTTCCCAATAATCAGCCATGAGCGGATTAAGTACAGCCAGATCTATGCGTCCCGCCAGTAGAGATTTAACCATACTTATGTAGGATGTAAAGAACACAACATTATCCCTTCCGTGAAGCTGACTATGAATTTTTTTTGGCCCCGAACGGACAAGGCCCAGTTGAAAACGATCGAGGATGTCATAAACGTCGATGCCTTTGAGATCATCAATAACAAGTTGTCTACGACTGGCGGAATAGTAATTAAATGGTATTTCCAGCAGCGGCTGCTCCGTGATGATTACCTGGGAGGTGTCAGCAGGAAGTTCCAGGAGACCGGGCATCACCAGCAGGAGTGCCATATCGAGATCGCCCAATATCAGTTCCTGCACCCGTCGCTCATGAGGTGACCTCCTGAAGTCGATTTGAGTGTCTTTAGATGGTTTGAGCGCCCGAAGCAAGTCAACATAAATGCCCTGTGGCTGCTGGTTTCTTCCCACCCAGGTGTAAGGAGGAGCTCCATGAACAACCCCTGCGACAAGACGGTTTGCGGTTGCCAGGCATGGATTGATGGCCAGTAAAGAGCAAAGCAGGCTGCCGATAAGTGCACAGCGGTGCAAGCCCATGGCGGTGACCCCTTGGTGATGTAAGGCAAAAACTTTGCCAATGATAGTTTTAACGGCCATATCAATACGTCATAAACGGATGTATCCGATGGATCGAAATAACGGTAGTGTACTGATTTACATGGCGCGCCTACCAACCCAATCTTAGGCTAAAAAGGCTGTTCTGTCGCAAATCGTTAGCCTGTCATAAAAAACAACAAAGCGGTTTTCGACTTACGCAGCTAACGCGTAAAATTGTTCTGCAGGTGACAGGGTGCCAACCATATTTTTCTTCATTTGACCTTTCTTGAGCATCGCCATAAGCTCAATTCCAGCCAGTGTACTTTGTGCTGAGTGGAAGCTTTTGAAGCCTAACATCGGCCGAGTAATCCGCTTTATTCGCCGCTGGTCTTGTTCCACAATGTTGTTGAGATATTTACATTGAAGGATTTTTACTCGTCGATTATTCTCATCGTTAAACTGATTAATACCTGCTTTATTAGCGCCACTTTTGTCGATATTGATTAAACTTGGCTTACCATTTCTACCGATGGCTTTATTGAAAAAACCTGCCTTGGTGTCGCGCTTAGCGGTGAGCAGGAAATCGATAGTATTCCCCTCTTTATCAACTGCCCGATAATAGTAGCGCCATTGGCCTCTTACTTTTATAGTCGTCTCGTCCATCCTGCAACGATCACCTGGTCGTTTTTTCCTTTTATGGAAGGATTTTTCCAGCTTCAGCGCCTAGTGAGCAACCCATCGGTTCAGTGTACTTTGATCAATCTTGATACCACGTTCAGCCATCATCTCTTCAATGTTTCGATAGCTGAGTGAATATGCACAGTACCAACGGACACACTGAAGGATGATTGACTGAGGAGTGTGCCGACCTTTGAAGGTGATCATGCATTGCTCAGTTTGGTAGGATATGGAAAGATCATTCGACCGTGCGGCTCTCTGACAACACGGGATGCGACAGAACCCGTTTTGGCATGTCACCCAGGGACGCCAGAAAAGTTCCTCAATAACGGAATCGGGGGCGACCCCTTAAAATCACTTCTTAGAATCAATAAGTTACAGCAGCTTGCACGAAACATCTGCATCAAAGGATAGCATCAGACATCTTGCATGCAGTACGTGCAATAAAGCAGATAAGATGTATGGTTTCCGACAGCTTCAAAAATCGGCTTTCTGTACGTTCTTTTTGGGAGGAAGTGTAAACCTCCCCCTTTCTTATTTCAGTTCGTTTGCAATATCGTCATTTCTTTGTAGGTGTTTTTTGGGTGACATATGGCTGGGCAACACTCCAACAAACACCACATCACTTTTTCTTTTAAAGTAATAAACAACATGGTCTTTCAGGGGAAAGCGGAAAGCGTTTTCAGACACCTCTTTCATTGATATTCCCAGTGATGGGTTGTTAGCCAAAGCCTGCAGCTTTTCAAATAAAGCGTCTTTGTACTTCAGCCACTGGGCTTCGCCCCAGGTTTCAATTGTGTATTTCCTTATTTGGGCAATGTCACTCCTGGCATGGCCCCTGAGATTAAATTTAACATTTTTCATTAATCGTATTTGCCAGAATCCAGCTCATCAAAGAATGTCTGCCCGTCAACCAAGTCATTTTCATCGATATTGTCGAAGCGGGCCTTTACCAGCTCCATCTTCAGCTCTTCGATCCGCTGATACTCTTTGGTGGAAACCACCACGGCCACTGCAGTCCCATTCTTCACTATTTCAACAGGCTCAGCTTGCGCGCTGATCAGCATATTGCCAAACTTGGTCTTGGCTTCGTTTGCAGTCAAGGAGATCATGGTTATCAGCCTCTGAGGTATTTCCTACATGCTAGTCGAATCGTTCGATTCGTTCAATCGGGAAGCTAATGTTTCCCTCGTTAAAAGACAAAAATAGCTGAAAGCTACGGCAGACAGGGGGTTTAGCAGGTTAGCGTAACCAGAACCCATAAGCAGCAGCTAGACTGACTAGAGTGTCATAGTTCGTCAGTTGGTTAAGTTTTGGCGATGACAAAATTTATTTGTGCTTGGGTGGAGGAAAAATCACTCTGATTCGTCCCATAGGTATAAGTCAAACCAAAAGGCGAGCAAACGGTGGATAAAGAGGTAATAAACGATATCTACATGCTCTGCAGGGCACAGCTGGCGCGGGTTGTGTCCCGTATTGTGCCGCCGCACGAAGTTGAGGATGTTGTCCAGGAGACCTATGTTCGGGTTTGCCAATACGGGTTAAGGGGCGAGGTTCGTGAGCCAAGGGCGTTAATGGTTAAGACTGCACGCAATTTGGCGCTGGACCATGTAAAGCGGGCCGAGGTTCGACTGGCGGATTCAATAGTTGACGATGAAGAAGGGGGCCTGGAGGCCAGTTTGGTAGACAGCCCTTTAAGGCAGGCTGCTTCTGATCAGGAGTTCAGTCAGTTTTGTGAGGCGGTGCGCCAGTTGCCACTGCAATGCAGAAAGGTGTTTGTGTTGAAAAAGGTATATGGCTACTCACAGCGTGAGATAGTCAAGGAGATTGGTTTAAGTGAAAGTACTGTGGAGAAACATGTGGCTCGAGGTATGCGACTCTGTGCTGAGTTTTTGTTGCAGAAGAGGGCGCCCATTTCTGATGCGTCCGGCTCCGGCCAGGGAGGTCGGTTATGAGTAATGTGGTGAATTTACCGAAACGGGATGATTTGCTGGATCAGGCCAGTGAATGGTTGGCTAAAGTGGATCGCGGTTTGACCATGGTGGAAGAGCGTGAGCTGAAAGCCAGGCTTGGAGAAAGCGCAGTTTTTCGTGAGACATTTATGCAGGTCGCCGAGTTATGGGACAAAATGGAATCGCTGTCTCGGCTGAGTGATTTGTTTCCACGGCCGGTGCAGCATAAAGAGAGGGTCATGCGCGCCCCTGTAGCACTCGCCGCCTCCCTGCTGGTTGCCGTATTGGTGGGGGTAATGAGTATTGGTGGCTTTAACGTTATTGGCGAAAAGGCGCCGCAGGGTGAGCAGTACTTTGCCACCAATACCGGTGAACAATCTACCGTGGTATTGACCGATGGCTCAACCATCACCCTCAATACCCGCAGCGCCATCCGTACCCACTTTAGCGGGCAGCAGCGTGCCCTGTTCCTGGAGCGCGGTGAGGTGCATGTGCAGGTGGCGCACGATAAAGAGCGCCCCTTTAATGTCTATATCGGAGACAAAATGGTACAGGCAGTGGGTACTGCCTTTAACCTGGAAATTACCGAAGATCAGCAAATTGAGCTGATTGTTACCGAGGGCAAAGTCATCGTTGCGGTGCTTGAAGCTGGGCAGATGGGTAGCCCGGTTGTGCCAGTGCTGTCTGTCGAGACGGCAGATATGGCGCTGGAGGCTGGCGAGCAGGTGGTCATCAGTGACAGTGAGCAGCCCATTGAGTCAATCAAGCCAGAGGAGATAGAGGTCAAACTCTCCTGGCGTGGCGGCAACCTGGTCTTCCGTGGGGAATCGCTGGAGCAGGCAATCAGTGAAATTGAACGCTATACCCCGATACAGTTTGAGATTATGGATGAGCAGCTTAAAAAGTTACGTGTAGCCGGCCTCTTTAAGGCGGGGGACGTAGAAGGGCTGCTGGCAACATTGAAGCAAAACTTCAAAGTACGCTATCAGCGGATCGGTGAAGATCGGATATTGCTGAGTAGCCCACTGATTCAGGAGTAAGATTGGAGGTGTATTCCAAATTCTGGAGTAGAAGTGCCCTAAAGTAAGCAGGAGCTAATTGATCACAAACCGTCCGATAAAAAATAAATTTCATAACAGCTGGCGGAAAAAAAATCTTGAGTCGTCTTTATTGGTAACCGAATTGAAAAAAACAGTTTTCAAATTGGTTACTGAGGGAGGGGGTTCGAGATTTTTTCGCTGCTTGCTGCTTGCCGCTTTGGTGTTAACAGTTCCGTTAATGCCGCCGTTGGTTATTGCCAGCGATCTGGATTCGGCGGAAAAAATTCTCTTCAACATCCCTCAACAGCGAGCGGATCAAGCGCTGATCGAATTTGCCGAGCAGGCCGATATGACCTTTATCTTCTCATTCGATGAGGCGCAAAGGTTGACGGTCAATAATCTGCTGGGGCGGTATACCCGCAGAGAAGCACTGCAAATTCTATTGGGTGATACTGGCTTAACACCACAACTGCAAACCGATGGTGTACTGGTGATCCGCTCTTCAAATAACGAAGAGGAGAGAGTAATGAAAAAGTATAAAAAAAGTTTACTGGCGTCGTTAATCGGTATTTTTGGTGCCTCCGGCGCACAGGCAGATGCCCAGACCGTGCAGGATGCAGCCACATCCAGAGCAACCCTGGAAGAAGTTGTGGTTACGGCTACCCGTCGAGCGGAAGGCACAGCAATGATGGACACCGCACTCAGTATTGATGCCATGACCGGCGATCAACTGGAAGCGCAGGGCTTTACCTCGGTCATGGCGGCCCTGGAGAACACGCCGGGATTGTCCGTGGTCAAGTCTGGCGTGGGTTCTGTGATTTCTGTGCGCGGTATCGGCGGCCTCATTGGCGATTCCACCACCGGTTATTATTTCGACGATCTGCCGTATGCGCGCATCGGCGCCAGTATATCCCCGGACCTGAATCCCTACGACCTGGACCGTCTGGAAGTGCTGCGTGGGCCGCAGGGCACGCTGTTCGGATCCGGCTCCCTGGGTGGTACGGTGCGGGTGCTGACCAAGAACCCGATCATGGACGAGTTCGAAGGCAAGGCAACCGGCGCTCTCTACACCACTGACGGTGGCGGTGATCACTACAAGGTTCAGGGTGCCGTCAATATACCCCTGGTCGAGGACAAGCTGGCGGCTCGCCTGGTCGCCTCCTACATCGATGACGGTGGCTATATTGACCTGGAGCCCGCTGGCATCGAGGACTACAACACCCTGGAAGACACCGCCTACCGGGCCAAGTTGCGGTGGACGCCCAATGACAACTGGGACGTGATGGCATCTTACTGGTATTCCAAGCGCGATGGCCACTCGCTCGTGGCGGGTGATGATTCTGTACTGACAGCGGTGTTCGCCGGTGTGATTCCGGCTACGCCCGAGTACCTGACCTCTGACACCAAGAATGACATGTACGGATTGACCGTCAAGTATTTCGCCGATTCGTTCCAGTTCACCAGCGCGACCTCTTACCTGGAGGGTGAGTACAACCAGGATTATGTCGTTCTCGGCAATTCCGCCGCCCTGATCTACCCGACCCTGGAGACCTTCTCCCAGGAATTCAAGTTCGCAACCCTGTTCGACGGGGATTGGAACCTCACGGCGGGTGCCATTTACACCGACATAGAGAACGAGGGTTCATCTGTGTTTGGTCTCTGGGTGCCGGGATTTCCCGATGGACCGGTCCTAGAGGTTGGGGCTGAAGAGAGTCAAAAGCTAACATCGGAATCCTGGGCGGTATTCGGTGAATCGATTTACCAGATCAATCCCGAGTGGGAACTCACCGTGGGGCTGCGTTACTTCTACGATGAGCGTACGATAGAAGCTTTTGGGGAGCCCACCGAGACTCTGCTGGAGCTGGCGGGAATCGATAACCCCCGGGATGCCGATTTCGACGAGGTCACCGGCCGTATCAACCTGGCCTGGCGCCCAAACGACGATACCCTGTACTTCGTTAATATTGCGCAGGGTTTCCGCAGCGGCTACCTGAACGAGGGTCCTGCCCTATTGCAACAGGAAGCGCTGGGCGTCGTGATTCCAGAGACCGCGGATCCGGATACGATAACCAGCTACGAGTTGAACGGCAAGTGGACGCTGCTGGAGGGCAGCCTGAACCTGGAAGCTGGCGTTTACTACATGGAGTGGGACGATGTGCAGAGTTTTGTCACCGCCCCGGCTTCTAATGGCACCCTGGTGGGTTGGGGGGATAACGTTAACGAAGCTGAAATTCTCGGCGCTGAGTTTGCAGTGAGCTACGCGACGGGCGGTTTGACCTTGAGTGCCTCTGCCAACTACAACGATACGGAATACAAGGGGGGCAGCCCCGCAACCGGAATCATGGAAGGGGATCCGCTTACCCTGGCGCCAGAGGTCACCTGGGCGGCATCTGCCACCTACCTCTGGCCTATGGGTAGTCTCAATGGAGTCGCCTTCCTCGGTGCCAATTACGTGGACGAGCGCGCAGACTATACCCCGTCAGCCACGGCGCCTGGGGGTCGCTTTGTCTACACGTCTGACGAGATCACCATCGTCAATGCCCGTATCGGTGTCGAGGCGGATCAGTGGTCGGTATTCCTTTTCGGCGAGAACCTGGCTAACGACGACGGGGAGCACTCCCAGCTGGCATCCCTGATTGAGCTGGGCGTTGATCCAGTCCGTCCGCGCCCGATGACCTATGGCGTCGAAGTCAACTTCAACTTCTGATAAACATCCCGGCTGCAAGCAGCCGGGAATTTAACCCGCGCATTTAACAAAAGTGTATCCGGTAGCCAGGAAATACTAATTTTTCAATTTTTTAAACAGAGTAGCGCTTTCGCGTGACTCAGGAAAACCTGAAGGGGAATTTATAATGACTGACAGAGTTTCGATAGATCTTGATGACGGCCGTGGCCGCATAGAGGGTTACTGTGCGAGCCGCTTTTAGCCGGTACTCGACGTTTTCATCGAGAACTTTCGGCAAAGAGGTGAAGTCGGCGCTAGTGCCTGCGTGACTTTCGAGGGCGAGACCGTTCTCGATGTCTGGGGAGGCCTGGCAGAGCCGGCTACCGGTTCTGCCTGGAACGAAGATGAGTTTTTATGCCGTGAAAAAAGCGAAGCCACAGTGGTTTGATGATCAATTTCCCGCCTGTGGGTTTTTAACGGTGGGTTGTCTTAATCGAAGGTTTGACAATTATTAAGTTTTGAGGTTCCTAAACATGCAGCATGCAACAGAATACATACCAGTCACTGGGGTAATTCAATTGGTTCTCTGGGTGGAGGCCATTCTCTACCTCAGTGTCGGGGTTCTAGAAAACTTTGATGACCTGCATCGAAAGCCACCTGCCTGGGTTTTGAACAACAAGCGGCTTAACACCATTACCTTGATGATGGATGGGCGCTATTACAAGACCCACGCTAATTGGTGCCTGCTGCTCGGCCTGGTAGCTCTTGCTGGTCTGACGGAGGGACAGGTCAACCGACTTGAAATCGAATTTATCTTTGTCAGCTTGTCAGCCATTATATGCACTGTTTTTTGTATTTTAACCCCCAGTTTCCGTTGTTTACCGATGATCGTGATATCCCCGGAAATTTATCTTTTAGGTCTCATGTCCGTCTTTTACAGCGACATGATTCGCAACGAGGTACTCGCCATATGTGTGCTGCTGATTCTCTGGGGGGTGTTTGTTTACGTCAAGAGATGCCTGGAAGTGGACGGGTCGCAGTTGACTATTCGACGAGTTCTTGACGACAAAAAAGAGTACGACACAATGGATCGACTCAGCCTGAAGGAAATGGTAAAGGACGAACAACGCGCCGCAGGGCGTTTGGCCGGCCCAGAAGCTACGGTGTGCGGGTCCGGTACGACTTCTGATTAGACGCTAATAGACATCCCGGCTGCAAGCAGCCGGGAATTTAACCCGCGCATTTAACAAAATGCGTATCCGGTAGCCAGGAAATACTAATTTTTCAATTTAT
>Ga0209826_1002423_pt1 | contig 12239 bp, 9 predicted proteins | sample GOMGulsemesocosm_5_FD_184637 | JGI IMG/M metagenome (GOLD analysis project Ga0209826, IMG submission 184637) | Methane-oxidizing microbial communities from mesocosms in the Gulf of Mexico - GOM15C Gulf of Mexico (SPAdes) (version 2) | ecosystem: Environmental > Aquatic > Marine > Cold seeps...
TTGAGCCATTAAAACAGAAAAGTTTTTTCTCGCAAGTAAAAATAGATGATTATGGTGTGGTTTGCTGGCCTAATGAAGCGGATTTAGCACCAGAAGTACTACATCAAAAAATAAAGAACAAATAAAGTTCCTATTTTAAATTAGAGTAATTAGCGAAATTAGCTGACAAGATCTAAAAAGATTGTTGTCAACGAATTACCCTAATTAGACGAATTAGAGATCAAATAGAAAACAAAGAAAAGTTTTTAATCTCTTAAATTAGAGTAATTAGTGAAATTAGCTGACAGTGTCTAAAGGTCTAAATATCTTTATCACAAGTGTCTGACAACAACACGAATTAGAGATCAAATAGATAACAATGAAAAAGGTTTTTAATCTCTTTAAATTAGAGTAATTAGCGAAATTAGCTGACAGTGACTTATCTTTTATGTTTAAAACGAAAGCAATTAGCTGGCAATATAGTATTTTTACCAAGGTATTTATGAATCAGAAAAAAAGAATTTTTATAGCCGGTCACAACGGCATGGTCGGTTCAGCAATTGTTCGTCAATTAAAGAACAACGAAAACATAGAAATCATAACGCGATCACATAAAGAGTTAGACCTAACCAACCAACAAGCCGTACTTGATTTTTTTCAAACAGAAAAAATAGATCAAGTATACCTAGCAGCGGCAAAAGTAGGTGGTATTGTGGCAAACAACACCTACCCAGCAGACTTCATTTATGAAAACCTAATGATTCAATGCAACATCATTAACAGTGCTCATTTAGCAAATATTCAGCAATTACTATTTTTAGGCTCTTCATGCATCTATCCTAAATTAGCAGAGCAACCAATGAAAGAATCAGCCCTGTTAACAGGAACGTTAGAAGAAACTAACGAACCCTACGCCATTGCTAAAATAGCGGGTATTAAATTATGTGAAAGCTATAACCGCCAATACAACCGTGATTACCGTAGCGTAATGCCTACCAACCTTTATGGCGCTCATGATAATTTTCACCCTGAAAATAGCCATGTAATCCCTGCTTTAATTCGTCGCTTTCACGAAGCTAAAATTAATGGTGATAAAGAAGTTATCGCATGGGGTAGTGGAAAACCTATGCGTGAATTTTTATATGTTGACGATATGGCAGCAGCTTCTATTCACGTCATGAATTTAGATAAATCAATTTATGATGAAAATACCGAGCCAATGTTAAGTCATATAAATGTTGGTACAGGCGTTGATTGTACTATCAGAGAATTGGTTGAAACAGTTGCCAAAGTGGTTGGCTTTGAGGGTGAGATTAAATTTGATACAACTAAACCCGATGGTTCACCTCGTAAGTTAATGAATGTTAACCGACTCAAATTACTAGGTTGGGAATACTCCGTAACATTGGAAAATGGACTGTATTTAGCTTACCAATGGTTTATATCTGAACAAGGAAGCTATAGAGGCTAACATTAGGCGTTATAATTAGTTTCATGATTTTTTAAGTTTACTTTTAATTTAGTAGGTGTTTGAATGAAAATTGCAATAATTGGTTCGGGCGTAAGTGGAATGTCTTTTGCTCAGCTATGTAAACGAGATCAACTGGCGGACGTTGTTATTTTTGAAACTCAAAAGTCACATGGAGGCTTGGCTAGAATTGAGAATACAAATGGATATCCATATCACTTGACTGGAGGGCATTGCTTCAATAGTAAGCATCAAGATGTTCTGGACTTTGTGTTTAATGATATATTGAGTCTAGATGAATGGAATTTAGTTGAAAGAAAGGCAGATATAATATTTCAAGGTCATTCAGTACCATACCCAATTGAGTATTCAATAAAGCATATTGCAGAATTCAACCCCCAATTAGCGACAAATATAGTTAAAGATTTCATAACTGCGCAGCAAAACATTAAACCTAGTGAAAGTCTTCATGACTGGTTTATCAATAACTTTGGTTACTCATTGGCTAAAGAGTATTTAATTCCATACAACACTAAAGTTTGGGGAAGAGATATATCTACAATGTCTCCTAATTGGGTGTCTGATAAATTACCTATGCCTAACGTTGATAGTTTCATTATGGGGTTATTAAAGTCTGGTACGGATACTATGCCTCATAGTAATTTCTATTATCCTAAATCGGGTAGCCAACAAGAATTTTTGAATGCATTAAGAGAAGGTTTAAACATAAGGTTTAATCAAAAAATTGAAGGTATTAATAAGGACGCTGATGGGAAGTTTCATATAAATAATGAAGTGTTTGACAAGATTGTTTACACAGGGCCTCTCAATAAATCTTGTGATGTTTTTGATATAGAAAATTTAAAATCATTTTGCGATAAACTGGAATTTAATGTTGTAACTACCATGCTATGGGAAAGAGAACCATGTGACGAAACATGGACATATCTCCCGGATAGTGATTGCCCTTTTCATAGGTTGATACATATAGGTAATTTTTTAATTCCCAAGAAAAATGTATCGATTGCAGAGGCTGTCGGAGAACGTTCTTATGATGAGATGGCTGTTGCAGGGGAAAAAATACCTACCTTGAAGAAACCTATAGGTTACCACGTATCTAAACATGCGTACGTGGTATTTGATGATGATCGTGATGATAGTGTAAACAATATAACAATGAGTCTAGAAAAAAATGATATTCACTGTCTTGGACGATTTGGTGAGTGGGAGTATTATAATATGGATATTTGTATTAAAAGCGCGATGAAATTAGTTGAAAATTTAAAGGGAAGGTAACAAGTATAGTTAAAGCTTTAACGGGCTAAGATATATATCTTGGAAGCTGTAAATTTGTTAAATATTTTTATAGTTAAAAGGGTAATTGTGTAAATATGGTAAAGTACAATACTTCATTGGCTCCAGAGTAAATACGGAAAAGTTCATGAAATAGCCTTGTGTTATTTTTTAGCAGGATTTAACGCCGCAAAGTACTATTAATTCATAATTCTAGATGGTTTATAAAATGTAAAATATCGATTTTATGATAATATCTAAATATTATCATATACTTATTTTATAAATATAAAATATATGTATTAACTAATAGATGGTAAATGTGATTAAAAGAAATGAAGTTATGGATAAATTCTATTCAATACAATTAATCATTAATTTAGTAGAGCTAGTTTAAATAAGCTCAACAAAATTCAGAACTGAAGAATGTAGTTTCACATCAGTAAGGTTTAAACCCATTTGCCCTCTCTATATAATATAAATTTTTTGTAATGTTTTCATAGTGCATAGCTTAGTCTATTGAAAATGAGGTTTATTAAGTTGGATTTCGCAACAAAACTTATTGATTTAGAAGAAGTTAAATGAAATAAACAGTGTAATTTGAACTTTTTTAATATTTAAGTTTAAATTTTAATTAATAATTTTAATCAGAGTTTTTAAGCATGAAAGTAGTAAAAATTAAGGGTGGTATTGGTAATCAATTGTTTCAGTATGCGTTTGCTAGATCTTTACAAGAAAAATATACAGATCAAACTGTGTTGTTAGATAATTCTTACTTTAATACATTTGTTAATGATATAAATAATTTTTCTTTAGAAAAGATCCATTCTCAAGTAGGCATTGCAGACCAAGTAACAAGGAATGAAGTTCAATTTTTTAATAAGGAGAACTTGGCTCCCAATACAAAATATTATAAAGGTCTACTAGTTATTGAAGGTTTATTTAACCCCAAATATTTCTTTGAAAAGACGAGGGATTTTATCGGTAAGAATTTGAATGAATATGAATATTTTGATGGTTATTGGCAATCCGAATTATACTTCAATAATATTAGAAGTCAGTTGTTGAATGAAATAAATGTTGAAACGTTGAGTGATAAAACAAGTGCTTTTATTGAAAAAATAAAGCAAAAAAACTCTGTTTTTTTAAGTGTACGTAGGCCTTACTCTTTTGAAACAAAGCATATGAAGAAAAATCTTACAAAAGTAAGTGAAAATTTAAATTATTTTAAATCTGCGTTAAATAAAATAAAATCTGAAGTGGATAATCCATTATTTGTTGTTTTTTCAAATGACATCGAATGGGTTAAAGAGAATGTTGACTTATCCTCTGAAGTGATATTCAGAAATAATGATGATGTTGTTTCTGATATAGAAGAGCTAATGATTATGAAATCATGTAAACATGCAATTATTTCTAATAGTACTTTTAGTTGGTGGGGAGCCTGGTTAATAAATAATAAAAATAAAATAATTATCGCGCCCAAAAAATGGCAACAAGATTATGAAAGTACAATAATACCTGAAAGTTGGATAAGGTTATGAAAAAAATGCCTTACATGGAAGTTGAAGTCATTAGGGGGATGTACAATATCGGCTTGGAAAATCACATAAAAAATAAGAGCTTCACGCAGCTAAATTTGTTTTTGAACTAGCTAGCTTATGGCTGATATTTTAATATTTCAGATATATAAGTTTTAATGCTAAGTGAAGAATGAGTTTGTAATAGTTTTTTATAAGTTTAATAGAGCGAGTACGAGTATATGACCAAAAATAAAACACTTTTAGTATTAATGTTTTTTTCCTTGATTGGGTGTAAGGGTAGTGACAGCAATATAGATGAGAGGAACATAGAGCGATTTTACTCATATGATACTATTTTTAGTATCTTAGCTATAGATTTATATAATCAAATAGATAGTTTTTGGGACGGTAAAGAAGGTTGGCTTGAGTATAAATATAATATTTCACCTCAACAAACTATACATTACTTAAGCTTTATTCAAGAAGAGTATGGGGTGGGCGATTATGAAAAAATTAGAAAATCTATAGTCTACTCTATCAGTTACCTACAATCAGATTCAGGTGCTTTTTATCAAGAATCAGTGGAGAGTTATGTAAGAACGTCATTATATGTAACAGCTATTTTAAAAGCCTTAAAAACATATCCAGAATTACAAATAGATGTATATAATTTAACTGAAAAAGTTAAACTGGCAGCTAGTTGGTTATCTTCCCAAGAAAAGGAATGGGCAGGAAACCATCAGATTTTTGCATTGATAACATTTACTTTATTGCATGAACAGTATGAAGATTCCATTTATTTAGATGATCTAGAAAGAATAAAAGATGAATTAATTAATGATTTTGTACATTTTGATGATTCGAATGGCTATTGGCCAGAAGCGCCTAAAAATTGGTCTAACAGACTCTTGACGCCCTATTTACAGACGCAAATCATTGGTATGGGATATTATCTCAAAATAAACAATGATGAAGAGCTTAAATCTTTGTTCATAAAAGAACTAAGATTTTTTAATGATCACTTTGATAAAAATACTCTTACTATAGATATTACAGATTCTTATAGTTATGTGAACCAATATGAACCAATGAGCATTACAAGTATAGCTATAGGTGCGCCAGCAGTTTTAGCATATAGCTGTAAATATACGGCACGATATTGTGATTTCATAACAAATCCAGACGAGATTTTAGGGCTTTATGAATTAATGGTTGAAAACTTTGTTAAAGATGAATATTTAACATTATTTACAGACTCTTTTTATCGTTTTGGCGTGATTAAAGGTATATTGGAAGTAGGTGACTTTTCACATTAGGTGGCTTTAATAATTTTAAAAGTCATTGACGACTCTGTAAAAGAAAGTAAGTTGCAGTGGAATATAATTAAATAACCTTATTTGATTTGGTTTTACTGGATGTAACATATTACGATTAACTCATAATCCCAGGTGATTTATAAAATAAAAAAGAACGATTTGACGACCGTTTTTAGATATGACCTTCTACTTATGTTTTACTGTATGTTTTACTGTAAGTTTTATAAATACCTGAATGACTCATGATATTTCACTTTTAATTATGGTGTGATAATCAAGGGAAGTAAAGGTAGTAGCGGTATATTTGTTATGCAAATTATAATTTTTTAATTTATTAGGTTTTTATGAAAATATTATCAGTATTTGGAACACGTCCAGAAGCTATAAAAATGGCACCACTTGTAGAGGCTTTAGCCACCGATGAGCGTTTCGAGGCTAAAGTATGTGTTACCGCCCAGCACCGTGAGATGTTAGACCAAGTCCTTGAGTTGTTTGATATCACTCCTGATTATGACCTGAACTTGATGAAACCAGGTCAAGATCTAACTGATATCACTTGTAGTATATTAGAAAGTTTAAAGCCTGTACTAGAAGATTTTAAGCCTTACTATGTTTTAGTGCATGGGGATACCGCCACTACACTTTCAACAACGTTAGCTGCTTATTATCAACAAATAAAAGTTGGTCATGTTGAAGCAGGCCTTCGTACAGGGAATATATATTCACCTTGGCCAGAAGAAGGGAATCGAAAATTAACGGCCGCCATAGCAGATTTACACTTTACTCCAACTGAAACATCAAAACAAAACTTATTAATAGAGAATATTGCTCCAGAAAAAATCATTGTCACAGGTAACACAGTTATAGATGCCTTACTTGATGTGGTTAAAAAACTTGAAACAAATGTTAACTTAAGAACTAAATTGCAGAAGCAGTTTGACTTTCTAAACGGTAATAAACGTCTTGTATTGATAACAGGACATCGACGTGAAAGTTTTGGCGGTGGATTTGAAAGGATTTGTGAAGCAATATCTCAGGTGGCAAAAATGTTTCCTAGTGTCGAGTTTGTTTATCCTATGCATTTAAATCCTAATGTACGAGAGCCGGTGAATCGACTGCTTATGGATTTTAATAATGTATTCCTCATCGAACCTTTAGACTATTTACCTTTTGTATATTTGATGAATAAATCATTCATTTTGCTTACAGATTCAGGTGGAATACAAGAAGAGGCACCATCGCTAGGGAAACCAGTATTAGTAATGCGAGATACAACTGAACGCCCTGAAGCGTTAAGTGCCGGAACGGTAAAGTTAGTTGGTACAAATGTCGTAACTATAGTTAAAGAGCTTACTACATTATTGTCAAATGAAGATGCATATAATGCTATGAGTTTTGCCCACAATCCTTATGGCGATGGAAAATCATGCTCCAAAATTATTAAGGAGTTATTAAAGTGAAAGTATTTTCATGGGCAAATACAGATTTAGTTTTTGAGGAGCTATGTTCTTCTCAATTTCAAACCTATGATAAAATAATCGTTAAGCATCACTCTGATTGGTTCACAAACAAAAGGTCTTATATTAAAGAGTTTTTGATGATTTGTTCTTTGATAAAAAAAGCTATAAGTGTAAAAAAAACGGAGCCTATTTTATTGTTCGGTACAAATTTATGTAGATTGCTTTACCCATTTTATTATTTTAGATCTAATGTTTTTTATATTTATAATGAACTTCCTTGTTTGGATCACTGTAAGCCTTTGTTTTTTTATGATCGGCTTATATTTAAAAGTAAATTTGATCGGGTGATTTTATCCTCGCAGGAACGACTTACATTATGTAAAACTATCTATAAAGTCGGTTTGTCATTAATATTAGTCAATATGCCTTGTATAAGGGAAGATAATCAAGATGTTGTAAAATTTAATAAATTAATATATGCAGGTCTTGTGAATCACTCTAGGTTTGATGGAAACGCATTGAAGCTGTTAAATAGTTTAAATATTCAATTTGATATTATTGGGAATGTGATAGAACCATCAATTTTAGATGCTATTACAGGGGGGGATTATATCGGAGAGTTGTCAACATATGAAAGCCAGTCCTTACAAAAAAAATATAGATATGCACTATTATCATATTCCACATCTGATGTTAATAATAACTATTGTGCACCTATAAAGATATATGAGTATGTTCACTCTGGATGCATATGTGTCTCGGTAAATAAAAATAAAGGACTGGTAAGATTTTTAGACTTGTATCCAAGTTTATTTGTTATGTTATCGGAGCTTAATGACTATCAATTTTCTGAATCTAGATATAATTACGAGCGTAAACTGTTTTTAAAGACAGAGCTAAACTCCCTAACAGACAATTTTAAAATAATTTGTAGCAAAATAAATTCAAATGAAATTAAGTAAATCTGATAAGTATATATTCTTCTCTTATGGCTTTAGTTTCCTATTTGCTATCAATTATGTAGTTCAGCAAAGCCCCTTAGGAAGTGTTCTCTTTCATGTTGAGAATTTAATTTTTATAGGTTGCATAGGGTATTTTCTTATTAGGGATAAAAACCTTGCATTATATTTTTGTGTTTTCTATTTTATATGTTTTCATCAGTATGGTGCAGATCCGTACTCTGAACGTTTAATAAATTTTTTATCGGGGCCATACAAATTAATTGTCCTAGTCTTATTTATGATAGGCACTTTTAATGGCGTAATGAATAAAAAAGGCTTATTTATATTAGTTCTATGTATTTTTCCAAGTGTTTTTCAGTTGACCTTTAGCGAATACTTCAGGGTAAAGTATTTTTATAATGATGTGATATATTACCTAGCACTGCTACCTTTGATATTATTTGGGCGAAGAAAAAACATTACGTTTAATATTTCTCAATGTGTGTATCACTTTTCTTTGACAATGCCTCTTTTATGTTTATTTTCTTATGGGATTGGTTTAGGGGTAGAATTAAAAGGATCCTATTACTTCTACTATGGGCATCTTTTTAGTTTTCTTTTGTTGTATAGTTTTCTATATCGTTTTTTCTCAAAGAGTTGTACAAGTCAGTTATCAGCCTTTATAGTTTTGCTAAACTTTATCATCTTTTTTCAGTCGGCCCAATCTGCGCATTTTATTATACTTTTGATGGTTTTTATAGTTAGTACGCTATTGACTAGAAGATTTAAAATGCTCTTTGTATGCATGTCTTTTGTAGCTCTTTTTATAGTTATAGCTGCCAATGTCCCTAAGGGGTCTTGGTTAGCGTTAAAAACAGGGCAGGTTATTAAAATAGCTGCGTTAACTCAGGGGGAAGGTAATATATCGGCAATTAACTCACTAGCTATTAGATACTACAGTTTAATTGCTATCATTGATGGAAATACCCCTTTTGAAAATTTGTTTGGAAGGGGGATATCAACTATATATCGTGATACATCAGGAAATTTTTCTACTTTAAATATGCATAACGCAACATTTCCAGTAGAAGAGATTTCCAGTGGTGAATTTCATTTAATTCATGAAACGCTGATTCGTTTATTTATGCATTTTGGTATTAGTGGTATCGTTCTTTTTACCTTATACCTATATTCGTTAATAAAAATTGATAAATATAATACGTGGTATTTATGTACACTAATCTTTTTTGCGTTTTTATGGATGAGTAGCGTTCAGTTTATGGGGCTTATTTGCATGTTTTTAACTTTAGTACTGAGGGAGGGGAGCACTGGTGAACTTAAAAGATATAAGGAAGATTAAAAAACTATTTAGCTCAATATCAGTTTTTAAGTCTATTTATTATTCTATTTTTTAAACAATCTTAGATGGTTCCGTTATAAGTGCTGGGACATTGATAACTAAAGATGCAGGTATAAAAACACTTGTATGTGGTAATCCCTAACAAATAAAGAGAAAAAATATATTATGGAAATAAAAAAAAACACCGTAGATATTTCTGTCATTATTACAACTTTTAATGAGTCTGGAAATATTATTGAATGGTGTGAAAGCCTTCTTGATCAGACTGTATTACCAAAAGAGCTTGTAGTGGTTGATTCTGTGTCTTCGGATGGCACGTTACAGTTAATTAAGGACTTTTTTGAAGGATCATCAATATCTTTAATTACGATTAGTCAAAAGTGTAATATATCTAAAGGGCGCAATATAGCGATAAAAAAAGCTACTTCTGAAAATTTGGCTATTACAGATGGAGGTGTTGTATTAGACGCTAACTGGTTAGAAATTATTTATAACCAGCTAGGTAAGTATGAGGTTATATCAGGTTATTATACCTTCGGTGGTGTTAATACTTTGCAGAAAGCATATCGAGACCTTTTTTATTGTCCAAAAGAGTTTGTAGATGCAGAAAATTTTTTACCCTCTTCACGATCACTTGGCTTAAAAAAATATTGCTGGGAGAAAGTTGGTGGTTATAATGAATCCTTCGTTATCGGAGAAGATACTGACTTTGATCTGAAGTTAAAAAGTAAAGGGTTCGCTTTTAAATTTACACCAGAAGCAACTGTTGAATGGGAATTACGCTCAAATATTAATGCTATATTCAAACAACATTACCTTTACTCAAAATGGGATGCGATAATTGGACAGAATATTAGAGGTAATTGTTTTTTGGTGTTTTATAGCCTGTTAGTTCTATTTTTTTCTTTCATTTCACTCTTTTCAATATCTTTTTTTTTAGTTCTTTGTATGTTTATTGTACTTCCTGTTGTTAAGAAAAAGAAAAACAAATATTATAACGGGATGAATTCTGGATTTATCATGCGAGTTATTACGTTAAATGTTTGCTATCTGGCTAAAGGGATAGGATTTGTTTTTGGATGTTTTATTAAAAATGTTAAGTAAAATTCTAAGGGATAAAGAGTCACTATTGTCTTTAATCACCCAATTTTTAAACTTGTTAGCCCCTCTAGGGATAATGTATTTATTGAATACTAAAGTTGGTGTGGGAGGTGTAATTCAGTTTGAACTTATTCTATCATTAGTAGCATTCTTTTCAGTGCTACAGGATTTCTCAACATCATACTTGTTTTCTTTTAGGCGGTTTAGCAAGAAGACTGCTTTTAAATATTTTTGTACTTTAGTTTATTTTAAATTTTTATTGACTCTTCTTTGTATGGGCTTAATGGGAGCAATATTCTGTATTTTTGGAGGAGAACCTATAATTTATATTTTAGCCTCATTAATACTTTTATTAACCTGTTTTGATATACCTCTGATCTTTTTCTCTGAGGAAAAAAGCTACTTACATAGTTTGCTTAACTCATTAAGAAGCTTCTTCTGCTTTTTATTTATCTTTATCGGTGTTAGTGGAGGGGCCTCTCTTTTGTTTTCGTACATACCTTTTACAATAATAATGATTTTCAAATATTATTCAGGTACAAATAGTCAAGTCATAGTATCAAAAAGAACTATTTTATATTTGTTCCAAAAATTTAAGTTAATCACTTTTACTGAAGTGATTACAGCTGTTTTTTCACAATTAGATTCCTATTTAGCTTCCCTAGTAGCAACGGATAAAACAATATATATTTATGTGACTGTTCGAAAATTTATTCGTGCAGCAAATGTAATCATGAATTACCTCTTTAGAATAAGCTATATGAGATACAAAAAGAGAAGTGATGGTTGGAAGAATCCTGTTTATCTTATTTTTACTCTATCAAGCTTAATGTTTATTGGGTTTAATATTCTAGGTCTACGTTTTTTTGAATATTATAGTGCCATACCGTTTGATCCAGAAGTTGTTTCTTTATGTATCTTAATTCAATCTATGATTTTATTTGTTGGAACACTAAAATCCTTAATTAGAAATATTTACTTTTATTCAAACTCTATGTTCAAGCACCACTTTGTTCTTACAATCGTTTCTTCATTGATTTTTGTCATACCTTTATTGTTCGCTTTTGTTTATGATTTTCTGTTAACGTCAGTACAGTTGAGTTTGTATCGTATTTCCTCAGATGTATTTTATTTAGCCTTTGCTACGGCAATATATTATTTTAAAGTAGGAGCAAAGAAAGGCAAAAAATATGAGAATTAGTTTAGTCTATTTAAAAATACGTGTTTATAAAAAGTTGCAGGTGAGGAAAATCTAGCACACGTATGGGATTATGGTCACCTAAGTCTATAGGGAGTAGTCTATATAATTGAAATATAATTTTTTCTTAAATAAAAACTTTATTATAATTTTATATATATGGTTGCCACCAAATTAATACTTTGAGTGACATAGGAACTCATGTGTCAGTATAGCTGTCGCTTTAAATGATATATAATTAAACATGGAAAGGTAAGTTAATAGCAGTCCGTTATCAAAGGTATTTAAGCCAATTAAGGAAGTAATATTAAATAAAATAAGTCAGAGGGTAATCCAGGTTACAAAATATTTGACTTACATCATCGCTGTCGTTTTGTAGAAGCTTATAATAATTGACGGTAACCATAAGTTATTAGCTGACTTATGGTTTCCCCCTGTGTCAGGGTTGTTGTCGCCTCAATTAATTTAGTAAATAAACAGGGAACGGTAAGTATCAATAGTGTATTATCAAAGGCATTCAAGCCAATTTAAAGAAGCAATATTAAATAAACTAAGTCAGAGTGGCTTATCCGTCAGAAAGTTTTCAGAGCAAGAAGGCAT
>Ga0209826_1002425_pt1 | contig 12236 bp, 11 predicted proteins | sample GOMGulsemesocosm_5_FD_184637 | JGI IMG/M metagenome (GOLD analysis project Ga0209826, IMG submission 184637) | Methane-oxidizing microbial communities from mesocosms in the Gulf of Mexico - GOM15C Gulf of Mexico (SPAdes) (version 2) | ecosystem: Environmental > Aquatic > Marine > Cold seeps...
TTGTGCTTTATTTTGCCCCATACGAGAAGATAAACCGCCCGCAAGCACTACGCCTAAGCATTCATTATTTATAATAAAATTCATACTAACCACCTAACATGGCTAAATGCTTAGTGCCGCCAGTGAGCTTGTCGTGAAGAAAATGTGTTGCTTTTTTATCGCCTAATAACGATAAAATTCGTGCCTGCAAAGGTTCAATATCATCACACTGTAATTGTTCACGCACTGATAAGCCATTTTCACCAAATAAGCATAAATGTAACTTGCCTGACGAGCTAACACGCAAGCGATTACAGCTATCACAAAAGTTTTTTGAATAAGGCATAATTAAACCAATGCGGCCTTGATAATCAGGATGATAAAATTCTTGTGCGGGGCCTGCGGCTTTGTCTTGAATAACAGGTAGCCAGCCATCTAAAATCAAATTTTGCTTGATGCGCGATCCTTGTACATGTTGCGCATCAAAAAACGTTTGATTATCGCCTGTTTGCATTAGCTCAATAAAACGCAAGGTCACGGGCGTATCTTTTAGCCAATCTAAATAGCTTTGAATATCTTTACCGCTATATTCGCGCATTAATACTGTATTTACTTTAATGGTTGGGCGACCATCAGCTAATGCCATATCAATACCTTTTAAAATAGTATCGAGTTTATTGTGGCCAGTAATGGCAAGAAATTGTCGAGGATCTAAGCTGTCTATACTAATATTAATGGCGTCAATACCTGCATCTAACCAGTGGGGTAAATGTTCAGGTAACTTAAAACCATTACTGGTAATCGCAACTTTTTTAATACCGCGAGTCTGCTTACAAGCAGCAATAATGTCAGGAAGATCTTTTCTAAGTGCGGGCTCTCCACCCGTAATGCGAATTTTTTCTGTACCTAAACGAGCAAAGGCAGAGGTCAAACGTTTGATTTCAGTAAGTGACATAAAATCACGCGGCTGATCGCATTGATAGCCATCGGGCAAGCAGTAGTTGCACCTGAAATTACAAACGTCAGTAATTGATAGACGCAGGTAATAAAATCTGCGGCCGAAATTGTCTGTTAACATATTCACCTTTCCAAATGTCGGGAGGCTAACGCGTTTCCTTGTTAACCCTGGTAGCAAGTGATTTTAATGTAATCTGTGCTACGGCTCGTATCAGCATGACTTTAAACCTATCTAAAAGTTGAAAGCGTTAGCAGGTAGAGCTCGGTGTAAATTTAAAAATGTATTTATAAGATATTATATACCATATATCTATATTTATAATAAATGTTTTTGATGAATAGAATTTTGATTGATATCAATAAAAATTTGCTTAAAACTATTACTTCTTTGCATAATTAAGCGATACTAACGCCATATTATTCCCTTTATAAACAAGCTTATTATGTCTGATTGTTGTTCAGCCCCAGGTTTATTACCTTTTGAAAGTGCGATAGAAAATATGTTGTCACAAGTAACACCAGTCACTGAAATGCTTTCTGTACCTATTGAAAAGGCAATGAATTATGTCTTAGCAAAAGATATTGTGAGCCCGTTAAATGTGCCTAATCATGACAACTCAGCGATGGACGGTTATGCTTTTGCTCTTGAAAGCTTAGTCAAGGGTAATACATTAACTCTAGTGGGGCGATCTATGGCGGGTGCACCTTTCACGGGTGAATGTAAGCTTGGTGAATGTATTCGTATTATGACTGGGGCAAAAATGCCGCATTGTTGTGATAGCGTTGAAATGCAAGAAAATGTGGAAGTAAATGGCGAGAAAATAACCTTTCTTGAAGAAAAATCGCTTGGCTCTCATGTGCGTAAAGCAGGTGAAGATATTAAACTGAATCAATCAGTATTGAATAAAGGGCATAAATTATCAGCGGTAGATATCGGTATTTTAGCCTCGCTTGGTATCAGTGAAATAATGGTTTATCGTAAACTGAAAATAGCACTGATTGCTACGGGCGATGAACTTAAACTACCAGGGCAAAGGCTTAATTCAGGCGATATCTACGAAAGCAATAGTTTTGTGTTGCGTGGTATGTTGGAAAAATTACACGTTGATGTGATTGACTTTGGTATTATTGAAGATGACTTTGAAGCGATAAAAGCGGCTTTTGTTAGCGCTGATAAGCAAGCCGATGCGGTTATTTCATCAGGGGGTGTTTCAGTTGGGGATGCCGATTACACAAAAACGGTTTTAGATGAACTTGGTGACATTGGTTTTTGGAAAATAGCAATGAAACCGGGTAAGCCGTTTGCTTTTGGACAATTACCTAATAGCCTGTTTTTTGGTTTGCCAGGTAACCCTGTTTCGGCATTAGTCACATTTCATCAATTAGCCATCGTAGCGTTAATTAAAATGCAAAATGCCACACGCTTAAAGCGGACTAATTTACAGGTAAAATGTATCAGTGATTTAAGAAAATCGGTGGGTCGTATGGATTTTCAGCGTGGTGTTCTTAGTGTTAATGAGCAAGGTGAGAATGTTGTGGAGTCAACTGGAACACAGGGATCAGGTATTTTATCAAGCCTCGCTAGCGCCAACTGCTTTATTATTTTATCGGCGGAACAGGGTAAGGTAAAGGCAGGGGAAATAGTCACTGTGCAGTTGTTTGATCAATATATTAATTAAAACGCTAGGATCTAAATACGAGGCACTAAGCTTTAAAACTCAGTGCCTCTTTTTTCTACAGTTGAGCAAAACACTTAGCGGCAGCTTCTAAGGTTTTTTCAATAATATCATCGCTATGCGCAGTAGATAAAAAACCTGTTTCAAAAGCAGATGGCGCTAAATAAACACCATGCTCAAGCATTAAGTGAAAGAAGCGTTTGAATTTTTCACTGTCACATGCCATTACTTGTTCAAAAGTAGTAATAGGGCTTTCATCACTAGTAAAGAAAAAGCCAAACATTGCGCCGACATAGTTAATATTTAAATCAACACCATGGCGTTCAGCGGCAGCTTTTAAGCCCATGGCTAGCTTTTCAGTCGCTAGACTTAATTGTTTATGTTTATCACCTTGCGCTAATTCAGTTAATGACGCTAACCCTGCTGCCATAGCAATAGGGTTACCTGATAATGTACCTGCTTGATACACAGGACCAACAGGGGCAATGTAATTCATTATTTCTAACTTACCACCAAAAGCGCCAACAGGCATACCACCACCTAGCACTTTACCTAACGTGGTTAAATCGGGCTTTATATTATAATGAGCTTGTGCACCGCCTAAGGCAACGCGAAAACCAGTCATTACTTCATCAAAAATAAGTACCGAGTTATATTCATCACATACATCACGTAAACCTTCAAGGAAGCCTTCTACAGGAGGAATACAGTTCATGTTACCTGCTACAGGTTCAACAATGATACAAGCGATTTGATCAGGGTATTTGGTAAATATCTCTTTAACTTCTTCAATATTGTTATAGCTAACCGTCAAGGTGTGTTTGGCAAAATCTGCTGGAATGCCTGGAGAATTAGGTACACCTAAAGTTAAAGCACCAGAGCCTGCTTTTACAAGTAATGAATCTGCGTGACCGTGGTAACAACCTTCAAATTTTAAAATTTTGTCACGGTTAGTAAACCCACGCGCTAAACGAATGGCGCTCATAGTGGCTTCTGTGCCAGAGCTAACCATGCGTAAAGATTCCATTGAAGGTACTAATTCGCGTACTTTTTCTGCCATAGTAATTTCAAGTTCAGTGGGTGCACCAAAACTTAAGCCATTTTTTGCTGTGCTAATAACAGCTTCTAAAATAGCGGGGTGATTATGACCTAAGATCATTGGACCCCATGAGCCAACGTAATCAATATAAGCATTATCATCAGCGTCATAAATGTAAGCACCTTGCGCGCGTTTGATAAATGATGGCGTACCACCAACGCTATTAAATGCACGAACTGGTGAATTTACGCCACCAGGAATAACACTTTTTGCTTGGGTAAATAATTGTTCAGAATTGCTTGTTGAAAAACGAGTAGATCCAGTCATAGTAAAACTCTTTTTTGATTTATTGGTGTTTTATCTTAGTGAATACTTACGTTGAAAAAGTAAGTATTCGTTCAAGATTAATTATAAAATAGATTGTAGGTTAGACTCATAATACGTCAAAATATTCCTTTTAAATTCACCTTGAAATAGGTGTTTTTAGGGGGCATGAATATCAATGAACGTTAGCGTTTATTCGTGTGCCAGTTTACGTCTTTTTCGTACTGCGTTAGCTGCTCTTCAACACCTAAGGTTAAAGCAAATAGTGCCATTCTAACTAGAACACCATTTTGAGCTTGTCTAAAGATGGCTAAGCTATCTAGGCCATTTAAATCAACATCTAACTCATTAGCCTCAGGGCGAGAATCACGTGGAAGAGGATGCATGATTACCGTATTTTCACGACAATACTTTTGGTAAACCTCTTTATTTAAACTAAAATGCCCACGGTATAAGTCTGCTTCGTCTTTACTTGCAAAACGCTCTTGTTGAATACGGGTTTGGTAAATAACATCACACGATAAATTACCTGCCATCGTATCGGTTATAACAACTTGATGACCAGCATTCTCTAATGTAGAAATTACGCTATCAGGCATTTTTAATGCTGCTGGGGAGACCATCGTAATCTTAACATTATTATATAAGCTAAGAAGTTTTGAGAGCGAATGTACAGTGCGACCATGCTTTAAATCACCCATCAATACTATATTTAGGTTATCTAAGCCTTTATGGTAGTGCATCATTTCTGATTGAATAGTGAATAAGTCTAATAACGCTTGCGTTGGATGTTCATTGGCACCGTCACCACCGCTAATCACGGGAACAGTGCTGCCTTTAGCGAATTGTTCAACAGAGTGCATTTGTGGGTGGCGCATAGCAATAACATCGCTATAACCGCTGATCACTTGTGCCGTATCAAAGAGTGATTCACCTTTACTTAAAGATGAGTTTTCTTGACCAACAGTTTCACGAACAAAACCACCAAGTAAATTAAAAGCGGTGCCAAAACTTACTCTTGTTCTAGTACTAGGTTCAAAGAATAAGTTACTTAATATTGCACCGTCAAGCACGGTACAGCGCTTTTGACGAGCAGCATAGGGAGCCATCTGTGCTGAAACATTTAAAATTTTAGCGATAGCATCACGATCAAATTGCGATACTGACAGTATGTGACTGCCTTGGAAATTCATCATTTAGAAAAGCCCTGAAGTTGATAAAGAGCGAAAAAATTTGACGAAATATAACACAAAAAGCAAGGTTTATAAAATAATAATGGCGTGCTCTGAGTGGGAGTAACTGATGTCTAGCTACGCCTAGCTAAATGTTGGCTTTACATAAGCTAAAATAATCACCGCAAACAGTAATAATACGGGTATTTCATTGAATATCCGATAAAATTTTCCTGAACGAGTATTTTTATCTTGCGAAAAAAGGCTCAATAATTTGAAGCAATATAGGTGATAACCAAAGAGGATAATCACCAAAAACAGTTTTATGTGCAGCCAGTTAGCTGCAATAAACCAAGCACTACCGTAAGCATAAATTATGGCCAAACCGAGCAGCAAGGTAAATATCGCAAATGGACTAATAAAATAAAGTAAGCGTCTTTCCATTCCCTTTAGCTGTGTAATAACCTCAGGTGAATTTGTTTCAGCATGATTAACGAACAGCCGAGGCAAGTAAAAAATACCCGCAAACCAAGCAACCATAAAAATAACATGAAAAGCTTTAAACCATAAAATATGACTGATAATAAAAGTGTTCATTAATGTAGATGTCCTTCAATTAGTTTTCCGGTTATTAAATACTGTCGAATTTGTTCAAAAGTGACAAGGCCAATCATATCATTTTTATCCTTTTGATATATATAAACACCACCGCAGCGGCTTTCAATTAAGACTAAGTAAGCTTCAGCTAAAGTTGCCTGGTGTGATAAAGGAATAAGTTTGTGTAAATTCATTTTAGCCGATATTTGATAGTTAACTTCGGCCGATTGAAGAGAACTATTATCATGGTCTTGCTTGGTCGATAACGGTATTTTTTCATCAAATTCAGCCCAATAATAACTTACTTTCTCTTCCATTTGTTTATTGACCATCACTCGTTTAGTTGTTCTATTAATAACAGGGATAGCAACATCGGTACTAACGACACGCCCTGCGATAGATTTTTCTGTTGCTTGATCTAATAGCTCAAATTTTTCCTTCATAATGCCAAGTACGCCAACTTTTTGTAGCGTTTTTTCTACCGGTGGTTTGTTATAAATTAAATTTTGCATATCAAGCTGCATAGTGAAAACTGAACGGTTATTGAATAGCTGACCCGAAATAATACAAGCAAATGTGATGACTATCATTGCAGGTAGTACAATTTCTAACTGGCCTGATAATTCAACTACCGTTAATAATGCAGCGAGTGGAGCATTTAAAGTCGCTGCCATAAACCCAGCCATACCTAATAAAATGAAATCGCTGCCTAAATGCTCACCAGGTAATATTTGCATTGCTAATGCGCCACCAAAAGCGCCAGCGATTGCGCCAATACCGATAATAGGACCGACGATACCACCAGGAATACCCAAGCCTAAAGCAAATGTTGTCATTATTATTTTTGCTAATAATAAAGAAAGTAAAATCTCTATTTGCCAATGGGCAGCCAATGACACATCAATGGCGCCACTTCCCACACCCATAGCACCCGGAATAAGGTAACCCAAACTGCCTGTGATTATGGCTGCCAACATAAGTCTGGGAACGATGTGAAGTTTTACACTGTGCTTTATTACCGTCACTAACGTTTTATTAAAAGCTGCGGCTAAAGTGCCAAGTAAAATGGCTAAGATAATTAAAGAAATATAATGTTGAGGTATTATTGCAATTTTATGAAAGTATTCAAAGTTATGAGAAACATCAAAAACACTCCGTGTAATTAATGAACCAACCAGAGAGGCTAGCATCACAGGGATGAAAATATGAACTTTGTATTCGCGCATGATAACTTCCATAACGAAAATTACGGCAGCAATAGGGGTGTTAAAGGTTGCTGCAATCCCAGCGGCAATACCACAGGCACATAATATTCGAGTACTGTTATAGGGTAACTTTAATAAACTACCAATATAACTACTGGCAGCGGCTCCTAGATGAACAGCAGGTCCTTCTCGTCCAACAGAAAAGCCCGAAGCGAGAGCTACAGCACTACCAAAAAATTGATTTAAGGTGTTTTTTAAGGGGATAACACCGTGCGCTACTTTTAACCGGTGTAAAACAAAAGGTATACCTGTTCTTAGGTATTTATAGCCAGTTATCCAAGCGAAGAATAGAATAATCAACGAACCAATAATCGGTAAATCAAAACGACTTACCCCATCTAAGGTGTTATAATTATCTCGCTGTATTAAATACAGCTGTTGGATTTGTTCAATAGTGAGTGTGAATAAAATGACCAGTAAAGCAGCGGCAACTCCGCCTAATATAGCCAGTAAACAAATTTGCCATGAAGTTTTAGGTAAAGCTAAATGCTTTCTGATTGCGGTGATAGATATCATTAGTGGCAGCGGGCATTTTAATTATTCGATATAAGGTTATTGTACGTTACAAATGAATTGGTTAGCAAAAATAAATCTTAAAACACTTACTGAACGGCTTGGTCTATTAAAATCGGCCCTTTTTTTACTGGCTTTAATAATGCTTTGTTTATTTGTTGGTTATAGAACAGGTAACTATTACCATAATTTTCAAGTAAATACGCTAATACAACAAAAAAGCCGTTTAGATAGTTTATCTATTGAACAGGCTAGACAAGTTGACAAAATTAACACCTTAGAAATAGAGTTAGCCGTTGAAAAATTAGCAAATAAACATGCACAAGCCACGTTAAAAAATATGGAAGAGCAGCATTATCAGGTGAAAAAACAATTGGCTTTTTATGAGAAAGTGATGGCACCTGAAAAAGAAATTAATGGTTTGATCATTGATAATGTAAAAATTAGCGCCAGATTAAGCTCAAATAATTATAATTTTCAAGTGACTTTAGTACAGCAATTACTGAAAAAACGGTATGCAAAAGGTTACATTGAATTAGACATTATAGGCAGTTTAGATAATAAACCTAGCCAAATTAAGCTTGAAGAGATATCGACACTGATAAAAAAAGATCTGAGTTTTGTCTTTAAATATTTTCAAGTTATTGAGGGTAGCTTTACCTTACCTGAGGGATTTATTCCTGAAAAAATCCAGATTTCTGCTGTTTTAACCAAAAATAGATGGCAAAAATATCAAATACTCACTAAAAGCATACCGTGGATTTTAGAATAAAATAGAGTTGTTACACTTTAAAAGAAAAATGTAAAACGCCTCATGATCAAAGCACGTATTTTATTAATGTCGTAGCTTTTAATACTAATCGCGAGCGAATACTGAATAATACTTGACTAAATTAGTCAAGTTTAAGATAATTGTCACGATTATTTTTCCCTTTTAGTAAAAGTAGAGCTTCATGTCCGAACCCATTTTAACGCCTGAATTACCCATAAAATTTACTGACGCAGCAGCGAATAAAGTACTTTCGCTGATTACCGAAGAAGAAAACCCACAATTAAAATTAAGAGTGTATGTTACTGGCGGAGGTTGTTCAGGGTTTCAATACGGATTTACTTTCGATGAAAAAATAAATGATGGTGATATGACTATTGAAAAGCAAGGTGTGACTATGGTGATTGATCCCATGAGTTTACAATACTTAGTTGACGGTGAAGTTGACTATTTAGAAAGCTTAGAAGGTAGTCGCTTTGTAGTGAATAACCCTAATGCAACGACAACTTGTGGTTGTGGTTCTTCTTTCTCTATTTAATGCTAAATAAAAGCGTTCTAGATTAATACTAAGGAAAGGTGAGTAGAACATCATCCTCCTACCCCCATTCTTTTCTTATAACGAACCACAAGCTCAGGTATTTGTAGATATTAAGAGATTAATTGAACGTTTTTATATGTATTCAAACGCTTTATAAACACTTTTTACACCACCGATGTTACGTGCTATATCGGTGGCAATATCGGCCTCCTTCTTCGTTACTAACCCCATCAAAAATACTTCAGAATTCTCAGTAACTACCTTGATAACATCGGCATTCACGTTATCACTAGATAATAATGCTGCTTTTATTTTAGACGTTAGCCAAGCATCACTCGTTTGTGTTGTTATTGACGTAACCTTGATTATTCTAATTTGATCATGAATACGAACGATACCCTTGATATTATTTACTATTTTAATTGCTTTATCTTTTAAATAGGTATTAGGAGCTTGCCCGGTAAGTAAAGCTGAGCCATTAACGCTAGTGATATGTAGGCGCGTATTGTTATTAATAGCGTTGTCTTTGGTTAATTTGTTATAGACGGCTAATTCAATATTCTGATCGTCTATTTGATTACCAATGCTGCGCCTATCTGTTGCCATTGAAACGCCAGTAGCAAGAGTAACAACAGCGACAGCAGCACAACCTTGTAATAGGGATAATACGCTAAGTAAGGTGATTAGTTTAATTGATTTTTTTTTGGTAAAACGACTGAACATTTGCATAAAAAATTAAGACTCTGTTTGAGGGAATAAGGTGGTATCGATAATTTCACATAAACAATGCAAAACAATTAAATGTACTTCATTAATACGCGCTGTACGAGATGAAGGAACCCTGATTTCAACATCATTCTCTCCTAATAAGCCAGCAATATCACCACCATCGTGGGCTGTTAACGCGATAATTGGAATGTCACGTGAAACAGCGCTTTCAATTGCTTTTATCACATTTTTAGCGTTGCCAGAGGTTGATATCGCTAATAAAACATCGCCGTTATTTCCTAGCGCTCTTATTTGTTTGGAAAATATTTCATCATATTGATAATCAGAAGTAATAGAGGTAAGGGTATTACTGTCGGCTACTAAACAAATGGCTGGTAAGCTTGGCCGTTCAGTTTCAAAACGATTGAGTAATTGTGCGCTAAAATGTTGTGCAAGACTAGCCGAGCCACTATTACCGCAAGTTATTATTTTGTTGCCAGCTAGCAACCCTTGCACCATCACCATACCTGCCTGTTCTATCGCACTTGATAAGGCTTCTGTTGCAGCAATTTGCGTTTGAATACTTTCGGTGAAGGTATTTTGAATTTGTTCTAACATTTATTTATTGAATTCCAGAATTATATTTTTACTAAAAAGCATTTTTAAGCCAAGTAACTTTTGGATTGTTAATATCGCCTTCTAATGCAATAACATCAAAACGGCATGGAGTATTATATTCATTTAATTGTGCTTTATGGAGGAAAAACACTGCACAATGCTTTATTTTTTTCTGTTTAGAAGCCGAAACTGCGGCAATAGCACCACCAAAGTTGGTGTTTTTACGATATTTGACTTCAATAAAGACTAAAGTATCACCATGGTGCATTATTAAATCAATTTCGCCTTGGCGACAATGAACCTTTTTATCTACTGTTACTAGCCCTTGCTGGATAAGGTATTGTTCAGCAAATAATTCGGTATGATCACCTATTTTTCGTGGTGATTTTGTTTTATTCCATAACAACTTGTTTCACCTTATTTCGTTGGTATTTGCCCCAAATAAGGCTTCTCGATAGAATGTTGTTTTGAGTTAATTGTAACGTGCCTGTTTGACCAAAATAACGGATGTAAGGAGCTTGTTGCATTAACGGTATTTTATCTAATAAATTAAAGCTGTCAAAACCCAAAGCAAAAATTTTGGATAAATTATCCCGCCGTTTAGGCCATAACTTTTTACTTAAGGCTGATAGGGTTTTGTTTTGCTGTTTCGAGCTTAGCAGCCATGGCATTTCAGTGAAAGTTAACCCTTGAAGGTCGTTAATACTTCCATTGTTAACGCTATCAAAGTCACTGTGGCTACGTGAGCTCGCAAACACAGGAATTATTTTAGCAAATGGACTAGTGTGAACATCAATATAAGGTTTAATCAAGCGAGTTTGTGCTGCATTAGCAACCACATAAATCATATCAACATCACGACGATTTCTAGTGTCAGTTTTTATTGTTTTCTGAAGTTTGCTTATTAACGTTTTTATACGTGATTGGCTAGCATCAATACCTAAACTCGTTTTTAAACTCGCTTGCATTTTCTTACCTTTTTTAATGAAAAACAGTTCAATTTTATGTCCTGTAAGTGTTTTCCAGTGGTTTTGAAATGTGAGTGCAATACGCTTTGATGCCCTGTCTTGGTAACTTAATATGATAGGGTTGAGGTAGTTTTGCTGGCTTAACGTCATTGCTGCTTGAATAGCTTCATCTTCTGGCTGTAGTGACAAAGCCACTTGATAGGTTTTAAGGTGTTTGTTCTGTGGTGAATTTAATAACAAAGTGGGTACTTGAAGCGCTAAATGCTGCTCACTTTGTGTTAAGTAACTTTTCACATTCGACTTTAACAATGGGCCAATAACATGGTCTATTTTCATATTTGAAAGCTGTTCAGCGAGTAACGTCCAATCGAGTTGGTTGCTATCAATAAAATGTAATTTTTTATCATGTGCACTTTGATAAGCAGCTAAAACGCCTTGCTGGGCAACTAAGCCCACTTTTTTTTGCTTGCCTGTTAACGGTAAAATCACGGCAATATTTTTTATGATTGGTTTGTTAAATAAGATTTCTTTTAATGAAGGTATTAATATTTGTGCAGGATGAGTTGGAAAAGTTTGTTGCCAAAAATCTAAATAAAAAGAAAAGTCTTGTTGGTTAGCGCCATATTGATGACTAAAACCTAGTAATTGTTGCCAGCCGTTAAAGTAAGGTGGTTGCTCTTTACTAAGTTTACTTAACTGCCATTGACTAAGTGAATTTAATTGCTGCCATATTAACTTAATATCTTGTTCTGTTGCTTGTGGGTTAAGTGAAAAAGCAGTTAGATTGGCTGATGTAGCAGCCGCTCCCAAGCCTTGTTCAAATAAAGCCGCAGATAAAATTTGATAATAAGGTAGGGTTAACGTTAGTTTGTTATTCGGCGGTTCAGCACTTAATAAAGCTAATTGATTAGCCAGTGATAATTGCTGGAATGCTTGTTCGTGATAATTTAGTGCTTGTAAGCTTGCGGCTTTCACTAATAATAATTGGTAAACAGATTGACTGTTATCTTTAACTAAATTAGAGGCTTTATTCGATAGCCATAATGCTTTTGCATAGTTTTTTTGTTGTAAAAATAACGCACTGGCTTGTATTAATAAGGCGCTTACTTTTTC
>Ga0209826_1002427_pt1 | contig 12227 bp, 7 predicted proteins | sample GOMGulsemesocosm_5_FD_184637 | JGI IMG/M metagenome (GOLD analysis project Ga0209826, IMG submission 184637) | Methane-oxidizing microbial communities from mesocosms in the Gulf of Mexico - GOM15C Gulf of Mexico (SPAdes) (version 2) | ecosystem: Environmental > Aquatic > Marine > Cold seeps...
CTAGAGGTGTTGAGCAGGTCGTGTTTATTGGTGATGAACTTGATATTAAGAAAGCAGTTGAATCACCCGCAGTAGCAACTCAGAGAACTACTGCCTTAGACCTTTTCATGGGTGTCAACAACGCCCGAAAACTGAACCATTCCATCAACTGAAAAGTGGGCCACTATATTTTATTTAATTGGGCTTGATTAAGCCGGCTTGCTTCTTTTCTTTTAGGCGATAATTGTCTCCTTTAATTTGAATAATATGTGAGTGATGTAAGATCCGATCCGCAGCGCAGAGGTGAGTGCGGTGTCATTGGCAAAGGTTTATCCCCCGAACGATACATTCACTACCTGAACAATAAGGTGACTCGCTAATCGCAGGCGTCAGCCAAAACAACCAAAAGCTATCTTCATAGCTATATAACCAAGAGAGAAATATAAACGAGGCTTGTCCCAACAAGCGGTTCAGATCGAGGCTTACCGCTGCGCGGCAATCACGATCTAACCTTATTCGTTATGTGTGCGTATTGCGATGCTATTCATTTTCAATACCCATCATCATATTGTAATGACATTCATGCTTTAGCTTTGTGAATACGCCCTTAAATACCGCCAGTTGTTTTTCTATGTTTTCGGGTTCTGTGTAAACAACCAAATCATCATTGATAAAATGAGAACCATCATTTATCCAAGAGAATAATGACTTGAAAATAATTTTTTCTTCACCATCAAATTCATTAATGCTTTTTTCATAGTCTAGCCCACCAATAATATTGAAGTAATACTCTAATATCCTTCGCATGGTATTAAACACAGTGGCCTTGTTTATTTGCTCAATTGGTATATTGATTTCACGCCATAAAAGCTCATAGGTTGTCTGAATCGGGTTTTCATCATGCTTGATGATCTTGGATTGATTATTGAGACTGCGAACTATCCAGAAAGATTCTTCTTTCCATTGTCCTTGCCTGCTTCCTTTGAAGGTCACTTCTTTATGAAAATAAATATTATGGGTCAGGATAAAGATTTGTTTAATGGCGTTTGTTTGATTGCGGCAATCAGCGACCACTTCTTTTATCAGATTGCTGACAATAAACAGTACATTACTATCTAAGCTGGAAATAGGATCATCAATCACAATGACTTTATCTGTTGTCAAACCTGTTTCATTGATACTACCTTTAAGCAACTGGTAAAAATATAAAAAAGTAATAAAGGTGTATTCGCCCTCGCTTAAGGTTTCTTTGGCATCTGCCCCGTTTTGACGAATGATTTTATAATAACCATCCTCACTGTCGGCTTCCGATATGCTGAAATTGGTGAAGCCAAAGGATTTTAATATTTTATTGATCTCATTTTTTGTATGGATCACACTGGTTATATCGGCTTCTTTTTCTTTAATTTTTCCTTCCAAGGATCGTTTATCTGTCGTTCTTTGCGTTATTTGGTCTTCAATGCTTTTTTTACCGCTTTTCAAACCTGATAATTCTGTTTTATAGGTTGTTAATTCAGGTGAGAGTTCCTCAGCAATAAACCACCATATTTCAGATTTTAGCGTGGCTTTTTCGGTTTTTATATTGTTAGCGGTTGCATTGTTGTTTTGTATGGTTGTTCGATAGCTTTCAATGATGCTCTGTGCTTTTTTAAAATCATTGGATAATGGGCTTAACACAACCTCACTGCTTGGTGATTTTACCTTTTGATCAATACTGGTTAGATTATTTTTATACGCCTCTTCCAATAAACGGATATGTGATTTTAATTCGGTAAAATCCAGTATGGGTATTTCAAGCTTTATCACTTCCTTTAGCTTGTCGATAATACTTGCAATCGTTTGGGCGTAATTGGATTGATAAGCAGCAAGCTCAGAGATTTTCTGCTGATAGCTGTCATCAAAAACTGATTCTATTTCATCTTGTAATGTGGCAGATATGGGTTGCTGGCAAAATGGGCATTGATTTTCGGTTTGCTCTAAAAACCCAACGCCTTGTTTAATCCAGTCGCTATTACCCAGTTTCGTGACTAAAGAGGCTATGGGTAAATCTTCTTTACCGACAATTTTGGTGGTTAAAATGGGATCGTTTTCTAAAGCATCGAAGTCAGGGAGCTGTATAGGTTGAATGGGAGTGTAGGCTTGTAAAGTTTTGCTGAATACCCGTTGGCATTTTTCCTTGATGTCATCGAAGGCTAATAAATCGGAGGTATTGTTCTGCTCTTGTTTACATTTGTTAAAAAATGCGGGTTTACTGCCGATAAAACCCGTGTACGCTTCTCTGAAATTTTGTTCATACCTGCCTTTAGTCGACCAGCATTTTTCTATGATGCCATCATCAAGTGTTTTGATTTCGGTATTTTTTGTTTCAAGTGAATGGTTAAGTGCGGTTAATGCCGTTGTATGTACTTCGATTGCTTTTGTTGTGGTTTCAATAAAGGCCTTGGCTTCGGTGGCATCTTTGCCCAGTGTAAAAATACCTTTAATGGTCCTACTTTGCGAAAAATGACTTTTAACAAAATCTCTATTGTAAACCAGTGTTTCTATCGGTTGATTCTGCCAAGTTAAGGCGCAATCTGAAAATACAGATTCATCGGCAATGACCTTGGATAGAGTGGTTTTACCACTGCCATTGCTACCGTAAAAATAGTTGATTGTGGTGGGTTCTATTTCCACCGCTTGGGTAAAGGTAGCAATGTTGTTTAAGGTTAATTTTCGAATCATGGCGTTGCGTTTGCCTTTTCGGGTTTAAAGGCTTCATTCAAAATAGCTTTCGCTAAATTATTTGTGTTACGAAACGTTTTATCTATGTATGTCCTCAGTGTTTTTATACCCTCCATCTTGGAAACTACTTCCTTTTGTAGATGAATATCAGGCAAGCTAATCTCTTGATTAAAAAACTTATCTTTTTGTAGTCGTATTCTTTGTGTGGTTCCATCACTACCTTTGTTGCATAAGTCGTCAAACCAATTCGTTGAAGTCAATTCAAGAAAAAACTCTTTGTCAATAATTGATTCGTCTAGCTCAAAATACCAAAAATCATTTGTTACAATAGCATTATTCAACTCTTCTGGAACTATACCGAAAGCACCATTCCTAGCATCAATTCCAGATAAAATGAAGTCACCAGTTTCTATTTTAAACATCTTTGATTTGATATCTGCACCTTTCTTTTTCAATCTGGGCGTCACCCCTTTATGGTGCATTTTTATAGTTACCAACTGATAAAGTTTAGTTTCATTTAAAATGATGGGACGTTTTATTCTCTTTAAAAACTCCCCTATCCTGTATTTCCCCATTCTTCCACATGGACTTTTTTGCAAAGTCATAGAGTCTAGGTATGACACGGACTCATTAAGGGTAAGCTTCAAATCATGTAAATACTGATCTGATGAAAACTCAATAGTTTCTATATTTTTCTTTGGATTCTTAATATCAAGGTTAAAATCACTCAATTCTTCTATTTTTACTTTCCATGCAAAATCAGTTTCTTTGCGGTCTGTCCACCAGTCAATCAATGGCTCAAATTCATTAAATTGAATCGGCTTGGTTTTAGAATAGCTTTTTTGCCCTTCGGGTAATTTATGCTCGTAATACCAAATTTCTTTCGTCGGTGTGCCTTTTTCAAAAAACAATAAATTGGTGCTAACGGTGGCAGGAAAAAAGGTGCTTTGCGGTAGGCGCACAATGGTATGCAGATTACATTCTGTGAGTAATTTTTCACGAATACGGGCTTTGACCCCATCGCCTGTAATTGAGCCATCAGGCAAAACAATGGCGGCTCTGCCTTTGGCTTTGAGCAGTTGAATCATTAAGATGACAAATAGATCTGCCGATTCTTTGCAACGATAAGTCGCGGGAAAGTTGGTTTCTACGCCTTCGGCAATGCCTGCACCAAACGGTGGATTGGCAAGAATGACATCGACACGATCTTTTTTGCCGATGCTGTTGTATTCTTTTTTTAAGCTGTCGATGTAGTGATAATCAGGTACATCTATTTCATGCAGTATCAGGTTGGTTAAGCCCAGCACATAGGCAACGGGTTTAAGTTCCCAGCCGGTGATACTCTGCTGTAAGGTTTGCTCATCTTCCACCGTGTGCACATCGTTTGCTCTGATGTGGTCAATGGCGGCGGTTAAAAACCCGCCTGTACCGCAAGCAGGGTCTAGTACCTGTTCACCCAGTTTTGGGTGGGTCATTTGGGTCATTAATTGGGTGACGGCTCTGGGAGTATAGTATTCGCCCTTGTTTCCCGCATCACGCAGTTCTAATAAGATGCTTTCGTACAAATCGCCAAACAGATGCTTGTCTTCAGATTTATTAAAATCCACTTCGTTGAGCTTGTTGATGACTTTGCGCATCTCGTAGCCCGATTTCATGTAGTTGTTGTTGCCGTCAAAGACTTCTTGAATGAGTGCCGACCGCTGGCTGGGTTGTTTTTGATCCAGTGTTTTCAGGGTGGGAAAAAGTTCATTTTCGATAAATTTAATCAGCTCTTCACCAGTAATACCTTCTTTATCGGCTGCCCACACACGCCATTGCAAGAATTCTGGAATAGCGGAGCTATAATCCTCTTTGATGAGTTCTAATTCTTGATCTTTGTCATCCATGATTTTAAGAAACAACATCCAACCCAGTTGCTCTAAGCGTTGAGCATCGCCAGAGATACCGCGATCTTGGCGCATAATATTACGAATGTTGCTGATTACTGCACTGATATTTGCCATTTAAGCCGCCTTGTCTTGTGGTTGATAGAGGGCTTGTTCAAGTTCACCCAATGCTTGTAGATAATTGGCTTTACTGCCAAAGGTTTTAATAATTTCTATGGGTGAACCGTGTTGATTAAGTGGGTCAAGTTTCAGCACTTCCATACTTTCAATTGTGCTTAGACCATCTTGGGCATATTTTTCCAACAAGCTATTGATTACGGCTTGGGCTTGCTGGCTGTATTTTTTGAAGTAGTGGCGTTTTTTTACTTGTTCTGCCCGTTCTTTGCGGGTGAGTGGTGGTTGATCAAAGGCAATATGACAAATCAAATCAAAGGGATCAAACTGCTTTCCAACTTCTTCTTTGAGTAAATCAAAAAAGATGCCTTGTTCTTCGAGTGCTTGGATAATCGCGGTTTTTTTCTCAGCATGGTTCCAGCTTTTTAAGAAGTCTTTAAGGCTAGCATATTGTTTATGGATATTTTTCTTGGTGTAGTCCTTAAAACTTTCGGTGATGATTTTTCCATCAGCCCCCAAATATTGCACTCGTTCGTTAATCACCTGAACCAATACACCATTGACCTTTATTTTTTTTCGGGGTGAACCTTCAATTTCACCACCGCCTTCTATATAGGGAGGTTCCGTCTCATGAATCTCTAACTCTTCACCCGTTTCATGGTCTATGATGGGGTAATCGTTACTTTCATCTTCAAGCCCTGCTAGATCATCATCTTCGCCCAATTCTTTGACAATAACGGGATCACCATCAAAATCAGGATCGGCAAATAGGTTGGTTACATTCCTGAAATCCATGATGGTAAAATATTGCTTGCCATATTCTTCGTTGATACGGGTTCCACGACCTATGATCTGCTTGAATTCGGTCATAGAGGCAATATTGCTATCCAAAACAATCAATTTGCAGGTTTGTGCATCAACGCCTGTGGTCATTAATTTTGAGGTGGTTGCAATAACAGGGTAGGTTTCACTGGGGTTAATGAAATTATCTAACTCTCGTTTTCCTTCTTTGTTATCCCCCGTAATTTGCATAATGTATTTATTATTTTGCTTGAACAAGTCGGTATTTTCATTGACTAAGGCGGATCGCATCCCTTCGGCGTGTTCAATATCAATACAAAAGGCAATCGTTTTTGCAAAACGGTCATTGCCTTTTAGGAATTCTGTGATTTTTTCTGCTACTCGTTTACGGCGTTCTTCAACAACGATGTTTTTATCAAAGTCACTTCGATTGTATATTCTGTCTTCTACTAAAATACCGTCTTTGTCCTTAAAGCCTTTGGGTGGTCGCCAACCTTCTGTGTCAATATCTAGCGTGATTTTTACCACTTTATAAGGGGCTAAAAACCCATCGTCTATGCCTTGTTTTAGGGAATAAGTATAAATAGGTGTGCCAAAGTAGTCTTGATTGGATACTTCTTTGGTTTCTTTGGGGGTTGCGGTTAAACCTATGTGGGTTGCGTTATTAAAATAGGCGAGAATTTCACGCCATTTACTGTCTTCTTTGGCACTGCCTCTATGACACTCATCTATGATGATAAGGTCGAAAAAATCAGGGCTAAATTGTTTATAGGCATCTTCTGTTTTGCTGTCGGATAGACCTTGATATAAAGCAAGGTAAACATTATAAGCGGTATCAATTTGCTTGTTTTTTATGATATTCATAGCATCTTTAAAATGCCTGAAATCGCCCCTTGCTGTTTGGTCTATGAGTGCGGTTCTATCGGCTAAAAAAAGAATGCGTTTTTTAGCACCACTTTTCCATAAGCGGTAAATAATTTGAAAGGCGGTATAGGTTTTACCTGTGCCTGTCGCCATTACCAAAATCAGGCGTTTTTGTTGTTTTGCAACTGCTTCAACGGCCCTGTTAATGGCTATTTGCTGGTAGTAGCGAGGAGATCGCCCTGACGCATCATGAAAATAATCTTGTGAAACAATGGTTTCAATCTCTGGTGCAGAAATACCTTTGTACTGTTTGTACTTTTTCCATAACTCTTCAGGTGTTGGGAATTTATCTAAGGATAACTCTGTTTCAATTTGTCCGTCATTATTGGTTTTATCATGGAAGTAAAAACCATCACCATTGCTGCTAAATACACAGGGAATATCAAGTATATCGGCATAATCCAAGGCTTGTTGAATGCCCGATTTCAAACTGTGTTTATTATCTTTTGCTTCGATAATGGCAATAGGGACATTTGGTTTGTAGAACAAAATATAGTCAGCAAACTTTCTTTTTCCACGGGTGGTTAATTTACCTTTGACATAAATCCGACCATCCGTAAAAAATACTTCTCGGCTAAGCTGTGTTTGTTCATCCCAGCCTGAATTTAAAATAGCGGGTGTTATGAATTTTGCTTTAATGTCTGATTCTGACAGGTTTTTTTTATTCATCGCTTCCTTCTTTTTTCACTCTCTCAGGCTTCCACGGTAGTTGGTTTGGCACACATAACGTCTTACTTCAGCTGACGTAAAAAGTGAGGCTTTTTACGGTCAGATGGAAGTACTTGTGTACGCTCAGCATGGGCATGAACTAATGAGGTGAAAGTCCTTTGTAGGAAGAACACTGTCAAAAGCCGTGTTGTGATTAGACGATAACTACTAGCGAATGGCAAGGGCTTACCTGCGAAGGTTGGTCTGAAGGAAGCCGGACGCAAAACTACGAGCTGATGAACAAAAACATCATATGAGGCGTAGGCTGGAGGCGAGTTAGCACAAGATAACGAAGCCATGTGATCTAACGACCACCGTAAATGATGCAGTTGCGTAGGGAAAGTTCATGCTTTTATCTGGGGAGATCTGTTTAACAAGCGATCGGTAAGCAGCCAGTTAGGTCCTGGTATAAAAATGCTTTGGCTCCAGAGAGTGCATCGCCTCTGGAGAGCGAAACAGATACAAACCGATAGCGCCAACAAGGGTAACCTTGTCGGTGATTAAGCAGAAGTCAGCATAGTAGCCCAACGCCCAACGTAATGGCTGGGGCATGGTGCCAAGAGTAGGGGCCATGAGGCGAAGGCCTGAATTCGAAAATGAATGAGGAGCCTGTGCAGCCCAGTTGTTCCGTACCCGATTATGCCACTCTCGCTGTGACCTTGTTGTACATCTCATTAGCCATGTCGAAATATAGGCTTAACTCAATTTTACCTGTATTTGTATCAAAGTATTTGACTCCATTGATTGATGATTTTTCAAGATACTCGATTTGTAGTTTTGCTCTGACCAATGGCATTACATAATCAGTATTATTTGCATCCGAGTTTCTGTTTATTTTGAATACTTCCTCAAAGGAATCTAAGACCTTCTTCGTGTCAATGTCAGGAATATTATTGAGCGTAAAAGTAAAAAAACGACTTAACAGATCGCCATCATTATCTTTTTTTGAATTATATTTTGTAAAAACAACATAATTCAAATGATGGCTAGAAAATCGATGATTACCTTTAAGGCTCTCGAAGCACTTAGTTGAAGGAAAGCTTAAACCATTAAAGCCCTTTTCTTGCAAAGCAACCGTTAGAATTTGAGGGATAACATATTCTGGAATGAATGAGCTTTTCAGCTCAGTAGGGAAAGTGCAAATTTGCAAGAGTATATTGGACTGTATTTCTTGTGTAAATCTTGGTTGAAAAGAGGTGTTATCATCTCCATCATATGAAAAGGGAATGTCTGCCCCCATAATTCCAGGTAAATTATTCTCAAGCAAATTATTGATGCTGTTTTTTAAATCAAATATTTTATAATTGTAAAAGTGAGAATAACTTGGCAAGAATGCAGAGTATTCCAGGTCACTACTTTCCTTTGCTTCTAGCTCTTTTTCAATGGTTAGAATAGAGCTCCCCAAATAGAGCAATGGCAGCCCAGGAATACTAAAACGTTGACTGCCAACTAGATGCCTCTTTGAGAATGGTACATGATAAAATTCATTGATATCCTTCGGATCAAATTTACTTTTCCATCGTGCTCTAAAGAGAGCTGTCACAAGTTCTGATGAGTCTACCGTCCTATTAATAAGCGATGAATCAATTAAGAAGTTATATAGATGGTTTATGGATTCTCTCTGGTTTTCTGAGATAAATTTTATGTAGCAAGAGTTAATCTCATCAAAGGTTGACTCTATTACCTTAATATTTTTATTTATATCAGAAACAAACCCATCAACCCACAAACATAGCGACTGATTGTTATACGAGTTATAGCAATTGCAATCGCGTAAATTTTTCAGCCGGTTCAGTTCATCCAAATATAACTCTTTGTATTTGATTAGTTTTTTTTCAAACCTGTCAATTCCAAATGTTTTGGATTTTAATGTCCTTTGATAAGAATCCCTAAAAAAGCAAATTGGACATGCCATTGATTAATCCTTTGATGAATGGGGCATAACGTCTTGGTTAAGACGCGCGCGCTTTTTGCGCCGGAACGATGCTTGAGCTATTTGTATGGTTATTTATCTTTCAGCATAAATGAAAATAGCCCCTGTGTGGTGCTTGCTTGTAACATTACTTTTGGAAATACACTCATAAAAACAGCCGATGAGGCATAAAACTCCTCGGCAGCTGCGAATACTTTTTTATGATTAAGATTCTCAATAGTATTTATCTGTAACAATGCATCAGGGTCTCGATGTGCAATAGTAGCATTACGTTCAAAATGTAAAATTTTAGCGGCTTTCTCCTGCGACCTTCGAAGCAATCTTAAAGAATGAAATAGCTCCTTTTGAAGGTCCTCGTCAACAGAGGACTTTGATAGCAGTTCTTTTAGATTTTTACTGCTAGCTTTACCCATATCCCACTCGTATATAGTAAGTAAAATTATTCTTAAGGAGAGTAACCTTTTCCACCGATTGTGGTGGGTTAACGCATCAATTTTTACTGTTTGGATATCTTTTTCTGCTATCAGATAGTACAAACCAATATTCATTAAGATTTGTGTACACTCATTCCCCTTTCTTCGTGCGTGCTCAGTTTCTATTCGGTACGTTTTTAGTGTTTGTGATAAAACTCTATTTTTTTTCGACTCTCTAATTGTAAGTAATATTCGAGAATACAATCTGGTTACAGGCGCAATATATTTTGTATATTTAATTTGAAAATATCTCGTTCTGACGTTAAGTGGCGCTTCAGAAAGATTTTTATATTTTGGCATTGTTCTTTGAACCTGGTAAACACTAACGCTTTAAATAAGTCGCCGCGTCTTTTGCGGTCGTTTTGGTTTTTTTGTTAGCCCTCACTTTTATCTACAATTAACTTAGCTAAATGAGCCAACATAAATATAGCTCTAATACGCCCATAAAGTTGGGTTACAAAGATTCCTCTAACTGCGGTTTCCGATAGAGAAGCTTCAAGTTCCTTGATAAGTTTTGCTTTATCACTATCTTGATGATATTCGACTCCATTCAACCATAACCTTACAGTTTTATCGTGAAAGAGGGGCGTATCTCCAATTGTTATTTGCATGTAATGCTGATGCTCACTAAATTCATAAGTGTTGCGCAAATATTTAAGATGTTTTGCCAAACTTGTTTTTTTTGCTCTTTTCCCAAATATCGACAGTGTATTTTTGAAGGAAGCTGGCTCCCGTTCAAGAAACATTGGTCGTGCTAAATGAAGTAATTCACATATATGTGAATATTCAAACTGACTGACATCAAAATTCATTCCTGTTTTTTCAGTCCATTTAATATTTTTTATACTAGGGAACTCACTCTTTAAAATTTGTGCGCTTTCTAATCGATTACAGTTATCTAAATACAGTTTTAGGCTCTCGACCTCTAACGTTTCAAATTGAAGTTCAAGGGTTTCTGACTCATCTTCAGAGGTTGCTTTTAGTTTTACTTTGATCATTATATTAAAGAACTAACGTTTTACATAAGACGCGCGCGTTTCTTTGCGCGTCGTTTTGATATTTTTGTAAGGCCAAATGTCCATACTGCTAGCTATAGCTTATTCTTGAGCCAAGGGCTAATTAAACTTTCGACCAAATTTCTAGCTTCGTGTAGATGCATTGGTTGTGGTGGTGGCTGTGATGACTCTTTCCCATGCCTTGCGTCATCACCAATAGCACCGGGGCTATTAGCTGTATGCTTAAACAGCCTTATCCTGGGTTTTGTTGCCCAACCTGTTGAGGCAAGAGTATCTAGCCCGCCGGTGTCGCTTTCAATTACTTCATAAATTCTATACAAGCTCACCCAATCTAGTGGCTGTGTGTATAGCCGGAGAACCTTTGCTACAGAATCATATTTCATCCCTAGGTCAACCCAATTAGGAACCTCATCAGCAGGTTTTATCTCTTCTACTATATTACCTTCATCATCAATGACTGATAAATGCAAAGAAGCTCGAACATGTAGAGTATCCTGTAAATGCATGAATACTAAACTTGTGCCGTCTTCTTTTATTTTTACTGTTTCAGCTTGCCTTAGTGGAATGTTACCGCCTAACGCGAGTCTCGATGCCCCGCCTATTAAGGCAATTAAATTTGAAGCGATTTTTGTTACTTGGGCATCGTCTGTACATTCTTGAAAGCTATCTGAAATCAAATAGAACTCATGGTTTTCTGTCTCTTCTATAGAAATGATGCCCGTAGAAAAAGATTGCTTAAGTTCAGCCAAATCATACTGGTCACTAATTATTCTTACTTTCCAAGTCACGATAATAGCTCCTCTATGACCTAACGGGAGCCGACAATAACCGGAATTTGTATCATGAGATTACTCGTAAGGTCATCATAGAAATTTCCGGTTGATTGTCTTTGTTAGGCGGAGCGCGAAGCAGCGTAGTCTCACAAAGGCAATATTTATTGTCGGCTCCCGTTAAGCGGACCTCTTTGTCCACATATTGATTGCATATAGGTGGATGATAATTCCATGTATTATGATATTGATACATCAAACATGGATAGCATCACTTTGACACTCACCTAGTGTGTTTAAGCATACACCTTATGCTTATTAGTAAGCTAAAATTTAATGCCACCTTGTACCTCCCCCCTATAAACCAAAGGGAGTAGATTAAATCTGTCATTGTAATGCTCTTTCAAGTTTTTCAGCCGGCGTTAAAAACTTTAGTGTTTTCCTAGGTCGATTATTTAATTCTGAAGCAATTTCATATAATTCGCATTGAGAGTATCCTAGCAAGCAGCTTCTTTTTGAAAAGTATTGCCTTCAGAAACCATTTTATTTTCATTTGTGTCTCCATGCCTGTCGCTAATGGATGGTTTTTATGACGGAAATAAAGGGGATGGCCAGCTTGATCATTGAGCTGAATTTAATTATCAAGTGCAATAGTCTTGGTTCTAAAGAAGCACCTAGTAAGGTGTTCTGAGATTTAAAGGTAAAAAATGATGAATATATTTTTTAAGGCATTCACTACAATAGTCCATATATTTCAATCCATGGCCTCAGGCACATAAAATAAACTCCTGATATCGACTTTGAGCGCGTTACTTATCTGATAAATCTTAGTAAGGGTAATGTTCTTTTCACCTCTTTCAATATGCCCCATATAGCTACGGTCAATTCCTGCGAGCGCAGCA
>Ga0209826_1002429_pt1 | contig 12222 bp, 13 predicted proteins | sample GOMGulsemesocosm_5_FD_184637 | JGI IMG/M metagenome (GOLD analysis project Ga0209826, IMG submission 184637) | Methane-oxidizing microbial communities from mesocosms in the Gulf of Mexico - GOM15C Gulf of Mexico (SPAdes) (version 2) | ecosystem: Environmental > Aquatic > Marine > Cold seeps...
AGCTACCTCGGTAGCGGGATACAATATTGGCAGTACGTGTTAAGCGGTTATCATCATTCCAGTCTTCATCAATAACAATATCTCGGCAATATTGAGGTATATATTCACTCGGACTGCTGAGTTGGCGAGTATGGTCAGATAACCCTTCAAAAATAGACACTAAAATAAATAAATCTAGGAAAAGTACGATGATGAGTGTCGCCTTACTGATCGGATGATTATTAATTTTTGTGAGATTAACACTAAAGCATTTAATTTTGTGGGTGATGGTTTTCAGCATGAGACAACTCCATTATTTATGACAGGGATATATATTCTTCCCAAATATTAGTCAGCAGTGCGGTGATGTTTTACTGTAAATATAGGGTATTTGGTAAACCCTGTAGACCACAAACAATGGGCTCTAGAGTTGATTTTTGCATAAAAGATAGCTACAGTGAACGTATAATTATATTACGTTAGTCTAAGACGGGTAAATGAATAAAAGAAGCATAAAAGTATTAGGTTTTATAAGAAAAACCATAGGACAAAAGCTAGAAAATATTGCGGATAAAAAAGGAAATGTACGCAAAACTAGCTGGAAGGTAAAGCTATATATTCCTGAAGAAGTAGAAAAATTTTTATTGTGCCAATATGATCATACTTTTCAGTTTGTATTAATGGGTGCGGTAAAAGATGAGATTTTAATAGAAATTTTCGAAGATTTAAAACAGTGTTTAGTAACAGAGGATCAAGTCAATACGATATTAATCTCTAATAAATCAGATATTGATTTTGAAATTATTTGCCCTGCCTATAATGGAGGTAAGGGGGGACATATTTATTTTGAAGAAGCGGTAAAGGGGAATTTATTACGTAAGCGTAAAGTACGGGCATTTGCTGAGTCCATGAGACTGTAAATAATTCTGTGTAACCTGTCTTTAAATACAGTCAAAAAATGATTTAAAGCCGGTTTTTCAATCGGCTTGGTCGTTACTTTTTAGTATTATTTATTAACAGTCTGTTGTGATGATATTAACAGTACACATTGGGTCTCCGAATGAATCATATGTGGCGTAACAGCCGTTTGTTGTTGCTGCGCCAGACCCTCTAATATCATAACCAATTCGAGTATATCGATTATCAGTGATTGTGCTAAGTCCCCCAGACTCACTTAAACCGATATGGTCTGACATACTGAGTGCATCGCCAAGCTCAGCTTTGCTTTCAGGGCATAAATTTCGCCAATCAACTTCTGATGTTCCCGCTTCAGTTTCAACAAGGTAGGCTGATTGGCCGCCAGGGTTAGATGAAGAAATAGATAAACCGCTAGCGTAAGCTCGACTATGAATAATGTTAATCGTTGAGTTCATTGCACCGGCAATACTTTTAAGGGAGGCTATACGCGCTGAACTAGACATATCCGCAAACTTGGGAAGTGCAGATGCGGCTAAAATCCCTAAAATCACAATAACCATTATTAATTCAATGAGGGAAAAACCTGATTGAACTTTTGATTGGGGTACAAGGCACTTCATTAATACTCCTAGTTATAGCTTCATGCTGATTAGTTTTTATGAGTATTCTTTTCACTGTATTACGAAAATATAAATATCTAAATGTATCTATACATGCACGTTAAAGTTAGGGAAAGAATACTCATTTTTGACCCGTTTTTTTGAAAAAACTAACGCAAGGTTCTGCTAAATAAATTGAGTGCCAATTGATAGCCTAGTTGGGCTGTTTGCGCATCATAACGGCCACCATCACCTTCATCACGCATAAAGGCATGGCCGACATTAAATTCGTGCCATGTAAAAGTAATATCCGTTGCGTTTAATTCTTTATAAATCTTAGCAAGACCTTCAGGAGGGATATGATTATCTTGTTTACCCCAAATCATTAATAGCTCACCTTTAATGTCATCCAAACGCTCCATACTGTGCTGGCCAGATTGATTAGGGATAACTTGGATGTGTAAATCAGTACCGTAAAAACACGCAGAGCCTTTGACTTCAGGCTGTAATGCAGCACGAAAGGCTAAATGACCGCCAATACAATAGCCCATTGCACCGATATGTCCATTACACCAGTTTTGCTGTTTAGCAAAAGCGATTAATGCAACATTATCAGTATCATAGCCTTGTACATCTTTAGCATGTTTATCAGCATTGCCTTTTTCACGTCCTGCGTCGTCATAACCGAGTACCGTACCGATTGGGTTAAGCTCGTGGAATACTTCTGGAACTAATACCGCATAACCATGGCTAGCCATTAATTTTGCTGCACGTTCAATAGGGCCTGTTTGTTGAAAAATTTCAGAATAAAATAAAATAACAGGGTAGTTACCTTCACCAGCAGGGCGGTGAATATAGGTGCGCATTAAACCTGTGGGTGTATCTATATCAGCACTATGGCTTTGAATTCTCATATTAGGCTCGCTTAAGATGTTGTCGGAAATTAAGAAATAAAGGGCATTGTACAATGATTTGATGTATTCATTTTGGGGCTTGTGAGATAAAGCGGGTTTTCATGTATATAAGGTTTAATTCTCTATGGGTTCAATTTCCCTCAGCTTGCTGAGAGTAGAATCTAAGATTAGTTAATACCCCGCCCGCTTACGGCGGGGTAGGTTAATATGTTTTGAGTCTTGAGATCTAGCGCGGCACTGCGTACCGCACAGTTTTAGCTTGGACATTCGCCCGCTGAAAATCATGGAAACGGAGCGCAGCGAAGTGATGATTTTTAGTTCGCAGTAGACGACAGGAAAATTCGCCAATACGAAGTGAACTGTAAGTGCGCTCAGGAGGCCAGAATTTTATCCCGAAAGCCGTCAAGCCAATGAGGTAGGTTTAACGAAGTGCCTATTCCTTATAGTTAGATAGAGGGGAATGCATTATAATTATTTACCTTTTCGATATTTATAGAAATTTTGTTGCGAATGAAAACGATCCCTCTTTATGAAACCTATATGCATGAGCTGCATAGCCTTTATTGTAAAAAGAATGCAGATAAACTAAAGCTACTTGCAGAATTACTCGGGCCGCATGCGCAGTCTATAGCTCAGACGTTTTATCGGGTTTTATTAAGAAATGAAAAAACAGTGCCTTTTTTGACTAGCGCAATGGTTGAAGAGCGGTTAGTGGGGTCAATGCAAAAATGGGTTATAGAAATTTTCCATGAATATGAATCAGAAGAACAAGTAGAAGCGATTATTGAGCATCAAGTACAAATTGGACATGTGCATGCACGTATTGATTTGCCGATGAGTATGGTTAACTATGCCGCGCGTGTTTTGAAAAGTGAATGCAGTGAACATCTTTTTCAAGCCGATATTTCGGGGCAGCTTTTAGCAGAAAGCCAAGACCTTATGCATCGCTTAATTGATACTATGGTGGCCTTGATTAACGAAAGTTATTTACTAGATACTGTAGCGAGTGAACAAAATGCACAGTCCTTCCGCATTCAAGTAACATTTCAAAATTTGGCCTTTGATTGTGAACGTCAACGCGTCTCACTATTAGATTGGACCAGACAACTATTCTTAATTACCCGAGAAAAGTTCATTGATAAAGAAGCTGTTCCGCGATTGCGTCATTCAGACTTTGGCTTATGGTTAACACATAAAGGCGCGTTGATGTTAACAGGGCGCAGCGAGTTAGGTGTTTTGATGGAATTTATGTCTGTGACTAGTGAGCTTAGTGACGAGTTGATTGAAAGTTGTGGGCAGGGTGATGAGGAAAAAGTAAAAAGGCTGCTTAACCAGATTAATGATGAAGTTTCACGAATTATCTGGTTATTAGGTAAAACTGCACAAGAAATTATTGATGTGGAAAGTGGGCGTGATGCTTTAACTCATTTATTTAACCGGCGGTATATTGATACTGTTTTAAAACATGAAACAGAGTGCAGTCTTAAATCAGGGATGCATTATGGTATTTTATATTTGGATATTGATTATTTTAAACGGCTTAATGATCAATATGGGCATGATGCAGGGGACCTTGTTTTACAGCAGGTTGCTAATATTCTGATGCAAAGTGTTCGGACTGGAGATTTTGTTTTTCGTTATGGTGGTGAAGAATTTTTGATTGTTATTACGGATATTACAGCAGATCAGATTACTCGTATCGCGGAGAAAGTAAGAAAAATGATTGAAGACTACGAATTTAAACTCAAGGATGAAACTGTGCTGGCCGTGACTATTAGTGTTGGTGCGGCTTTTCATGACGGGCACCCGGACTATCAGCGAACGATACGTCGTGCCGATGAAGCTTTGTATTTGGCTAAAGATAGTGGTAGAAATAAAGTGGTGCTGAGTGAGTAAACTCAAGGTTTGCTTGTTAATCAAAACTATAGCCAATTTTTAGTTTGTTTTTACAATTGGCGCGACTGCGTCATTACCCCATAAAAATTATGTTTAAAAAAATAAAATATCAACTATTTTTCGTTTTAGTGCTTGTTATGCAAGGTTGTACAACGTCAGGAAATGACAGTTTAAGGCTGGAAGATGAAACCAGTATTCATCATAAAATCAGCACTAATATAACAACAAAAAATGAAGTTAAAGCGCAATTCGGTGCGCCTTTTTCTGTCAGTTATACGGATAACGGTTCAGAGATATGGAAATATGAAAGCTCAAAAGTCAGCGCCGATTTTGTTAATTATGTTCCTGTTGTACGCTGTTTAGCAGGTTCATCGAGTGGTATTCACAAAGAATTAACACTGTTATTTGCCAATGAAAAAGTAAAGAAATTTGCGCTGACAGAATCAGAAATAAAAATTAGAACAGGCTGGTTTAATCAATAAAGTGATTTAGCTCATAACAGCAATTAATTAGCGATTTTGAAGGTAAAAATATGATGCTTAAAAGATATATCTACCGGAATCATTTGTTTAGCTTAATGATATTAGTTTGCATGAGCTTTAACCTGTCAGCAGAGACTAAAATTGCGATTCTTGAGTTTGAGCTGAAAGATATGACATTAGCGCCGCGAATACCCGCTGAAATTAAACGCACGGCTTCTATAAAGCCATTATTGGAGGGTGAACTCCAATCGGCAGATTACAGCATTATTTCGATTGACTCAGAGAGCCAAAAAGCGGCAGATAGTGGGGTGGGTTATTTATTTGACCATCATGATGTCGCTGCAAAATTGGGAAAACAATTTGGTGCTGACTATGTACTTGTTGGGCGGCTTCATAAACCGAGTTTTTTGTTTTCCTATTTAATGGGGCATTTAATCAGAGTGAGTGATGCTAAATTAATTGGTAATTATATTTCAGAAGCAAAAGGGCCGAATATTAAGCTAACAATTAAAACGGTCGAAAGCCTTGCGGTTAAAATTGATAGAACGCTAGATAATCGCTATACACCGCCTCCATCTAAAAAACAGAGACAATGAGCTAAGCTATTTACTTGAATTAATTGGTTTTATCAATCCTGACTAAATTAATAAGACTGTAATCCCCCCGAAAATTAATATCATTCATAAGTAAAGTTTTCTAGTCAGCAAATAAGCGATTGTTTTGAAATGCTCAACTTTATATCCTTTTGCTTTTCTTTTTGCAGCTTGTAAGGCTGAATTCAAGCCCTCTAAGATGTCGTTATTAATTTGACTGTCTTTCCAGCTAACCCCTTGTGCCATATCCGTTTCAGCACAAATGAAATTATTTACCGCAAAAGGCGTGATGTTTTTTACGGCAAATGGTTTGGGTGTTAGTTATTTAGAATTCATGTTCTTTAACAATGAATGCTGAAGATTTTGAGTGATCAATAAAGTTTCCTTCATCTTCTAGTAACGCAGCTCCTAGTTTCTGGCCTTCTGGAGAGCTCATTCCCTCCATTAGAGCTTCTTCTGATTCAAACCAAACTTCAGCGACTCCATCATATTCAGGCATCATTCCTCGCGAAGCTCTTAGGCCGTCATTTAATGGCGTGTCTAATGTATGTGATTGCACGTATTTTTTTGCTCCCATTGCTTCAGCATTACTCATGAAAAATGGGCCGTGCTTATTCATCCAGTATTCTTTGAATTCTTCACGAGTCATATCTGGATGTCTGGTAAGACACATTACAAATTTAATCATTTTCTATTTTCCTTTGTTTAATAAATATTGTGTGTGGTTAATGACCAACTTCCATGCTGCTGTGGAGCTTCAGCGGAATAGCGGTCAGGTGTAGCTTCTTATTAGTCACTTTGGGGTGAATTTATATTTTCTAGCTTAAATTCCTCAATGTTTCAATAACTTTATTAGGGTCTAAGCGTTTTGTATAATCCGCATCGACAAAAGCCAATTTAATAATTCCATCAGAATTGACCACGTAAGTGGCAGGCATAGGTAACTGATTGCTCTCATCACCGTTAAAGTCCGACAACTCAGTTCCGAATTGCTTGTATAGAGGTTGTAGTTGCTCATCAAGAGTAAAAACAAGCCCAAATTGGTGCGATATTTTATTTCCAATATCACTTAATACCTCAAAGGTTAAAGAGTCTTTTTCAGTGGGTGAAAGCGATTTGTCTGGTAAGCTGGGAGAAATTGCCACCAATTGTGCACCAAGGCCTGTAATTTCTGGAAGTGCTGCCTGAAAAGCTCTAAGCTCAAGATTACAATAAGGGCACCAACTGCCACGATAAAAATTAATTACCAATGGTCCATTATTAAGAATAGTGTCTGAAGATACCGTTTTATTTATCGCATTTGGTAAAGAAAAAGGTGGCATTTTGTCACCTTCCTTGAGGCTTTTTTCGACAATACCTGATTTTATTAATTTTTCAGTTGCGCTCTGCATTATTTTCAGCTTCTCTTCAGGGACTTGCTCCATAAACCCTTTCTTGAACTCTTCAATTTGTTCCAATAAAGTCATTTTTTTCTCCTTTTTTTAATGATTTTCAAATAAATATCATCCAACCAACATTGCCCTCATTACTTATTAGTTCTTAATTTTTTGGCTAATTCAGGCCAGTTTTCGTTGGCTTTCAGGATGTTAGTATCGCGTTCTTGTAGCCAGGTGCTACGTGTAGCTATGCTGTAATTTAGATACAGCTTGTTATCATGAACAGTCCAAGCGTAGGGATCAGAATCAGCAATTTTATTTTTACTAGCCGCATAAGCACAGTGACCTCCATACTGCGGAATGTAGGCCTCAGGATTGGCAATGAATGCAAGTTTATTTGTTTGATTGACGAACATCCATTTATTGCCTTCGAATTTATAAGTTAGTGCGGGGTTCCCTTCTAGTGCTTTTGCACTGACAAAGTAGGCAACTGGGTCATAGCCATGGATGGCAAAACCGTTGCTAGTATCGATATTTATACCGCCTGCTGCATTCGCAGTAGTCGTGTTAATTATTGTCAGAATTAGGACAAACTTTATAAAACTAAATTTCACCAAAAAAATGGGTGAAAGCATGCGCTGTATACCTTCTAGTTTTGTAGTCATAGCGGAAATACTAAGCTCTAAATTTGTTCTACTCATTTTTCTCTCCATTGATCCTAGTTTAAAAAATATAAAATTGTGACGCTTTAAATGGCTAAGTGGATTTTTCGAACCAGAAGACCTTTATCCAGCGCTTCAACGGTTAGCTGATCTTGTGCCGATGTGAATAATCGATTGAAGCCGTCGCGCTGGAGCGGCGAAAAAAAGAGTTGTTGACTCAGTAATTCGCCTTAATCGCATCCATCGCCCAGTCGGGAAGGTCGCCTACGTTGGGTGGCTCGTTCAACCATGGTTTGGATTGTTGCGCGAGTGCATTCCCCGCGTCGAAGGCTGCACGCATCTGTTTTGGATCGAAGGCAAGCGGATCCTTGCCGATCTCTACGCCATCCGGGATCGAAACCATATTGAAGGTGTAACCTAGGAACTTGCTGCCAAAGTAAGACCGCATCAAAGCTGTTTGCATCGATTGGTCCATCATTACACCAATCGTTGTGGCTGCGACAGCACCGAGATCCCTGATTAAAGCTTCAGGAGGATGTTCTAACCTACCGTTAGTAATCAAGTACAAGTTGCCGGGGCCATATAAAGAAGGCTTGGGGCGATTCGAACCGCTCATGCCAGGGACGACTAAATTTGAACGCGCGGCGCCATCAACGAAGAGGTGACCCTCGATTTCCATCGGTGGAAAGACGATCGGGAATGATGCAGAGGCGAGCAATACCTTGCGATAAAGGTCTAGCTTACCGTGCTTCGCAAGCAATGACATATTCCAAATCCAGGTCTGGCCATAATCAACGTTGGTAGTGCCGACGAATATTAGTCGATTGTCGTCAAGAGCGGCAGCTACTCGCTCTAAGGTTTCGGCAGTAATATATTTGGCGATGAGCGCTCGCAGCGGCGCGGTATCTCTAAGGGAATCAGTGCCAGATAGAAGGCTATATATCGACCTACCCTCGTAAATATCCTTATCGGTCACTTCCGTGTACATCATTTTGAGTATCGCGTCGTCGGCTGGAGTACCCAGTAGCGCGTGCGTCGCCAGTAATGAACCGGTGCTCACACCGGCGACAATATCAAACTCTGGTCGCTGGCCACTCTCGCGCCAGCCAATAAGGAAGCCTGCTCCGAAGGCACCGTTCTGTCCACCGCCTGATATGGAGAGCATATTGAGCGGGTGGCCGTGTTTACGTTCCAAACTGCGAACGAGGTTCTCTCCGGTTCCGGATGCCGCTGCAGCGTACATGGGAGAAAGCTGATCCGGATTCATCGGGTTGTTTCCATTCGGCAGCGCGGCGTAAGTTGGTGTTTTTACGGAAAGCACTCGCTGTTGCTGCGGAGAAGACGCGCAGCCGGCCAGGGTCAATGTTGCCAATAAACCTAGAAGAGGAGGTGCAATAAGTAGATGTTTAATGAATTTCATCGTTTAGTTTTCCAATGTTGATTAATAAATGATTTGTAGTATTAGTACAAAAACTTAATGATGCTAAATAAGTATTGTTTTAAAAAGGTGGGCACTCATCCATAAGTTGCCCAACACCTTTAACTAATGCCCACCACCTGGAGCAGATAAAGCCTCTAGCGCCTGATCAGGGCCAAATGTTGCACTCGGCTGACTAGGAGGGAATTGCTTAAATGATGCAATAAACTCGCCGACAACTTCCTGTGCAGGAACAAACGTCCATAATTTATCAGCCCACCAGCGAAAATACATTTTCGACTCACGCATAAACCGCTCAAAAGGGTCTTGGCGTAAATTAACCACATATGGCATATTCACAGTCCGTAAAACAGAATCCTGTAGATTTCCTTCCTGTACTTTAAAATGAATTTTCCAGTTATTTACCCTGACTGCATTAAGGCTGGCGTTATCATCAAAGTAAAAGATTTCCCTACGGGGGCCCTTTTTTTCTTCTCCTTTGAAGAATGGCATAAAGTTATAGCCATCGAGATGTGTTTTAAACTTTTTACCGTGAGCTTTATGACCTTTTTTAAGCTTCTCCTTTATTTGCGTATCTCCCGCAGCCGCTAGAAATGTGGGTAACCAATCTTCATGCGACATCACTTCATTGATGACAGTGCCTGGTTTGATCACATTCGGCCAGCGAACAACTTGCGGAACACGCATGCCACCTTCCCAGGTTGTGCCCTTTTCGCCGTGAAATGGCGTGTTACCACCATCCGGCCAAGTCATGACTTCTGCTCCATTGTCTGTTGAAACAATAACAATGGTATTGTCCGCGATGCCTAGATTATCTAACTTGTTAAGCAATTCACCCACTACCCAATCAAAATGTGCCATACCATCAGCATATAAGCCAAAGCCGGTTTTGTTCTCCCAGGTTTTAGATAAACGTGTAAATACATGCATCCGTGTCAGATTATGCCAAAGGAAAAAAGGCTTGTTCGCTTTATGTGAACGATCAATAAAATCCAGAGAGCGGGTTAAAAGTTCATCATCAATCGTTTCCATACGCTTACGGGTCAGAGGGCCTGCTTCTTTGATAATTTGTTTGCCTACTATTCCAAATCGAGGATCTACCGTAGAGTCATTTTTATTAGACGCTTTGGCATCAATGGTGCCACGCGGGCCATATTTCTTAACAAACTCTGGATCTTTCGGGTAATCAGGGTCTTCAGGTTCTTCCTGTGCATTCAGGTGATAAAGATTTCCATAGAACTCATCGAAGCCATGCACGGTTGGCAGATACTCATTGCGGTCGCCTAAATGATTTTTTCCGATTTGAGCAGTGTTATAACCATGTGGCTTGAGTAATTCGGCTATGGTTGGATCTTTTGCCTGTAAACCGACTTTTGCACCTGGCATCCCGACTTTTAACAATCCGACACGATAAGGGTGCTGACCAGTGATAAAAGCGGCTCTGCCTGCTGTACAACTCTGTTGCGCATAGTGATCAGTAAATAATGCACCTTCCTTTGCGACACGATCAATATTCGGGGTTTGTCCGCCCATCATGCCACGGTGGTAGGCACTGAAATTGTACCAGCCTATATCATCTCCCCAAATGACCATGATATTAGGCTTATCCGTTTTGGCAATTGCCTGGTTGCTGCTTAAAAGCAGGAAAAGGAGGGGCATGACTCTCCATAGTATTTTTGAATAACGCATTTATTCGTTCCCTTATATTAGGTTAATAGCTCAACGGTGACTGATTCAACACCTGTTAATCAGGTCTATAGCTTTACTCCCAGTCAAAGCCTATTTATCATATTACAAGGACTCAGGCTAAACTATCCGGTTTGCGCATAAATAATAGCAGGGAGTTATAAATTGGCATCTGATGAAAAAAAATTATCGGTTACGAAGGCGATATCTTCAGGCATACAAATCACATCTAATATAGCGGATCTGGACACAGACTTTATGGTTGCAGATATTCGCCATTCACAGCTAAGCAGTGGTCATTTTGAAGCGCAGTTACAAAGAGTCACGCTTAAAAATGCAGTTTTTGATTCGGGATTATTTAATCAACGCCTATTTGGAATGGGGGCTATGCCAGGCGATGCATATACGCTTTCTTTTTTAACCGAGCCTTCAGAAGAAGGGCATCTTAATAAGTCACCGATAACACGAGGGGCCTGGATTTTCCAACCGGGAGATGAAATTTATGGCAATGTTCCTCCAGATTTCCTTTGGCTTACGCTCTGTATCCAGCGCACTGCTCTTGAAGAATGCCTAGAGAAAATTGGTACCAACCCCGCTTGCTTAGCCATGCTTGGCAGCGGCCCTGTTATTCCTCAAACAGAGATAGCTAAGCTGGAACAGGTATATAAAAACCTGTATCACGATGCTTGTGCTATGGGAGATGTTGGGTACGCAGATAGTATTGAAGAAAAGCTTATCTTTACATTCCTTGATACGATTGGTTCCACACCTTCAAGGCAGGCTGGCGCAAAGATTCAACCTCCTATGCTGAAACGGATTGAAGATTTTCTCCGTGCTAATTTAGACCGTCCCATAACTGCAACCGAGTTATGCGTTTATCTAGGCTGTAGTCGTCGGCAATTAGAAATAGCATCCAAGAACGCCTACGATATGGGGCCAGTAACTTATCACCGTCGTATGCGATTGAATGAAGTAAGGCGTCGTCTACTCTCAGAGAAGGGCAAGCATGGAATCATCACTTCTGCTGCTTATGATTCTGGCTTTAGTCATTTAGGGCGACTCTCGGCGGACTATAAGTCACTTTTTGGTGAGTCACCACGGCAAACGTTGCAGCGTATTGCTTGATGTCTTTTATTAACTATTGAGCTCTGAGGAACATAATACATAACAAGCAATAGGTCAGGCTCGATTGAATAAGCCGATACTTGCAATAAATTCGATAGACACGTTCAGCCAAAACCGCATGGCGGAGATAGGTGTTTTAAGGTATTTATGAAAAATAATTATATCAATCGAGTCTTGTATCTTACATGCGGTGTCTTTTTAATTTCGGTAGAAACTAGGTGAAGCTTAGCGTTGATTAATTTGTTTTATCAATCTTGACTAAATTGATAAGACCAACAATCACAACGCCAAAGATGAGGGGGTAGGTGATAAAAATATCAATGCGAATATTACATTCACCTGAACAAGTACTTTGTACCCAGTCTTCATAATAGACAACAAAAAGATAAAGGGAAATTGGCGATATAAAAATACTGGCTTTCCGAAAAGCACCATGCCAACCGACTGCAATAATATAAAGGGCAATGAGAGCAAGAATAGATAAATTTATTATTGCATCAAAAGTTGTTATAGGTTGATGTCGATTAGGACTGCTTTCTTTTTCAATAGCACTT
>Ga0209826_1002430_pt1 | contig 12218 bp, 10 predicted proteins | sample GOMGulsemesocosm_5_FD_184637 | JGI IMG/M metagenome (GOLD analysis project Ga0209826, IMG submission 184637) | Methane-oxidizing microbial communities from mesocosms in the Gulf of Mexico - GOM15C Gulf of Mexico (SPAdes) (version 2) | ecosystem: Environmental > Aquatic > Marine > Cold seeps...
CTTGGACTTGGACTTGGACTTGGACTTGGACTTGGACTTGGACTTGGAGCAAGACTAGCGTTTAGTTGTGAGTTTTGAGCGCTAGGATAAGGATTTGACCCCGCTTGATAAACTACAGCATTATTTAACAAGCCATTTTCATTTGCAAAAGCTATCCCATGACAAATTGCGCTGGACACCCTTCGCGGCGCTAAGGTGAAGGCACAATTTTTTAACCCTTGGGTCACTTGCGCTAATTGCTTTGTGTTGGCCGCAGATAATAAGACCGGCACTTTTAAAGAAACTTCAGAGGATCTGGAACCAAGCTTATTGTTGGCATCAACTACGATAGCTTTTGCTGTGGTCTCAATTTGCTTTAAAATTAATCTTAAATTACTTGGGCTACGAAAAAACGTGCAGAATAACCCGTTTACCCCCAGAAACATTACATTAATATAATCTGTAAACTCAATAAAAACGGAACCTATCACATGGGGCTCATTGCGATGAATTGTGACGCCAGCAAGGGCGCCAAGCTTATGATATATATTAAGTTCTTTCTCATATCCGATTAGGTGCTCTTTTATTTTTTCAGCACCAATTTCAGCTAAACTAAAATTTCCCTTATTTAGATTAAATATTCGATCTGGTTGAAAAACAACCTGTGCGATACTCACAAACATATTAGAAAACTGTGGATTATCAGAAACAATGTAACAGTCACGAACGTTGTCACCATCCTGCAAATAGACGCTAGACACATTCTGAAAAAGCTGTTCGATTGAACTCGTTATCACGGGTGAGCCTTGATCAAAATATACATTCGTTTCAGAAGGAAAGTTCCCTCTTATTGCACAGATTTTGAGGCATTTATCTTCAAATAATAAATAATAATCAATATTCATTGAAACAATACTCCATTAACTTATCAATAATAGATAAATTATGGCAAAAATATTATTTTCAATAATAAATATAAATTTAATTTAATACTTAGAATTAACAAAAGAAATCAAAGCAAACAAATAAAGTTCTGTCTTATTATTTATTCAATACTTAAAAAATCTGGAAAAACATAGTCTGAATCAAAATTCAACCAACCTTTTACTCTTTCGTTCACGTCGGAGCTGTCAGTTGAAAACATTTCATACTCATTCATGTTTTTAGCAGAAAGACTATGGAAAACTCTTACCAGCCCAACCCCTAAAAGACTATCAACAATGAAGGCCTCTTTAAAATTACCGGCTTCAGGTAACCGAGCTGAAACCATCTCAGATAAAACCCTGATATCTTCACTATTAAGTTCAACTTTTGTATTCGTAAATTCAGTTATCCTATTTAGGCCGCTCCTGTAGTCTTTATGCTTCAGAATTGCTTCCCCTCGCTCTATAACAATCGACAAATCGACCACACCAAAATGACGTATAAAAATACAATTCGCAGCATCATCAATCATGATATTAAAACGTGGATTTTCCATAGAATTACCTACTTAAACTCAAACTAGTGTGTCGTTTTGTTTCTACGGTAGATCTCTACAAGCCCCGTCAGAGTAAGATCACCGTCGACCACATCAATCATACCTGTTCCTTTTGCAAACAAAGGGGCTAACCCACCGGTTGCAACGGTTTTTAATTTTTGTCCATATTCATCTTGAATGCGTGTAATCAACCCTTCGATCATGCTTACATACCCCCAATAGATTCCCGATTGCATACACTCCAAGGTACTTTTACCAATAACCTTTTCCGGTTTTTCAACGGCAATTCGCGGTAATTTCGCAGCCGCTTTATGCAATGCATCCAAACTTAGGTTTACGCCGGGTGCAATGATGCCTCCCGCATAATTTCCGTCCCCATCAACCACATCAAGTGTTGTCGCGGTTCCAAAATCCAATACGATTAGAGGTCCGCCATATTTGCAGTGCGCAGCCACTGAATCGACCAGGCGATCGGCCCCGGCTTCTTTAGGATTATCAATTTGCGGTATCATCCCCAATTCAACATTAGCCTCCCCAATAACCAGAGGAGTGCAATTGAAGTAGCGTTTGCACATGCCTTTGAGGTTAAACAAGGATTCAGGCACTACAGTTCCAATAATGACATCCTTAATATCGGCAAGATTAACTTTGTCCAAAGACATGGCCTGGCTCAACCAAACACCGTATTCTTCGGCTGTCCGTGTCGCTGAAGTCGCTATACGCCACTCATTTAACAGACTTGTGCCAGAGAAGGCCGCAAAGGTAATATTGGTATTTCCCACATCAATCGCTAACAGCATGTCCAACCCTTTTTAATTTATGAGGCTGGAAAGAAGACCTCTCCGGCCGTCACATGTTTTATCGATCCGTCTGCTTCCGTTAAAATCAACGCGCCACTAGGATCCAAATCGGAAAAAATCCCATTAAATTCCTGCTTGGCTAATCGCACAACAATCGGAAACCCAATGCCCGTTGCGCGCTCCAACCACATTTTCCGAATTGGTTCGAACCCGTTCGCTTGCCAAAGTGTATATAATTCCAATAGGTTAAGGCAATAACTTTCTAATACCCGATTAACAGAAACCCGCCCGCCTTCTTTCTTTAGGCTAGTTGCGGGAAGGCCTTCTGTCCATTTTGGGTAATTTTCAATATTGACGCCGGTTCCAATGACAAGCCAATCCAGATTGCCTGACGCATTGCTTTTACTTTCAAGTAAAATACCGGCAATTTTCTGTTTACTAACCAAAAGATCATTGGGCCATTTAAGGGCAAGATCCGATCCAACGGGAAGAAATTCAAGAAGAGTATTATAAAGAGCGACAGCTATAAGAAATGAGAGCTTTGCACCCTCTGCCGCCGTGCAATTTGGACGGAGCATCAAAGAGCAATATAGATTCCCCTTAGGACTTGTCCATCCCCGCCCCCGGCGACCGACGCCTTGCTCTTGAACTTGGGACCATACGAGTTGGCCCTCGACAGAGCCTTGATCTGCCAGCTTTCGCGCATACTCGTTGGTGCTACCAATAGTTTCAAACGCAGAAAGACTAAAAAAGGGCGGAAGTGTGATACCGCCGCCGCCCTTATCCATTACTGGAACAACACTGCAGCAGCAGCAGCAGCGCTAGATAATAAAGGAGCTGGATACAAGAAGAACAATGCTGTAAAAATTCCGGCCCCGCCCATGATCCATGTCAACGTACGATTGGCAGGTTTGAAACCTTCTTTTTCATCATCGAAATACATGATTTTGACGATACGAATATAATAGAAGGCACCAACAACGGAGGCCAGCAAGCCAATGATAGCAAGCGCATAAAGGCCTGAATTGATTGCTGCAACAAAGACATAGAATTTGCCAAAAAACCCAGCCAATGGTGGCACGCCAGCCAAACTGAACATGAAGACCATCAAAAGAAACGCCATAACGGGACGTTTTTTACCAAGACCTGCAAGTTCCGAGATGTCTTCAACCATGCCATCTTTTTGGCGCATAGAAAGAATAATGGCGAATGTACCAATATTCATAACCACATAAATGGACAAATAGACCAATACTCCGCGAACACCTTCTTCAGTACCAGCTGCAAGCCCAACCAGAGCATATCCAATATGCCCAATGGACGAATAAGCCATCAAACGCTTGATATTCTTTTGATTAATGGCTGCAAAGGCACCAAGGATCATAGAGGCAATGGAAACAAAAATGATAATTTGCTGCCATTGGCCCACCGCATCGCCAAACGGTATCAAAAATGTCCGCATGAACAATGCCATGCCAGCAATTTTTGGGGCTGTTGCAAAGAAGGCTGTTACAGGTGTTGGCACACCTTCATAGACATCAGGTGTCCACATATGGAAGGGAACGGCCGATACCTTAAAGGCAAGACCGGCGATCAGGAAGACTATTCCGACAAGCAAACCAAGGCTGATATGCCCGTGTTCGCCCGCAACAATACCAGCAATTGCGTCGAAATTCGTGCTGCCTGTAAATCCGTAGATAAGGGAGCAACCATAGAGCAACATGCCTGATGACAGGGCACCGAGAACAAAATATTTAAGTCCAGCTTCTGTTGAACGAATACTGTCCCTGCGAAAAGCGGCCGTCACATACAAAGACAAGCTCATTAACTCGATACCCATATACAGGGACATCAAATCGTTCGCTGAAATCATCACCATCATGCCAAGAGAGGCAATGACGATCAAAATCGGGAATTCAAAGCGATCCATTTTCTCACGCTTGTTGAAATCCATGCTCATGATAATCGCAAGAATAGAGGCACCAAGCGCCAATATTTTCATGAAGTTACCAAAAGCGTCGCTTCGATAAAGATCACTGAAGGTTAATTGTGTGTCGCTTCCCCCCATCACAACAAGAACAGCTGTGATGATTAAAGAAAGAACAGCAAGCCAAGATACTGGGCCTGTCGCATCTTTCCCTTTGAAGACACCAAACATTAAAAGGAACATTGCAGCCGCTGCCAGAAAAATTTCTGGAAGTGCGATTGAGAATTCAGGCAAAACCATTTTCCAAAACCTACCTATTTAGCCGCGTGCAGCGTTGAATTCGTAGCATCCAAAGCCAACTGATGTTGTTCCATCAGACTGGTAACAGAGGCATGCATAACATCGAGGAACGGATCGGGATATATGCCAATCCACATAGCGACGGCAATAAGCGGAATAAAAATCGCCATTTCCCGCTTGTTCACATCTACAATTGACTTCAAGTCTTCTTTGACCAATTCACCAAACACAACCCGGCGATAGAGATACAAACTGTAAGCTGCTCCCAAAATAACACCTGTTGTTGCAAGGAAGGCTGTCCATGTACTGACTTGATAGGCTCCTACAAGGATTAGGAACTCACCAACAAAGCCACTTGTGCCGGGCAAGCCGACGGTAGCCATTGTAAAGATCATGAAAATAACGGCGTAGCGCGGCATACGATGGACCAACCCGCCATAACGGGCAATCTCCCGTGTGTGAATACGATCGTAGATAACACCAACGCAGAGGAAGAGTGCACCCGAGACAATACCGTGACTGATCATTTGAAGAATGCCCCCCTCTAACCCTTGTTGGGTAAAGGTAAAGACACCGATCGTAATGAAGCCCATATGCGCCACAGATGAATAAGCAATCAGCTTCTTCATATCTTTTTGCACGAGCGCCACCAAGGACGTGTAGATGATCGCGATTACACTCAGGCCAAAGACCATAGGGGCAAAATATTGCGAGGCATCGGGGAACATTGGAATAGAAAACCGCAAGAAGCCGTATCCACCCATTTTCAGCAATACACCCGCCAAGATAACAGAACCCGCAGTTGGGGCCTGAACATGGGCATCTGGGAGCCAAGTATGAACCGGCCACATGGGAACTTTCACTGCAAACGAAGCAAAGAAAGCCAGCCATAACCAAAACTGCAAATCTACACCGAAGTTATACGCCATTAATGTTGGAATATCTGTTGTTCCAACGATGACATACATAGTGATCATTGCTGCCAGCATAAGTACAGAGCCGACGAGAGTGTAAAGGAAGAATTTGAAACTGGCATAAACGCGATTTCCACCGCCCCAAATTCCAATGATCAAGAACATTGGAATAAGGCCTGCTTCAAAGAATAAGTAGAACAGAACCATATCAAGGGCACAGAACACACCGATCATCAGCGTTTCCATGATCAGGAATGCGATCATATATTCTCGAACACGCGTTCCAATGGATTCCCAACTTGCCAGAATGCAAATTGGCATCAAGAAAGTGGTCAGGATGATGAACAGCATAGAAATACCATCGATCCCCATATGGTAATTAATACCACCACCAAGCCATTCACCTTGTTCAACAAACTGAAAGCCAGCTTCAGCAGTATCAAAGTTAATCCAGATCAACAACGACACCGCAAAAGTAATCAATGTTGTCCACAAAGCAACTTGACGCGCGTTGCGTGCCGCCACTTCTTCCTTACCGCCCGTAAGCAAGATCAGTAACGCACCGACCAAAGGCAGGAAGGTCACAAAGGAGAGAATATTCCAATCAAGCATGACTTAAGACCCACTGCTTAGGAAAAAGAAGGAAACGAACGCGGCAACACCGATAAGCATCGCAAATGCGTAGTGATAGAGGTAGCCGCTTTGCAGCATTGACGCCCGCTTGGCAAGATCAACAACACGCGCTGACACACCATTTGGACCAAGGCCGTCAATGATTTTACCGTCACCGATATTCCACAACTGATGACCAATCCATTTAGCTGGCTGAATAAACAAGAAGTTATACAGCTCATCGAAATACCACTTGTTCAATAGGAACTGGTATAGCGCTGAATGGGTTTTAGCCAATTGAACAGGAATATCTGTTCTTCGGATATACATGTTGAAAGAAACCAACAGACCAAGAACACCAGCAGCAATAGGAAGATATTTAACCCAAGCAGGAACGTCGTGGAAACCTTCCATAACAGTATTCCGATCCAGGATCAAAATCGCGTCACCCCAAAATTCTTTATAATGATGACCAACCATTGGCTCGTAGAAAGCATACCCTGCGAAGATAGCACCTGCTGCCAAAACATAGAGCGGGAACAACATCACAAAAGGGCTTTCGTGAACATGCGACATAACTTCTTTAGTTGCACGTGGTGCGCCGTGGAAAGTCATGAAGATCAATCGCCAAGAATAGAAAGCTGTTAAGACTGCCGCACCGACACCACACCAAAAAGCGTATTGTCCGACACCGGTACCCGCCGCGTAAGCTGCTTCAATCACCGCATCTTTAGAGAAATACCCCGCGAAGAATGGAACACCTGTCAACGCAAGAGTACCAATAATCATCATCGCGTAGGTAATCTTGATATGCTTGGCAAGGCCGCCCATTTTCCGCATGTCCTGCTCGTCAGATACAGCATGGATCACGGCACCAGATCCTAAGAACAGGAGCGCTTTGAAAAATGCATGTGTGAAAAGGTGGAAAATCGCAACTGGATATGCGCCAACACCAATGGCGAAGAACATATAACCCAACTGAGAACATGTAGAATAAGCAATCACCCGCTTGATGTCGTTCTGTACTAGACCAACAGTCGCGGCGAACAATGCCGTAGAGGCACCGACCGCTGCGACAACGGCAAGAGCCGTTGGCGAATATTCGAAAATAGGTGAACATCTTGCGACCATAAACACACCCGCCGTCACCATTGTTGCCGCATGGATCAAGGCCGACACAGGGGTCGGTCCTTCCATGGCATCTGGCAACCATGTGTGCAAGCCAAGCTGCGCCGACTTACCCATCGCACCAAGGAACAGAAGCAAGCTGATTGTCGTAATGATATCCAGCTCATAGCCCAGGAATTCAAATGTGTTTCCAACTTGTGATGGCACAGCCGCAAAAACTGTATCAAAGCTGACGGACCCAAAGACCATAAAGATGCCCATGATCCCCAGAGCAAAGCCAAAGTCACCGACACGGTTCACAACAAATGCTTTAATTGCCGCCGCATTTGCAGTTGGCTTTTTATACCAAAACCCGATCAAAAGATAACTGGCAAGACCAACGCCTTCCCAACCGAAATACATTTGAAGGAAGTTGTCTGAAGTTACCAACATCAACATGGCAAATGTAAAGAGGGACAAATACGCCATGAAGCGAGGTTTATGCTCATCGTGGGACATATACCCGATAGAATATATATGCACGAGGGCGGAGACCGTGTTCACAACAACCAGCATTACTGCAGTCAGGCTGTCGACGCGAAGGCTCCAACTCACATCAAATCCACCGGATTTGATCCATGTGAAGAGTTCAATCGTTTGTGGAGCGTGACCAAAAGCCACTTGGTATAAGGCAACCCAGGACAGGATTGCACTTATAGAAACCGCGCCAGATGTTACAATCTGGCTCCCTCTATCCCCTAGCTTACCGGCAGTTAGACCAACTGTCAGGAACGCGAGAAGAGGAAGGAATACTATGAGGACGTACATCATTGCTCTGCCTTAGCCTTTCATGTGATGGATGTCCTCAACCGCGATTGTACCACGATTTCGGAAGTAAACGACGAGGATGGCAAGGCCAATGGCAGCTTCACCAGCTGCAACCGTCAAAATAAAGAGGGCAAATACCTGACCGACCATATCGTGAAGATAGGATGAAAACGCGACCAAATTGATATTGACCGCGAGCAACATAAGCTCCACTGACATCAAAATCACGATAACGTTTTTACGGTTCAGGAAGATCCCGAAGATACCGAGCGTCAGCAAAATTGCCGAAACACTTAGGTAATGAGCAAGTCCGATTTCCATCATCTACCTCCTATACGCCTTGGCCGGGTTCAACTTTACGAACCACCATAGAGTCTTCAGGACGGCGATATACTTGCTCAGCAATCACCTGCTTTTTAACACCAGTCCGCTGACGATGGGTCAAAACAATTGCCCCGATCATCGCAACTAACAAAATCATGCCCGCAATCTGGAACAAATAAACATATTGCGTGTAAATCAAATTACCGAGCTGTTCCGTATTATTCATTTCCGTCATTGCAACTGTCGGTGCAGAACTAAGCTGCAATGCATCAGGTGACAAACTCCAACCACCGACGACCATCAACAGCTCGATCATCAGAATAAATCCGATAAGAGCACCAATGGGAAGATATTGAAGGAAACCCTGCCGTAACTCAGAAAAGTTAATGTCCAACATCATAACGACAAACAAGAACAGAACCGCTACTGCGCCCACATATACCACGATCAAAATCATGGCGAGAAATTCAGCACCGAGCAAAACAAACAAGGCTGCTGAATTAAAGAAAGCCAGAATAAGGAACAAAACCGAATGAACCGGATTCTTGGATGATATGACCATAAAGGCGGACGCTACGGTCAACGCCGCAAATAGATAGAAAGCAAGTGTTGAAATAATCATTACTTCTCTCCCCCCATTGTTGATGACATTAAATTAATCGTATAGTTCACAGCACTTATTCCACTTATCTGTATGGCGTATCAGCGTTCAGGTTCAGCGCAATTTCTTGCTCCCACCGGTCGCCATTAGCAAGGAGCTTTTCTTTATCGTAGAAAAGCTCTTCACGTGTTTCCGTCGCAAATTCGAAGTTAGGTCCTTCAACAATGGCATCAACCGGACATGCTTCCTGACAAAACCCGCAATAAATGCATTTAGTCATGTCTATGTCATATCGTGTCGTCCGACGGCTACCATCTTCGCGAGGCTCTGCATCAATGGTGATAGCCAAAGCAGGACAGGCCGCTTCACAAAGTTTACAAGCGATACAACGCTCTTCACCGTTCGCATACCGGCGCAAAGCATGTTCACCCCGGAAACGAGGGCTCAGTGGTCCCTTTTCGTAAGGGTAATTAATCGTCGCTTTAGTTTTAAACATGTATCGCAATGTAAGGCCAAGGCCTGATACAATTTCCGATAACAGCAAACTACGCGCTTGTTTATCAATGAAGCTCATAATGAAGTAGCCTCTATACCTTTGTTTTTCAGAACTTCTGAGGACACTTTCCCCAAAAGATTAGTTACGCTTTTACTAGACTTACGCCGGCACCATGTCGAACATGATCAGGAAACCTGCAGTCAAAACCACCCAGATTAGCGAGAATGGTAGAAAGACTTTCCAACCCAAACGCATCAACTGATCGTAGCGATACCGTGGGAGCGTTGCCCGTACCCAGATAAACACAAACAATAGAAGTGCAATCTTAATACCAAACCAAACAACACCGGGAATCCAATTGAATGGTGCAATGTCAGCAGGTGGCAACCAGCCCCCTAGGAACAGAACAACACAAATTGCACTCATCAGGATCATGTTCGCGTATTCTCCGAGGAAGAACAGTGCGAATGCCATAGATGAATATTCAGTCTGATAACCCGCAACCAGTTCAGCTTCTGCTTCAGGCAGATCAAATGGATGGCGGTTAGTTTCAGCCAAAATGGAGATAAAGAAGATGATAAACATTGGGAACAGCGGTATGAAATACCAGCTAAACATCCCGTAATCACCATCTTGGGATTTCACCACATCTGTCAAATTCAATGAACCAACACACAAAAGAACTGTGATGATCACAAACCCGATAGAAACTTCGTAAGACACCATCTGCGCGGCGGAGCGTAATGCTCCCAAGAAAGGATAACGAGAGTTGGAAGCCCAACCTGCAATAACAATTCCGTAAACACCCAATGATGAGATGGCGAACAAATATAAAACGCCAACATTCAAGTCACTTAGAACCATTCCATCATCAAAAGGAATAACGGCCCAAGCGATCAAAGAAAGAATAAAAGTCAACATTGGAGCGAACAAGAACAACAACTTGTTTGCACCAGATGGGACAATTGTCTCTTTAAAGAACAGTTTAGCACCATCGGCAAGAGGCTGTAGCAATCCATAGAAACCAACAACATTTGGTCCCTTACGAAGCTGCATCAAGGCCATAACTTTACGTTCGTAAAGTGTAAGATATGCCACTCCGATCAGCAGCGGTAATACGATTGCCAGAATTTTGGCGACGATTATGACCGTTGGCAGGCCGTAAATATCCCAGAACTCAACCATTGGTGCCAGTCCCCTCTTCGACCGATGTTGAATAAGTCGCGCTGCATTCAGCCATAATGGCACTGGCGCGCGAAATAGCATTGGTCAGGTAATTATCTTTAATCGGATTTGCAAAAGGTGCAGCATCCACATCCCCGGCAGTTCCAAAATCAGCCCAGTCCGCTTTAGCAATAATGTCGATATCAGCCAAATGTGGGGCTATTTCTACAATTGCCTCGCGCAGTGCGGAAAGTGTGTCATAGGGAAGTGTTTTACCTGCAGTTTCAGACAACGCCCGAATAATGGCCCAATCTTCCCGCGCATCCCCCGGAGGGAAAATTGCTCGGTTACCAAGTTGTGGCCGGCCTTCTGTATTGACCCAAAGTGCGTCTTTTTCAGTGTAGGCGGAACCTGGCAAAATGACGTCGGCTACATGAGCTCCCGCATCACCATGACTGCCTTGATAAATAACAAATGCCTTTTCAAGCTTCGATGTATCAATTTCATCAGCGCCCAATAGATACACAACTTCCAGATCACCGGAAGCTGCAGCATCCAACATTTCTGGAACTGATTTTCCATTTTCACCAGGAACAAACCCGAGATCGAGACCCGCAACCCGAGAGGCTGCCGTATGCAGGATGTTAAAGCCGTTCCAATCTTCAGAAACCATACCGAAATCATCAGCGATTTTCTTAGCCAGTGCCAAGATTGCATCACTGTCTTTTCGTATTAAAGCGCCTTGCCCGACAATAATCATTGGGCGTTCCGCTTTTTTAAGAATTTCAGCGAAAGAATGTTTACCAGAAGCGACTTCTTCCAAAGTAGCAGGACCTGCACCAAGATATTCATGGGCGTAGTTTAAGTTAGCCTCTTCACCAATCAATGCGATTGGGAAATTGTCTTGTTTCCAACGCTTACGAATTCGCGCATTTATAAGTGAAGCTTCAACGCGAGGGTTGGATCCAACAATTAGAAGCGCATCCGCCTCTTCAATTCCTGCAATTGTAGAATTGAAAATGTAGGAACTCCGAGACGCTGCATCTAATTTCGAACCATCCTGACGGCAATCAATATTTGTCACACCATAAGAATCCATTAGATCCTTCAGCGCCTTCATGCTTTCCGTACAAACTAGATCGCCAGCAATTGCTCCAATCTTCGTCGCGTCCGTAACATTAATGCGCGCCGCGGCAGCATCCAGTGCTTCAGTCCAACTAACAGCTTTCAGTTTTCCATCGATACGGACATAGGGTGTATCAAGGCGTTGTGTTTTCAAACCGTCGTAGGAGAAACGAGAGCGATCTGTCAGCCATTCTTCGTTCACATCTTCATGTAAGCGAGGCAAAATGCGCATGACTTCCTGGCCTTTGGCATCAATACGAATATTAGCACCAACGGCATCAAGAACATCAATACTCTCAGTTTTGCGAAGTTCCCAAGGACGTGCAGAGAACGCATAAGGTTTAGAAGTCAATGCGCCAACAGGACATAGATCAATGATGTTACCGGAAAGCTCAGAATCGAGCGCTTTTTCCAAGTAAGTCGCGATCTCCATATTTTCGCCGCGATAAAGGGCACCTAAGTCATCAACACCAGCAACTTCAGTTGCAAAACGCACACAACGGGTACAATGAATACACCGTGTCATGGTTGTTTTGATAAGCGGTCCCATGTTTTTCTCTT
>Ga0209826_1002431_pt1 | contig 12217 bp, 12 predicted proteins | sample GOMGulsemesocosm_5_FD_184637 | JGI IMG/M metagenome (GOLD analysis project Ga0209826, IMG submission 184637) | Methane-oxidizing microbial communities from mesocosms in the Gulf of Mexico - GOM15C Gulf of Mexico (SPAdes) (version 2) | ecosystem: Environmental > Aquatic > Marine > Cold seeps...
TTTTCATCAAAAGAGATATTGTATAAATCTTTACTTGTATTAAGTGAATCCATATCTTTTTTAGAAATAGATTTATTGGCTTTAAATATAGATTTGGCTTCATCTTCTGTAGATTCTATGCCTTCATCGTTGGCTTCCTTTGTTTCAAGAATAAGCATCTTCATACTTTCATCAGCATACTTTGAATCAACTTTTGAGAAACTCCATGTATAAGTGCCTTTTTTTAAAGTAAATAATCCAGCCCATTCAAATGCTTCGCTTGAGTGTTCCTTTTCATCTTCATGTCCATGATGATGGCTGTGTTTTGCCATTTTTAGGTAGTTTATACCTTTCGTCATTTCTATAAGTTCCATATTTTTATTTTGTTCTTTAAACTTACCCATCCAAGCATCTTCAAACTCTATACCTATTGGGAAGTAAATATCTGCTTTTGATATGGCTATCATTTGAGAGGGTTTTGGTTCGTAAGTATGGGGATCACTTCCTGGTTTGACCATAGTAGTTATATTTACTTTATCTCCTCCAATTTTTTCTACAAATGTTTTCTGAGGCAAAATGCTCACAACAATATTCGTTTTTGCATATGAAAATGTACTTATTATAAGTAGTATTAACATTGAATGTTTCAATTTAAATCCTTTTATTTTTGTGCGACTGAGTTGCATTTGGAATAATAGCGATAAAAATATTAAATGCGACTTAGTCGCATTGTTAATTGACTTAATGTATTTAGTTATAAAAGAAGTTAGTGGATATTTAATATATTTTGTATACAATGCGATTAACAAAGGAACCCATATGTTAAATAAATACAAATCATTATCCGTACTAAACTCAATAGACAAGGGTGTTTTATTTATGCTTTTAAGTGCACTCATTTCTGCTATGAATGGGGCTGTTGCTAAAGTATTATCTGAGAGTATGGATCCTATTGAAGTGGTGTTTTACCGAAACTTTTTGGGTGTTGTTATTATCCTCTTTACTCTTAAAAAAATTCCTGTTTCTTTTAATACTTCAAAACTACACTTGCTTTTTTTAAGAGGTCTTTTTGGAGCACTGGCTATGTTATTGTTTTTTTATACAATAGCCTACATTCCACTAGGTGAGGCTGTGATATTAAATAAAACATCACCATTTTTCGTAACCATACTTGCTTACTATTTGATGAAAGAGACGATTAATACAAACACTATTTTTGCTCTTATTATTGGATTTGTGGGAATCGTTTTAATCATAAAGCCTTTTGGTATTGAAATTTCACACGAGCATATCATGGGAATATTGGGTGGTTTTTTTGCAGCTGCTGCGTATGCGACTATAAAGAAAATTAAAAACATCTATGATGCGAGAATTATCATGCTTTCATTTATGGGTACGGGGATGATTCTTCCCTTATTACTTTTTGCCTTTACCCCTTATGTTGAGTTTCAAATATACACCGATCCTTTTATTTGGATGCTAATTGTTTTTATGGCGATTATCTCCACAGCTTCACAGTGGTTTTTAACAAGAGCTTATAGTCTAAGCCCTGCAAGTATCATTGGTGTAGTGAGTTATACGAATATTCCTTTTGCTGTTGGTTTTGGAGTGATGCTTGGAGATTCATTTCCAGATATGCTTACTTTTGGGGGTATCGCACTTATTGTTCTGGGTGGAATATTAGTGAGTCGACAATCATCAAGTAAGAAATAAACTCTTAGGTATATGGCGATTAGAAATGAATAAACATATCCTAGTCGACATATAAATAAAACTCATATTAAAAACGAATGGCAATTTTCCCTATTGTTTTACCACTTTCACTAAGTGTATGAGCATCTTTAAAACTTTGAACTGTTAAGCCTTCTATTGTTTTACTTAAAGTAGTTTTAATTTTACCTCTATCTACTAGATTGGCAACTTTATCTAGAATTTCATGCTGTTTCTGGATGTCTGCTGTGCTGAACATGGCTCTTGTAAACATAAACTCCCAAACAAAAGTAACTGATTTTGCTTTTATTTTGTTTATATCTATACTTTCTTTGACATCAACAATTGAACAAATTTTACCCTGGGGAACTATAAGCTCTGCGACTGCATCCCAATGACTTGAAAGATTGTTCAATACAAAAATATAATCTACAGTGTTAAATCCAGCTTCTTTGACACTGTTAATTAAATCTTTATGATTTACAACATGATCTGCGCCCATTTTTTTACACCAATCAATGGTCTCTAGTCTAGAAGCTGTTGATATGACTGTTAAATTTGTTGTCTGTTTGGCAATTTGTGTTGCAATAGACCCAACTCCACCAGCACCACCAATGATAAGTATGGTTTTTTTCTCATCTTTTTTGACATTCAATCTATCAAACAACCCTTCCCAAGCGGTTATTGAAGTAAGAGGTAAAACTGCTGATTCCTCATCTCTGAGCGATTTTGGTGCGCCTGCAACTATTCTTGAATCTACTGTTTGAAACTGGCTATTTGAACCATTACGAGTGATATCCCCTGCATAAAACACTCTATTGCCAACTGATACGGTTGTAACTTCTTCTCCAATACTCTCAACAATTCCAACTGCATCAAATCCAAGTATTTTTGGCGCATCTAAAGCTATATCTATGGCACTTAGAGCCCTTACTTTTGTATCAACGGGATTCATTGATACTGCATTTATCTTTACAATGATATCAAAACCTTTGGCAATGGGTTTTTGTATTTCAAACTCTTCTAGACTCTCTTTATGTTCAATCTCATGTGATGTTTTAAATCCTATGGCTTTCATTGGTTCTACTCCTCGATCATATTTTATTTTTCATCTTTTCTAATTATACTACTTATAAATATGCAATACCAGAATTTTTATAGATTAAAAAGTTATCTATGATATGTTGTCTAGAATTTTTCAAAAAAACTATGATTTCTTGGGATAAAGCTTTTTTTTCAATTAAATCCATATGTTCAAATGAGATTCTGATTGTTCCTGATTCTAAGATTTTAATATCCAAACCTCTATTAGAGAAGTTTTCGTTTGCTAAATTTGCAAAAGGGAAATATATATCTACACTGTTGTTGGTGGCATCTGCAGCTAGAAATTCAAATCCTGAGTTGATGTTTTCATCTATACGTTTCATGCTCTCTCCTAATATTTCTAGTAGTATAGGGTATTAAAAAAAATATTTCTTTATCCTATATTTCTTTTTTATTGTCCTAAATTGCTATTATCTTTGTCCTATGATATACTCATTTATGATTTAAAGGATTTTTTATGGTTAAAAAAGACACCAAACATGTACGAGCTGATATTGTCAACCAGTCTCTACACTATATTTATAAATATATTGATACCAATATCTCTTTGGAAGAATTAGCAAAGTTAAACAGTGTGAGCAAGTACCACTTTCACAGAATCTTCAAAGAAGAAACTGGTGAGAATTTGTTTGAGAGAATCAGTTCAATTCGTCTACAAAAAGCAGCAAATCTACTCATAACAAACACCCATTCAACCATAAGTGAAATTGCAGGACTGTGTGGATATGCTTCTCATGCCTCTTTTATAAAAGCCTTTAAAAAGAGATTTTCTTATACTCCAACACAATGGAAAAATGGCTCCTATAAAAACTTTTCAAAAGATAAACATGATTTTGAAGATGATTTCTATGAAAGCTTTAAAGATATCCAGCCTATCATAAAAGTGATGCCTACAAAAAACTGTGCCTATATACGACATAAAGGATATAACCGTACCTCTTTATCCCAACTGTGGCAAAGACTTCTTGCCTTTGCTTATGAACATGATTTAAAAGATTGTACTCAGATAGGACTTTATCATGACAATACAATCATAATTCCCCATGACCAATGTAGTTATATCGCTGCACTTGAAGTTGATGACAGTTTCGAACCTACACAATCAATTGGAAAATTTGAAGTTTTCGAATCCTTATATGCAGTTTTTCATCATGAAGGTACTTATGGAGATATTTGTAAACTTATGACGTATATATATCACTATTGGATGCCAGATAGTGGCTATGAAGCAAAAACCTTACCTGCTTACGCTATTTATAATAAAAATCACTATTTAGAAGAAAATGATACTTTTGATTTAGACTTCTATGTGCCTATTCGAGTTGTCTAGTTACTTTGAATTGGAAAATACCAACAAGACACTTTTAAGGCAAGTAAAGATAAAACTATATTTATATAAGTATAAAAAATAAGGAGTAGTGATGCAATTAACACCATTTCATTTGGCCATTCAGGTTCGAGATATTGAAGAGGCTAGGGAGTTTTATGGAGAAAAGATGGGATTTCCTGAAGGAAGAAGTAGCACCTCTTGGATTGATTATAATATGTTTGGACACCAGTTGGTCGTTCACCTTAATCCTGGCATTGGGAAAAATGGTAAAGTTCCTAATATCGCAAATCCTGTTGATGCACATGCTGTTCCTGTTCCTCATTTTGGAGTGGTACTTACCTTTGCAGCATGGCAAGAATTCTCTGTTCGTGCAAAAACTTTTGTAGATGAGTTTATTATTGAACCGTATATAAGATTTGAGGGAGAAGCTGGTGAACAAGGAACGATGTTTTTCTCTGATCCATCTGGAAATGCCTTAGAATTCAAAGGTTTTAGAGATATCGAAGCAGAATTATTCGCAAAATAAATAAAAATAAAGTTCTAGTGTTGATTTCTAGAACTTTATTCTTTTCTCGTATACTTTATTAATCTAAACGTGTATACTTGCCTATTACAGTTAAAGTAATATTCACTGGGTGTGAATTGTAGTTTTTCCAATACCAGCCATGCGTTCCCTCAAAAATAGTAGTTAGTTTACCACTTGCTTTATCGCTGGTATCTTTATCATATGATTTGAAATATCCAGTGGTATCACCTTTTGGTTCACCATGAAAATCATAGAACAATTCACCTTTATTTGTTTTCCAAGAGTATTCAAGGCTTGCATCTTTTAAAACAGCCAGTTTATACTCTATTTCGCCTCTTGCTGGTACTATTACCGTGATGACGTCTTTTAATGAATCCTGTTGGGCAATCTCAACTTTCTCAACTTGTTGTGTAGCTATAGATTTTTCTGTAAATTCTTCTTGGTTGTTCATGTTTTTGTATCCCAGAATTTGCATCATAAAGAGATATACTCCTGCAAGTATTAAAAACAGATTTGCACCTTTACTAAATACTTGAAAAGCATCCTTTTTTCTAAAAAATGCAATGATAAATAACATCACGGCTAAAGCGCCAATTTGCCCAAGTTCAATTCCTAGATTAAATGAAAGAATATTTAACAATAAATTGTCTTCACCAAGTGGAAGTTCTTGTAATCTTGTAGATAGACCAAGACCATGTATTAGACCCAAGCCAAATATCATGACCAGCATATTAGGGGCTTGAACATTTAAATACTTTTTAAATCCATCAAGGTTATGAAATGCAATATAACATACACTTAAAGCTATGACAGCATCAACTAAAAAATAGTTAACCTGAAGTGCATTAAATGTTGCAAAAATAAGCGTAATACTGTGTCCAACTGTAAAAGCAGTGATATATTTAACAATATCTCTAAATTTAGTTAGAAAAAATATGATTCCAAATACAAACGCTAAGTGGTCATAGCCAGATAACATATGGGTAGCACCAATCCAAATGTAGCGTAAATTACCACCTTCTATGATGATCTGTTTTTCTTCTTCAGACATTCCGTGTCCAAAAGCTTGACTGGTAAAGATCGTAACTAAGATGACAAGAAGCCAACGTGATTGTTTAATAATAGATAACATAATACCTCATAGTTTTTTATTTATAATGATTAGGTTATTTTTAACCTAGTCTTTGTGATTGTTTTGTAAAACAACTTGTAAACGGCATAAATTATTATAGGTTAACAAACCTAAGATAAAAATATTTCTGAATAAATGCAGTGCATTTCCAGATTTTAAAATTAGAAAATAAAATTATGAGTTAAAAGGGGGAGCTCTAGGACTTGAACTGGAATAAAGAGAAAGACCCTGTTTTGTATTTACAAAGATTGGGATTTCAATACTAAGAAGTAAAATAGATGATAGTGCCTGGAAAATATGAATGGCTACATCTGAAAATGGCTTTTTTGGATGTTTGCTATTTTGTAGATTATATTTAAAGTCAAATTCTATAACATTTAAATGACTGGTTTGAAAAGAGACATTATCACTAGCAATATACTGATGCGAGTGTGTTTGCATTTGATGTTGATGTGCAATTCCATCGTGGTCATGTTGCTGGGCAAGATGTATATGAGATGTTGTCCACTGTATTGTAAGAAATGCAGTTATTAAAAATAATAATTGTATGGAATTTAATCTAACTTTTGTCATTTAATCTTTTCTACTGGTTACTTTTTTATAAATTCGATAATACAAAAAAAATCTTTATAAGACTATTAATCTTTTGATTAACTACTTTGATTTTAATCAAGACAATTTTAGTCCTATTTTAGTATACTCAGGAGTCAATATTTACAAAAACAAGGAACTACGATGAAAGATTATGTATGTACTGTTCGTGGATATATATATGAACCCCAATATGGCGATCCTGATGCCGGAATTATACCAGGAACATCATTTTGGGATATTCCAGAAGACTGGGAATGTCCTGATTGTGGCTCACCAAAAGAAGATTTTGAAGAACTGGAAGATTGATTACTGGTTAACATATCTTAGTAAAAATTATAATGGTAATCTAAAAATAAATACAGAGCCTTTATTTTTTTCTGTTTGAATCTGAATGCTTCCATCCAATTTTTCTAATTCTGTTTTTACTGTTGCCAAACCGACTCCTCTTCCTGAAACTTGAGTAATGCTATTTGTGGTAGTAAAATTAATATTAAATATATAATTAACTATCTCATCTGTAGACATCATCTCAACATCTTCTTTGGTCCTTAAGTTATTTTTGATTATGATACTTTTAATACCATCAATATCCATGCCTTGTCCATCATCAGTTATACTTATTGTTAAAATATTATTTACTTCTTCAAAACTGCATTCAATTTGTCCAACTTCATTTTTATTTAGAGCCAATCTTTTTTCACTTGTCTCTATCCCATGATCACAACAATTTCTAAAAACATGAACCAATGAATTAATAAAAGATTTATGATTATTTGAGATATATAACTCCTTATCCCCAGTGATTTCAAAACTATAAATACTTTTATTTAAACTAAGACAGAGTTGTTGGCAGAGTTTTGGGTAGATTGATAATTGATGTTTTAGTGATTTGTTTTTTATTTTATTTAGTCCATCTAAGATCTCTTTATGTTCTAGTTTTTGTTCTTTATTCAAAGAAGAAATTGAAAGCACCCTTTGCTCTAAATGATTGATTAGTTCTTCATCTACTTTTATTTTCTTATTTTCATCTAAAAACTTCTGTCCCAATGTTTGTATAACAATCTCTAGATCGTCATTCATACACGAGACCAATTTTGATGATTCGATTAGTTCTTTTAGTGCATAATTATCTTTTGACTTATTGGCAAGCTCCATTATTTTTGATTCTACGTGATGCAAACTTTTGACCGTCTCTTTCATATACAATTGGGCAAACAATCCCTTGTACGTGTGAATCATAGGATGGAGAGTATTGACATTGTTATGTACTATATCACTGCTATTGATGTATAATAAAATATTTTGACAAAATAATTCAAAGTTTTCTTTTGTCTCATAAAACTGTACACTATCACTTACTATTGTGACAATCATTTTAAGAATATTTTGCTCTTTTTTTAATTTTGTTTGTAGTCTCTTTTTATCAGTGATATTGGTTAATATCATCATGATTTTATTACTTTCAAGTATTTTATAATGAATTAATATGGCTCGCTTATTAATGATCATGTCATTTGGAAGTAAGGATAAAATTAATGACGAGGATAATTCCTTGTCTTCGTTAAGTGCATCAATGATTGTTTCTTTAAAAAAAGCTATCTCATCAAGCTTATCTTGAAAAAGAAATCCTGTTATATCTTTGTCTTTTAAATTTTTTTCAAGTAAATATTCGCACTCTAAGCTATACTCCTCATCAATTAAAAAGTTTGTATCAAAAGATAGAAAACCCTGAGCTGAATTATTTAACAAATCAGTTACTTTTTTAGTTTGTTGACTTAGTGAATCTGTTCTTTTCTCTACTTTTATCTCTAAAGTTCTATTTAACTCTTTTAGCGCTTGATTTTTTCTTTCAACGTTTTTTTTATACTGCTCAAATTTATTTTTAATAATATTGGAAAAAACAATAGAAACTATAAAGAGGATAATTGACACTAAAAAGCAGACTATAAATATTGAAATTATTTGTTCTTTGTTTTTTTCTTCAAGTTTTTTTCTTTTATTTAAAATCACTTCGTTAATATCACTTAGATATACTCCTGTTCCAATAGCCCATTTCCATGGTTTATATCCTAAAATATATGATGTCTTTTTGGATGCTTTCCCAGTAGATGGTTTAATGGTACCTATATAAGATATATAACCTCCATTTTTTTGTTGTGCAGTTTTAATAATCTCTTTTGTAATCATAAATCCATTTGCATCTTTAAGATTAATTCTATTTTTACCAATATTTTCTTTTTTATAATGACTTAAATATACACCTTGCTCATCCGTTATAAAAATATAGCCATTTTTACCATATCTAATTTTGTCGATTTTTCTCAATGTGGAATTTTTTAATACTTTTTTATAATCCTCGACATACTCTCCTGTCCCAATAAACCAGTCATATGGTTCAAAATATTTACCAAAACCTATTTTCTGATATTCTGTTTTTTTATCATTGGGCTTGGTCCACCACCAAGTCAAAAAACCTTCTTTTTTGTTTTTTGCAATATTGCTTAATTCTTTTATTACATAATGGCCTTTTGTATCCTGGAAGTTCCACAAGTTTTTACCTTCAATATGAGTCAGAACTGGATGTAGTATGTTCTTACCAGTTGTTTCATAAATAAAAAAGTATCCTCTATTATTATTAAACCTAATAACTCTTAAGGCATCTTTGATGAGTTTGGTTATCTCTTTTTTTGATTTGGACTTGTTATTTATATAAATAGAAGTAGCAATTGCGTGAGCTTCGTAAATTTTTTGTTTTATATTGGCTTTAATTCTTTTTTCTGTTTCATTTTCTTCATTTTCTATAAATTGATAAACTCTTTCTACTTCATTTTTAATGAGTTCTTTTTTTTGATTTTCTGAATCTATTTGTATTTTTTTGATTTCTAATTCAAATTTTGTATTATTATCTGAGATTATTATATAAGTAACTATTATGGAAAAAACTATAATGAATACTGGCAATATCTTAATAAGATTTAATATCTTTTTTTCGTCTTTATTGACCATCTTTATTCCAATCTCTCTACTGTATTAAGTAAAACTTTGAGTATAGTTCTTACTTGATATATTAATATAAGAGGAGCAAGGCAAATATTATCGAAAGCTTGTTTAAGAATTTATTGAAAATTTACTGTAAACTTCGTTCACAAGGTTAGTGTAGTATATCTATATATAATTCTATTAATAAGACATTACATTTAACATTTATATTTAAACTATGTAAAGCATAAAATGCTTCCACTATAAATCCAATAGCTACATATTGCTATAGTTTTGATGAATTGCTAATAGCTCAATATCATTTTATTTTTAAAAAATTTATACACTGGTAGATTAAAATATATAACAATAACGCATAATATCAGTTGTTTATTTTAAAGTTATACTTTTTTTTAATCTCTTGTAGCTGTCCTGATTTTTTAAGTAAATTTATTCTTTTATTTATAAAGTTAATCAATTTTCTGTGATAAAGAGAATTCTTTTTCGCCAAAAAATAAAATTTTATTGGACTATCTTTGCGCCAAGGTATAATACCACCTTTCATAAGACCGTGATATTTGAAATCAGGGTAAGCCATGGGTAGGCTTTTGAAAACCTCATACCTTACGAGGAAAGCATCACATCTTCCTCTAGCAACCATTTTAGCTAATTGCTGAAAGGTTTTTCCCATTTGAACCACCTTTTTTGGGAGCCCGTAGCTTCCGTAAACAAAGCCTCTCATGCCACAAATGATCCCTAAATTGTCCAAATCACTTGGGGTTTCAATATTAAGATCTTTTGGATGTCGTCGACCATTATAAAAGTAAGCCAAATGTACTTCGGCAAAGGCATCCGAAAAGATATATTTATCACGTCTTTCTTTAGTTGAAGCTGCCGCTAAAACTATGTCCATAGTCTTTCCACCGCTCATTTCTTTCATACATCTTACCCAAGGTAATAATTTATATTTTATTTCTGCCCCACTATTCTTAAAAACTAAGTTAAGAAGATCAACTGAATATCCTTCCATCTTCCCTGATACTGGATTACTGAAAATAAAAGGAGGATATCCCTCTTCATTCTCACAAGCCATAATAGTCTTATTTTTTAGAAAATTATCTTCTGCAAATACGCATATCGATAATAAAATTAATGCAGCAATAAGGACTTTCATAAAATCACCCCTTTAAAAAAAATATTATTCATATTTTACTTGTTTAAATACAGCTAACAATTACATTGTACTATATTATAAAAATAATATGATAGTGAACTTATTTTATATTTTTTTCATAAGAGTGATGAAAGAAAGAAATTATCAAGGCGCACATTTGCTAATTCCATGTTATTGCATATAATTACGTTTTTTTGCTCTTCCAAGAGTTTTTTTTAAACGTTATAATCTTCCCATAAAAACTTACTAAAGGAAAAAAATGAAAACAAAATTATTTTTAGGAACACAAATTATTGGAGGGTTATTGCTATTATTATTTGGATTAAATGGATTTCTTCAATTCTTGCAAATGCCTCCTGCAAATGCTCAAATGACAGAATTTACAACAGCAGTGTATAAAACAGGATACATCTTCCCACTTATGGCAGTATTTGAGATAGTTGCAGCGATCTCATTTTTAACAAATAAGTATGCACCACTAATGGCAGTACTCATTATGCCATTTATGCTTAATGCATTTTTGTCGCATATATTTTTAGATATGGATGGAATTGCTCCTTCTGGATTGATTGTTGTTGCGACAATTATAGTTATGATTAAGAATAGTGAGACTTTCTTGCCAGTATTTAAAGCATAAAAATTTAGAACCAATAGCATAAAATAACATTAGCTACTATTTTATGCTTAGGTTTGAAAAAGAAAACATTGGTTACAATTAAAAATATGGAAAATATTATGAATGAACACTGTAAAAGAACCCAATTAGGTTGCTTTGCACTTATGAGACTACAAGGTTCTTTACCTTTAATGAGTATGCAAGATACTATTAATGTATATAAGAAAGTATCTAGAAAAAAAACAATATTTGGAATGGATGTTTTTGCAGATGAATCTGAAGCTAAAGACTTTGTTATTTTTCAAAATAGTGGATGCAAAAACAATCAAATCCCAAAGTGCTGTTCTTTTTACACTCTAATTCTTAATACCAAAGGAAAATCTTTAAGTTATGCAAATCAATATACTTATGAAGTAAAAGAGAAGTCTTTACAGCTATTTGTACCTGGAGTTTTATATTCTTCTGAGGATATAAAAGATGATAATGACTCACTTGTAATACTATTTGAATATGAGTTTCTATCTTCTACTAATGAAGAACTATTAGAGTTTTTCTCACATAAATTTGAGCCCAATACATTAAGTCAAGAGACTTATGAAGAAGTAGTGAACATTTTTAAACTTTTAAATAAAGAATTTAGGACTGAAAAAGTTGATTATCAAGAGTATTCTAAAATACTACTTTTACAAATATTGTACCTTTTAAAGAGAGAGAAAAGTACACCAAAAGTTGAGGGTGTACTTACGAGGTCACAACAAATAACAAATCACTTTTTAGAATTAATAGAAGAAAACTTTCAAACTAGAAAAACAGTTCAAGAATATGCAGACATTTTAGAGATCACTTCTAATCATTTAAGTGAAACAATACGTGAGACTCTTAATGAATCTGCATTGTTTTTAATTCATAAAAGAATCATCAAAGAGATTCAGTACCAGCTTTGTTATACAACTTTAAGTATCAAAGAAATCTCTTCAACTTTATACTTTCCAAATAGTTCAGATTTTGGACGTTTTTTTAAACGCCATAAAGAGATTAGTCCAAGAGATTATAGGCTTAAATTCCAAGTATAA
>Ga0209826_1002433_pt1 | contig 12193 bp, 12 predicted proteins | sample GOMGulsemesocosm_5_FD_184637 | JGI IMG/M metagenome (GOLD analysis project Ga0209826, IMG submission 184637) | Methane-oxidizing microbial communities from mesocosms in the Gulf of Mexico - GOM15C Gulf of Mexico (SPAdes) (version 2) | ecosystem: Environmental > Aquatic > Marine > Cold seeps...
GAATATCCGCATCAACAATGTATTCTTCACGACGTGTTCCTGAACGGTTCACATTAATCGCAGGGTAAACACGTTTTTCGGCAATCTTACGCTCAAGATGCAACTCCATATTACCCGTACCTTTAAACTCTTCGTAGATAACATCATCCATACGTGAGCCAGTTTCAACCAAGGCGGTTGCAATAATAGTTAAGCTACCACCTTCTTCAATTTTTCTCGCTGCACCAAAGAAACGTTTCGGACGTTCCAAGGCATTCGCATCAACACCACCCGATAAAATCTTACCTGATGATGGTGCTACAGCATTATATGCACGACCCAAACGAGTAATAGAGTCTAATAAAATAATCACATCACGCTTATGCTCAACCATACGCTTGGCTTTTTCGATAACCATTTCAGCCACTTGAACATGACGCAACGCAGGCTCGTCGAAGGTGCTAGAAATAACCTCACCCTTAACCGTACGTGACATTTCAGTCACCTCTTCTGGACGCTCATCAATCAATAGAACAATTAAATCACTTTCAGGGTTATTCTCTGCAATTGAGTGTGCGAGATTTTGCAGGATCATGGTTTTACCTGCTTTCGGCGGCGACACAATCAAGCCACGTTGCCCTTTACCAATGGGTGAAACTAAGTCAATCACACGTGAAGTTAAATCTTCCGTTGTACCATTACCTATTTCAAGTTTAAGGCGCTCATTTGGAAATAGCGGCGTTAAATCTTTAAAAGCAATTTTGTTTTTTGCGTGCTCTGGCTTCTCTAAATTAAGCAGGTCAACTTTTAATAATGCAAAGTAGCGCTCATTATCCTTAGGAGGACGAATCTTTCCCGAAATCGTATCACCCGTTCTTAATCCAAAACGACGTATCTGACTAGGAGAGACATAAATATCATCTGGCCCAGCTAAATATGATTCATCTAATGAGCGTAAAAAGCCAAAACCATCCGACAGTACTTCAAGAACACCATCACCATGGATAGCATCACCTTTTTTCGCCACTTTCTTAAGAATTTGGAAAACAGTATTTTGTTTTAACGATCGGCCGATGTTATCAACACCTAAGTCTTTCGCAATTTGAAGGATTTCACTTGCTGGCTTGCGCTTCAGTTCGGTTAAGTTCATATAAATTTATTTGGAATTAAAAAGGGTATTTGCGTGCATAAAGAGCACTAAAAGATATTTGAGATTTTGAAAGTATGCACGGCAAAACGCGTGCTTAGAGGTACTACGGGATAAAAGGTAACACTAAAAAACACCTTCGTCTACTGTTTCCATGACGAAGGTGTTAAATCTTATAAATTGCTATCGATAAATGCAGCAAGTTGAGACTTAGATACCGCACCCACCTTGGTTGCTTCTACTTCACCGGCTTTAAAAACCATAAGTGTAGGAATACCACGCACTCCAAAACGACGAGGGATAGCTGGGTTTGAATCAATATCAAGCTTAACAACCTTAAGCTTACCCGCGTATTCGTCGGCAATTTCATCAAGAATTGGCGCTATCATTTTACAAGGGCCACACCACTCTGCCCAAAAATCTACCAATACGGCCTGATCGGAACCTAATACGTCTACTTCAAAAGTGTCATCACTAGTATGAACTACATTTTCACTCACTATTTCTTCTCCATTCTGTTATTACTATGCATCGGTACATCATAATAGAGTACGATATATCTTCATAGCTTAACATGAATGATCATTTCTTAAAGTTCATTTGATTATTCCGACATCATCTTAAATTCAAATATTCCCTTATGTCTTCAACCCATTTAACTGATACAACCTTCTCCTCCCTTGGCATTGCACAAGAAATTCTCGATGGTATGGACGAGGCTGGGTTTAAAAACTGCACTCCCATACAAGAACAAACGCTACCTTTTAGTCTTAAAGGTAAGGATGTTGCTGGGCAAGCACAAACAGGCACGGGGAAAACCATTGCTTTCTTATTAGCAACGTATCAGGCCCTACTTAACAAACCTGGCAGTGATAATAAGACCGGTGTAAGAGCCCTCATTTTAGCCCCAACACGTGAACTTGCAATACAGATTCACAACGATGCTTTAATTATCGGTAAACATACCAACATCAAGTTGGGTTTAGCCTACGGTGGTACTGACTACGAGAAGCAACGTAAAACACTTGAAAATGGTGTTGATATTTTAATTGGCACACCAGGCCGTACTATCGACTTCTTCAAACAAAAAGTCTTTAACTTAAGAACCGCTGATGTACTCGTTTTAGATGAAGCCGACCGCATGTTTGACCTTGGATTTATTAACGACATTAGGTATTTATTACGTCGCTTACCTAAACCAGAGCAGCGCTTAAACTTGCTATTTTCTGCGACCTTATCGTTTAAGGTGACCGAGCTGGCTTACGAGCACATGAATAGCCCAGAGATGATACGGATTGAACCCGAGCAAATTACGGCTAAAAAAGTTGTTGAATCCGTTTATTACCCCGCTGACGATGAAAAAATTCCTTTACTCATCAAAATACTAAACGATGAAAAACCAGAAAGAGGCATTATCTTTATAAATACCAAGCATAATGCAGATCGCTTAAATCGTTACTTGGAAGGCAATGATTTTGAAAACGCTGTGTTATCAGGTGATGTCCCACAAAAGAAACGTCAGCAAATTTTAAAGAATTTTCAAGACGGTAAGCTACCACTCCTAATAGCTACCGATGTTGCTGCCCGAGGCTTACATATCCCTGCCGTTAGCCATGTCTTTAATTTTGATTTACCTCAAGATGCTGAAGATTATGTGCATAGAATTGGGCGAACAGCTCGTTCGGGTGCCAGCGGTAAAGCCATCAGTTTTGCTTGTGAAACCTACGCTTATTCACTACCCGATATTGAAGCGTATATTTCACACAAAATCCCTTATTCAGCAATAGACGGCGCTTCTTTGCCTGAGGTAAAGCCAGCGACTAAAAAAGTCTACAAGCCTTCAACAAATAGGCACAAGCCTAAACCAAGAGCACACAAGAAACCGGCTTATAAAAAGCCAAATTCTTAGCTAACTGGCTTAATTTCGCTCAAATCATTAACCGCCGCAAATTCATGGATCATACGCGGCGGTTGAGTGCTATCTGGCTGAGTTATTGCAATTAAATATTGAATACCAAACTCATCTGCCGCTTTTAATACGCTTAAGCTATCGTCAACTAATACGGTTTTTTCTTTATTAAACTCTTCAAGCTTAGCTAACGCCTGCCAAAAACCTTGATGCTCTTTTGGGTAGCTCAAGTCATGCGATGAAACGATGGCATCAAAAAACTCAACCAGCCCCGTTTGCTGCATTTTAATTCTCAAACTATCCATATGGGCATTAGTCACCAGCACACAGCGTTTACCACTGTGTTTCACAGCCTGCAAAAAATCACGCGTATGAGGCAGCACTGTCACTTGCTCCCGCATATCATGCTTTAACTGAACAATGTCTAAGCTAAGCTCCTTACTCCAATAATCTAAACAATACCAATTAAGCAGCCCCTCTTGCGCTTTAAATATTGGCAACAATTGCTCAAGAGCTTGTTCAAACGACAGATCATTTTTCTTTGCAAAGCACTCTGGCACAACCGTTTGCCAAAAGTAATTATCAAACCTTAAATCCAACAAAGTACCATCCATATCTAACAGAACAGTTTCAATCTTCGACCAATTAATCATTTACCTACCCTCTAGCTACACTACAATGAGCCATCTCTTAACAATAAAGAAACGCGCTATGTTAAACCATTCCAGCAAAGTACTCGCCCTTATTATCAGCAGTTTATTGTTAACCGCCTGCCACAAGGCTGCTACCTTAAACGATAAATTAGCACTGGAAATTTTACAACTACGCAACACCCCCGGCTACGCCATTAACATTGTGAGCAACAGCCCAAAAGCTTATGCAAAAGACAGTCTCGGATGGACCTGCGAGGATATGATAAAAATAACTAATGCGGGACTTGCAAACTGCCAAACAGCAGGTCGCTCAGGCGCGTATTTAACATTCTCAGAAAGTGGTAAACAGCTATTAATTGGCGAACCATGGGGCGATACAAACTTGAGAAATGCTCGTGTTATTGCTGTCAGCAAAAGCATACATTCTATCAACTCCATTAACTTCACCAGTAATACCAGTGCAACCGTCAACTATAACTGGGTCTATGATCAATACACTGCGTTTGCTAGCGAACCATTAAAAAAACTAATTCCTCTCAACACGCCACAAAGCGCCACTGTAGCGATGGTCGTTGTTGATAGAGAGTGGCAAATTAAACAATAAAAAACCCCCAATACTTATGAATAAGAACTTGCGGCTTGAGATTTTTCAACGATTAAGTAAAGCCATACCTGACCCGGAAACAGAGCTTAATTACAGCAGCCCTTTTGAATTATTAATTGCTGTTATTTTATCTGCCCAAGCAACTGACAAGGGTGTCAACAAAGCGACCGACAAGCTATACCCTGTTGCCAACACCCCTCAAGCTATTTTTGAGCTGGGTGAAACCGGGTTAAAACACTATATAAAAACCATTGGACTATTTAACACTAAAGCTCGTAATGTTATAAAAACTTGCGACTTGCTTGTACGGCTGCATGACAGTGAAGTACCTCAAACCCGAGAGGAACTAGAAGCCTTACCCGGTGTTGGGCGTAAAACTGCTAACGTGGTTTTAAACACTGCCTTCGGTGTTCCAACTATTGCCGTTGACACACATATTTTCCGGGTTAGTAACCGAACCAAAATCGCACCAGGTAAAACGGTTCTTGAGGTTGAAAAAAAGTTAGAAAAATTTGTTCCTGCTCAATACAAACTTGACGCACATCATTTATTGATTCTGCATGGCCGATATACTTGTATTGCACGTAAACCTCGTTGTGGATCGTGTGTCATTGAAGATTTATGTCCGTTCAAAGGGAAGACAATTATCTAATTCAGCTTAGGTTAAGTTTCTGTGTACTACTCTCTTCTTAAAGCATAAAGCTAAGCGGCAAGTATTTTTTTTGCCACTCATTGAAAGTTTTTAGAACTTTGCTTGGTCTGTTAAATCGCATATAGTTATGCAATCAGGTCTTTTACAAAAGAGCTGAATTCACAGATAATTTTATAACAATAAAGGACCCTACTATGAAAAACTTAACAAAAAAACCTCTAGCAGCTGCGCTTGGCGCGGCATTCGTAACATCAATTGCTTTTGCTCCAGCAGCAAGTGCCGACACTAACCCATTTGGTGCCACAGAACTTGAAACAGGTTACATGGTATTAGCCGAAGGTAAATGTGGCGAAGGCAAATGTGGTGAAGGTAAGTGTGGCGATAAAAAAGCAGAAACAAAAGCCGAAGAAAAAGCAGCCGAAGCTAAGTGCGGCGAAGGTAAATGCGGTGAAGCAAAATGCGGCGCAGAAATGAAGGCGAAGAAAGCTGTTGAAGGTAAATGCGGCGAAGGCAAGTGCGGATCAAACATGAAATCTGACAAAGCTGTTGAAGCAAAGTGTGGCGAAGGCAAATGCGGCGCACAAATGAAAGCGAAAAAAGCGGCTGAAGCAAAATGCGGCGAAGGTAAATGCGGCAACATGAAGTAGCACCAGCGATACCTATGTCAAATACCTACCCCGTATCAGGGACTGGTCTCGGACTAAGGCGGGCCTTTATTGGCCCGCTGATCGAGAACCCTCCTAGTAACATTGGTTTCTATGAGGTCGTACCCGAAAATTGGATTAACTTAGGCGGCAAATACGGAAAACAGCTTCGCGCATTAACCGAACAATTCCCTTTCGTCGCACATGGCTTATCGCTAAGTATTGGCAGCCCCGACCCACTTGATACCAACTTCGTTAAAGATGTCGCTAAATTCATGAAGCAACATCAAATAAAAATCTACAGCGAACACCTCACCTATTGCAGTGATGGCGGGCATATGTATGATTTAATGCCTATTCCATTTACCGAAGAAGCGGTTGACCACGTCGCAAACAGAATCATTCAAGTACAAGACATTCTTGGCGAACAAATTGCCATTGAGAATGCCTCCTACTACGCCGCTCCTGGCAAAGAAATGGAAGAAATTGATTTTCTTAATGCGGTCATTCAAAAAGCTGACTGCAAACTCCTTATCGACATCAATAACATTTATGTCAATAGTGTTAATCACCAATACGACGCTGTTGAGTTTATGAAGCAACTGCCGGGTGAGCGCATCAGTTATGCGCATATCGCTGGTCACTACAATGAAGCAGAAGACATTATCATTGATACACATGGAGCCGATATTATCGACCCCGTTTGGTCTTTACTAGATACCGCATACGAACATTTTGGCGTTTTTCCAACGTTATTAGAGCGTGATTTTAATATCCCTCCTTTAGCTGAGCTAATGCATGAAGTAAACACTATTGAACAAGCACAAATACGCCATGAATCAAACACCCAAGAAAAACTCAGCAACGGATAAGCCTAGCTTTATTACAGCGCAGCACAGCTTTACCCAGTACATTCGTAACCCTGATACAGCGCCGGCACCCAGCGATATTGAGAAGCGACGTGCTGACATTTATCGTGACTTGTTTTTTAATAACCTACAAAGTTTTCTAGCCGATAACTTCCCTGTCTTACGAGAAATATCGAGCGATGATTACTGGGCATCGTTAGTACGAGATTTTTTCTCTCGGCACCAAAGCAGTAGCCCATATTTTTCACAAATCCCTGCGGAATTCATTAATTTCTTACAAAACGAGCGCCCCCACAGTAAACAGTCCTCTGATGATTCTCCGTTTATTATTGAACTTGTTCATTATGAGTGGGCAGAACTTTTGGCGTCTACTAACGATGGTATTGAGCAAAACAAAGCAAGCAGTGAAAACATTGAGCAACAAGTACTTACTCTATCGGTCAATGCATACCCTCTCGCTTACCAATACCCCGTACATAATATATCACCTGATTTCATCCCCACTGAAGTACCCAACGAACCCAGTTACCTAGTGGTTTACCGCAACGCAGAGGATGAGGTTGTTTTTTTAGAAACAAACCCTGTCACCCACGCGCTGCTTGAAAAGCTCGCTAAAAACTCAAACTTAAATAGCCTATCCATCTTACAAAAGCTAGCCGAGGATATGCAGCACCCCAATCCAGACGTAGTTATTCAAGGTGGTTTAGACATTATTAGTGATTTTATTAGCAGAGGCGTTATTGTTTGCGCCAGCTAAATTATAAATTCAGCTGATCTCCCCATCAGCATTATCAATACACCCTATCTGCCCACCTTCCACGCTATTTTAAACAAAAATAGCGCTTTCTCATGAGCCAAAATCAGTAATAAGCCTATAATGGTTTCCTTTTAAGTCACCGAGCACCCGCATGAGCAACACATCTCTTTTTGATCAAGCACAAAAATCTATCCCCGGCGGTGTTAACTCACCCGTACGCGCCTTTAAAGGTGTCGGTGGAGACCCTATTTTTATTGACCATGCTAAAGGTGCTTACATTGTTGATACCAACGGTAAGCAATATATTGATTATGTCGGCTCATGGGGGCCTATGGTACTTGGGCATAGCCACCCCGATGTAGTTAATGCCGTTAAAACTGCCGCAGAAAAAGGACTTAGCTTTGGCGCGCCAACCATTATCGAAACACGTATGGCTGAAAAGGTTTGTGAGCTAGTCCCTAGCATTGAAAAAGTAAGAATGGTTAGCTCTGGAACAGAAGCTACCATGAGTGCGATTCGTTTAGCACGAGGTTTTACTGGCCGCGATAATATTATCAAGTTTGAAGGCTGCTATCATGGGCATTCAGACTCATTATTGGTAAAAGCCGGATCTGGCGCTCTAACTTTTGGCGTACCTAGCTCCCCCGGTGTACCTGCTTCACTCGCTGACCATACATTAACCCTACCCTACAATGATGCTGACGCTGTTACTCAGTTACTAAAAAAGAGTGGAGACAGCATCGCCTGCATTATCGTTGAGCCTGTCGCAGGAAATATGAACTGCATTCCTCCAGAAGCAGGCTTTTTAGAAACTCTAAGAAGCCTATGCGACGAATACAGTATTGTGTTGATATTCGATGAAGTCATGTCCGGATTCCGCGTAGCACTTGGAGGCGCCCAGCAACGCTATGGCGTTAAACCAGACTTAACCACACTTGGCAAAGTTATTGGTGGTGGCATGCCTGTTGGCGCCTTTGGTGGACGCGCAGATATTATGGCGCAACTAGCACCAGAAGGCCCCGTATACCAAGCAGGAACACTGTCAGGCAACCCTCTAGCCATGGCAGCCGGTCTTAGCACGTTAGATCTTGTTAGCCAGCCTGGTTTCTATAGTCAATTAGAGCAGCACACCCAGCAATTACTCGACGGCCTAAAACAACTCGCTAGTGACGCTAATATTCCTTTTAGCTGCAACCAAGTTGGCGGCATGTTTGGTCTGTTTTTCTCAGAAGAACAAAACATCAGCCGCTTTGAGCAAGTAATGAATTGTGACCAAGAGAGGTTCAAACAATTCTTCCACCTAATGCTTGATCAAGGCGTTTACTTAGCCCCTTCTGCCTTTGAAGCCGGCTTCGTATCCGCTGCGCATACCGAACAAGATATTAAACAAACACTGGCAGCGGCTAAAATAGCTTTCGCTCAATTAACATGATTAATATTGTTAAACCGGGGCAAGAGTACAAGCTAACCCAATACGAAAAACTGGGCGGTGAAAATGGGGTGCGTCAGTTAGTTAGCTATTTTTATGAAGAAATGAGCTCTCTACCCAGTGCTAAAAAAATACGCGAAATGCACGCCTCCAACCTAAGCCAAGTAGAGAAAAAGCTCTTTATGTTTCTAAGTGGTTGGCTAGGCGGCCCAACATTGTTTTTTGATAGATATGGCCCCCCTCGGTTACGCGCACGCCACCTGTCCTTTGCTATTGGTATTGAAGAGCGTGATCAATGGTTACTATGTATGGATATGGCATTAAATAGAATGGATATTGAAAAAGCCATGCACGATGAGTTAATGCAGGCTTTCTTTAATACAGCCGACTTTATGCGCAATAAAGAAGGCTAGTTATTAAGCCACATGATAACCGAACTAATCGCTCTAATTGACCAATGGGTTACTAGCTACCCGCTGTTTTCTGGTGCTATTGTTTTTGCAGTTGCAATGGTTGAATCTCTTGCCATTATTGGTTTTATTGTGCCTGGCGTCGCCATTATGTTCGCTATTGGAGCTCTCATTAGTAGCGGTACTTTAGAGTTAACGAGTACTATCATATGTGCTGCAGCTGGCGCATCAACTGGTGACGGTCTTAGCTTCGCACTTGGCAAGCATTATAAAGAGCGGCTCTACCAGCTCCCTTGGTTAAAAAAGCAACCAAAACTTCTTGATAAAGGCGCTAACTTCTTTGAAAAATACGGCATTTACAGCATACTAATTGGTCGATTTATTGGCCCCATTCGCGCAATCATTCCATTGGTTGCTGGTATGTTAGACATGCCTAATAAGCAGTACATTCCCATTAACCTAGTAGCATCAGCCTTGTGGGCACCCGCTTATTTGTTTCCCGGTTTGATTACCGGTACAGCCATTAGCTACCTACCTGAACAGCTACTAAATCATTGGCCTTGGGGCTTAGCAGTATTAATATCCATCGCGTTACTCGTCAGTTTATACAATAAACGTAAAAAACCATCAAAGAATAATTAAGTTACCCGATAACAACTCGCTTAATTCTGCAGGGTGCATCGGCTTATGAAAGTAATAACCCTGAAATACGATACATCCATGACGGCATAAAAACTGTAATTGACTCTCCGTTTCCACACCTTCAGCAACCACATCTAAATGCAAGTTTTTTGCCATTGCAATAATTGTTGCTGCTAGCTCAGCATCATCCTTATCGACATCCAAGTCACGTACAAAAGACTGGTCAATTTTAAGTTCATTTAACGGAAGCTTTTTAAGGTAGGTTAACGAAGAGTAGCCCGTACCAAAATCATCCATTGATACCTTAAAACCGATTTCTGTGAGCGCTCGCATTTTATCAATCGTTGCATGAATATCCTTTATAGCAATGCCTTCGGTCACTTCAAGGGTAATATTCTTTGCGGAGAGCCCCGTCTCATTAAGTAAGTCCTTAACATTGTTAACGAAAGAATCCTGATAGAACTGCAACGGACTGATGTTAATAGACAAACTAAAGCTCGGCTCAACTCCTTCATCAAACCATTGCTTAAGCTGCATAAAACCGCGCTTTAAAACCCAATCACCAATCGGCAAAATCAAACCCGTTACCTCAGCAACCGGTATGAAATCTGCTGGTGAAACCATTCCATCTGCCTTAAACCAACGTAATAAAGCTTCTGCACCCAAGACTCGCCCAAACTCATCAACCTGTGGCTGATAAAAAAGTTCAAATTCCTCTGCGCTAATGGCTTGGCGCAACTCATTCTCCATCTGCAACCTGGCATCAGCTGCTGCTTGCATCTCTGGCTGATAAAAACGGTAAGCATCCCGCCCAGCCTCTTTAGCACGGTACATCGCCGCATCTGCTTGCTTCATAAGCTCTGAAGGTGTGCTGGCTAAGTTAGGAAACGTTGAAATACCAACACTAGCTGTCAATTGATAAACCTCCCCTTCCACCGTAAAGCTTTTGCCAAAAACACTCCTAAGTTTTTGCATTAACGAGTGAACTTGGTTAGCCGCAGCCTCCTCACTATCTTCAAGCCGGCCAGATAATATGACAAACTCATCTCCACCTAACCTTGCGACAGTATCTTCTTTACGAAAAAACTCTTTAAGGCTAATAGCTACTTGCTTTAAGAGCTCATCACCAGCAGCGTGCCCTCGTGAATCGTTGAGTGTTTTAAAATTATCTAAATCAATGAACAATAAAGCACCATGCCTATTTTCCCTACTGGCAACCTCTAAAATATACTCCATATGCTCAGTCAGCAAACGCCTGTTCGCTAACCCAGTTAACTCATCATAATTTGCCAACTCTTTTGCATATGCCGCTGACTCATTTGCCGAATCAATGCTTTTCCGAATCCTGTTTAACAAAGCGTTGACACTCCGGCTCAAACTAGCAAGTTCCCCCACATCAGAGTTATTTACAGCAATACTTTCACTGTAATTTTGCTGTTTAACAATAATCGCAAGCTTAGCAATTAAATACTGCAAGGGCTTTAAGATAATTAGCTCTAAATAAAAAGTAAGGCAAGCCGCTAATAATAAAATAAACGGTATTGATATAAGCAACGTTTCTTGCACCTCACCCCAGAGCTCTTCTTGGTAAGAACTAGACGCAACATAACGTACCAAACCCACCTGTTTACCCGCAGACATCACTGGCTTTTTAAAAAACATCTGTCCATTAACCATAGCAAAACTTTCATCAGCCGCTAATTCAACCACCGTGTACGGATTATTATTTTTTGTAAAATGTAAAACGGGACTTGCATGAACATCTTCTAAAGAAGCTTGCAAAACAACGGGGAAGGCGCGCCACTTATCCCTAACTTCTTGCCGTAAGCTAGGTAACGCTAAGGTAATTAGCTCTGCATAGTCGCTCTCTAACACCTTACTTAATACTTCTATTTTCTGTTTCGACATGCTGATGTACCGCGCCTCTTTACCTGCGTAAGTAACAGCAGCATAGGTAGCGGTAAGCACTACAAGCAACAACAGTGTCAACAATAAAAACCGTTGCCAAACACTAGAAAACTTTAACTTCATCACTCTCAATATTCCATTTTATACAGACTGCTTTAAAGCTTTTACACAGAAAATATTTTTATTTTCAGGCACCAAAAACAGGTGTTTAAAGCAAGGCAAAAACTCGAGCCACCTAGCCTCACTCACTGTAGAAACGATAAACCAAAACCAACGAAGAAATTTACGAAGCCAAATAGTTCGCCCGGTAAGCCTTTTTTATTACGTACGTACAAATCAACCTCCTTGTTTGATCACCACCCCTAACTTAAATATAACAGATGAATGACAACATACAAGCAATAGACTAATGCTGAGTCAATAAATCAGAAAGCATTTTTAAACGCTCTACGGCATCATCAACCTCCAATAAGCGTTGACGAATGACTCCATCCAAAGGCAATACCTCGGTTAAGCGACAACCAACCCAATTAGCATCACCAAACTGCTCATCACTAAGCTTAGCGCTAGGTTGAAGCTTGCTAATAACT
>Ga0209826_1002436_pt1 | contig 12189 bp, 6 predicted proteins | sample GOMGulsemesocosm_5_FD_184637 | JGI IMG/M metagenome (GOLD analysis project Ga0209826, IMG submission 184637) | Methane-oxidizing microbial communities from mesocosms in the Gulf of Mexico - GOM15C Gulf of Mexico (SPAdes) (version 2) | ecosystem: Environmental > Aquatic > Marine > Cold seeps...
ACTTGAACATAGTTATCGCCACTACCAAAGGCTATTAAGCGACTTAACTGAGTAAGCGTATAGCCCGATTCTTGCTGCAATTGATTAAAGTATGCTTGAATAGCGGTTAAACTTCTTTTGCTGTGTAATCCACCATCAATGATTTTTTTCGCTCTAAGGTAGGCTTCAACGTCTGAACTTAATATAAAAGTGTCTTTGCCTAACAAACGTAACGCGTAAGAGCCTGTATTACCACCAAGGCGTTGACCGTGCTTTTTCAAATAAGCCCATAAACCAATGATGTCGCTACTTGGCCAATCAGCTATAAATTGAGCGAAACTAGCGTTATGAGCAATAGTCTGTTCACTGGTATAATCAAAGATCATTTGAGCATTTGCTTTAACAGTTTTTACTTTATTGTAATTACGAATTATTTTAGGATCAGCCGCTTTTCGCTCCAGCATCTCTTCTGGCATCATTAATATCTTTTCAATATTAAAGTTAAAAAAGAGTTCTTCAAAATTTTGCCATTTATTTTCGACCACGCGCCAAATAAAACCAGATTTAAAAACTTGCTTGGTGAATGCAGATAAAACTCTGTCATCAGTTAAATCGGCAACACATTGTAAGGCAGCGTTATCAGTGTGCAATTGTTTACCAATAATTTTTTTCCTTAACAATATTTCTAACGCTTGCTTACCGCCTTTTCTGTTGGCAGCGCGTTGGTATAAATCAGCAAATTTTTCATGGTTGGTTACAGACATAATATTAAGATTCTATGGCGCAATGGCGCAATAAGGCATCTATTTCTGGTGCTCGACCACGAAATTTTTTAAATAACTCACTTGGCTCTTCACTGCCGCCTTTTTCTAAAATATTATTTAAGAAAGATTCGCCAGTTGCTTGGTTAAAAATACCTTCTTGCTCGAACAAACTAAAGGCATCCGCAGACAACACTTCCGCCCATTTGTAGCTATAATAACCGGCAGAATAGCCGCCACCAAAAATATGACTAAAACCATGTTGAAAACGGTTAAAATCGGGTGCTTTTACTACTGCGTATTGTTCACGCACTTGGTTTAGAATGGTTTGAATATGATCACTGTTTGCGCCATCTTTAGCATCATTGGTGTAACTGGCGTGCATAGTAAAATCGAAAATACTAAATTCTAATTGACGCAACATTTGCATAGATGATTGAAAGTTTTTTGCGGCGAGCATTTTATCTAACAAGGCTTGTGGTAATGATTCACCCGTTTCAAAATGACACGAAATAAAAGCTAAGGCTTCTGGCTGCCAGCACCAGTTTTCTAAAAATTGGCTTGGCAATTCAACTGCATCCCACGGCACGCCATTAATACCAGCAACTGCACTAGCATCTATTTGCGTTAGCATGTGGTGTAAACCATGACCAAATTCATGGAATAGAGTAACGACTTCATCGTGCGTAAATAAAGCAGGAGTGTCACCAACGGGGCCATTAAAATTACAAGTTAAATAAGCAACGGGATGTTGCACTTCGCCAGTTTCTGCAACACTTCTGCCTACGCAGTCATCCATCCATGCACCGCCACGTTTTTTCTCGCGAGCATATAAATCTAAATAAAAGCTGCCACGTAAGCTGCCATCTTTGGCAAAAACATCATAAAAGCTCACATCTTTGTGCCAAACATCAACGCCACCGCGTAGTTTAATGGTTAAACCAAACAAACGATTTACCACAGTAAACAAGCCCATCACTACTTTATCTTTCGGAAAGTATGGGCGCAATTCTTCATCAGAAATGGCATAACGGCTTTGTTTTAATTTTTCACTGTAATAAGCTAAATCCCAAGCATTAAGCGATGTTTGTGAATATTCACTAGCAGCAAAATCACTTAGCTCTTTAATATCTTGCTCGCCTTGATGCTTTGATTTTACGGCAAGATCTTCTAAAAATGACATCACTTCGCTAGTTGAATTTGCCATCTTAGTCGCTAAAGAGTGTTCAGCATAATTATTAAAATCTAATAATTGAGCAAGTTCATGACGTAATGATAGCAGCTCATTCATAATATTAGTGTTGTCGAATTCGCCAGCGTTAGGCCCTTGATCAGAGGCGCGGGTTACAAAAGCGCGATACAACTGTTCACGTAACGCTTGGTTATCACAATACATCATTACAGGTAAGTAACTTGGAATATCTAAAGTGAAAGTATAACCTTGCTGTTCTTTACCTAATGCAAGTGCGTTTGCTGCTGCTAAAGCACTTTCTGGCAAACCTGTTAATTCGTCTTTATCACTAATATTTACGCTAAAAGCTTGCGTGGCATCAAGTACGTTATTACTAAAGCTTGAGCTTAGTTCTGATAAGCGAGTAACTATTTCACCATAACGTTTTTTGTCGTTGTCATTCAAGGCAATGCCCGAAAGTTTAAAATCACGCAAGGCATTCGTTATTACTTTTTGCTGAGCAGTATTTAACGTGACAAATTCATCACTACTTTTTAAACTTTCATAGGCTTGAAACAATGCTTGGTGTTGCCCAACAAAAGTACCGTATTCAGATAATAAAGGTAGGCAAGATTCATACGCATCACGTAATTCATCAGAGCTTACTACCGAATTCATGTGAGATACTGGCGACCATAGTTTTGATAACACATCATCTATTTTATCTATTGGTGCTACCAAGTTTGCCCAAGTAAAGTGAGTGTTTTGGGTGAGTACCTTAGCAATAACCTCTTTACAATCTGTAATAGCTTGCTCTACCGCAGGCTTTACATGTTCTGGTTTTATTTTTGAAAAAGCAGGTAATGAAGATTTTAATACATTTATTGGTAATAAAGGGTTAGTCATAGTGAAAGGTGATGTGAAAAAGTGATGACTAATATGTAAGCCCTAAATACTATAAATTCAAGTGATGTATTGAAAAAGAACCTGAATCGGCATATATTTGAATTTTATATACCAATAGAGAGAACACAGATGATCCAACATTTCGATTATTTAGCCATAGGCGCTGGCAGTGGCGGTATTGCTTCAGCTAACAGAGCCGCTCGACTTGGTAAAAAAGCCGCGGTAATTGAAGCTAAAGCCATTGGCGGCACTTGTGTAAATGTTGGCTGTGTACCCAAAAAAGCCATGTGGTATGCAGGGCAAATTAGCGATGCGTTAAAATATGCCCATGACTATGGCTTTAACTTAGGCGACTTTAAGCTTGAGCATAATGGCTTTGACTGGAATCGCTTAATTAAAAATAGAGAAGAATATATTGAGCGTATTCATGCTGCTTATCAACGCGGCTTTGATGCGAATGATGTTACTGTGATTCAAGGCTTTGCTAAATTTGTAGATAAAAACACAGTGGATGTTGATGGTACGTTATATACCGCAGATCACATTACTATTGCCACTGGTGGGCGTCCTTCTATACCAACTATTGAAGGCGCTGAGTTTGGTATGGATTCTGATGGTTTTTTTGCACTAACCGAGCAACCTAAATCGGTAGCGGTTATTGGTGCTGGTTATATTGCAGTGGAATTAGCGGGTGTTTTTCATGGGCTTGGCACACAAACGCATTTATTAGTAAGAAATGAAAAGCCATTACGCGCTTTCGATGAAATGTTAAGTAGTACCTTAGTCGAGCAAATGGCAAAGCACGGACCTACCTTGCATAATCACAGCACGCCTGAGCGCATAGAAAAATTAGCGAATGGTCATTTAGTTGTACATTTAACGAATGGGCAAACGATAGGCCCCGTTGAAAAACTAGTGTGGGCCATTGGACGAGAGCCTGCAACTGATAATATCAACTTAGACTTAGCTAGTGTTGAATTAGATGATCGCGGTTTCATTATTACTGATAAGTATCAAAATACTAACGTTAAGGGTATTTATGCCGTTGGTGACAATACGGGGCGCGCGCAATTAACACCTGTTGCCGTTGCTGCTGGTCGTCGTTTATGTGAACGTTTATTTAACAATAAACCTGATTTGCATTTAGATTATTCTGGCATTGCCACGGTAGTGTTTAGTCACCCGGTTATTGGTACCGTGGGTTTAACCGAGGCTGAGGCTGTTGCACAGTATGGTGAAGATCATATTAGTGTTTATAATTCGCAGTTTACCGCGCTTTATCAAGCGATTACTGAAGACTATCGCGACCCAACACGTATGAAGCTTATTTGTGCAGGAAAAGAGGAGAAAGTAATAGGTTTACACAGTATTGGTTTTGGTAGTGATGAGTTATTACAAGGCTTTGCTGTGGCGATGAAAATGGGCGCAACTAAAGCTGATTTTGATAATACTATTGCTATTCATCCTACGTCAGCCGAAGAGTTCGTTACGTTATAACGGTGAACTACCCAGCGACTAAAGATCACTGGGTTTTCTCGATATTGATCGATAAATATGTACTTTTTTGTAAAAAATGCCTACAGTGTAAGCATTACTATCAATAGCCTATTTATTATTTTTATACTATGAATATAAAATTACTTTTTCTATGTTTAAACAGTTTAATGAAACGATCTTTTTTTGTTATTGTTGGATTCTTATTTATTCTTTGTTTTTCTTTATCAAAACAAAGTATTGCTAATGAAGGCTATCAATTAACACGTATTGAAGCAGAGCCTTTTACGCACATTATTAGTAGAACAGGGAAAGTGAGTTTTAAACGGTCTATTAACTTGTCATTTAAAACGACAGGCTTTTTAACACAGCTTAATATTGATGAAGGAGATACTTTTTTAAGCAAGCAAGTCTTAGCCGCATTAGATACTGCCGAGTTGACAGCAAATAAAAATTCGACTTATGCTCGTTTACTACAGGCAAAGCGTAATATTAGGCGCATTAAAACATTATTAGATAAAAACTTGAGTTCTCAGCGAGAATTAGATGATGCGAATACCGCTGTGGAAACCACTCGAGCGACTTATAAAATAGCGGCTTACAATTTAGAAAAAGCACAAATCATCGCCCCCTTTAACGGTGTAGTGATAACCCGAAATACTGAACTTGGTGAATTACAATCGCCAGGAAATTACGCACTAAAAGTTGCCTCCCTTGATAATAATTTAATGGTTCGAGTGGCGTTAACGGGCAATGATATTGCTGCCGTTTATTTAGACCAGAAAGTAAAAGTTCATTTCGATAATTTTGGTGTTGTTGAAGGGAAAATAAGTAAAATTCCGGCCATGGCAGATAGCCAAAGTCATTTGTTTATTATTGAAGTTTCATTACCTACCAATGGCTTAACTCGCCCCTTTCTTGTTGGACAATTGGCGCAAATATTAATTCATGCTCAAAGTCACGATTTAGTTTATCGTTTGCCTATAGCGGCACTAAATGCAATGAATGACAATGGGCAGGCATTAATTGCCCTTGAGCAAAATAACAAATTGATTCAAAAAGCATTTACCATTTATAAAGTTGAAAATGAGTATCTATATTTGCAAGCAGAAGAAAATTCAAACGCCTTGGATGTGATTACTCAAGGTTGGAATAAACTCTCGCTTATTTCTGTAGAGAGGTAACAAACTGATGAAATTACCTAGTTTAGCGATTAAAAACGCTCAATTCACTATTACAGTCGTTGCTCTGCTAGTACTTGTCGGTATCGTATCATATTTAAATATGCCACGAAGTGAAGACCCGCAATTTGATATTCCTATTACCTTGATTGAAGTGATATACCCAGGCGCTTCACCTAAAGATATAGAAACCTTGGTGGTTGATCCTTTAGAAGAGGAATTTGCTGATATTGATAATATAAAAAAAATCGAATCACAAATAAAAAATGGCGGTGCCCGTATAGAAGTGACATTTCACTATGGCACTAACCCTGACCTAGCCTTTAATAACGTGCAATTAGCGGTTTCTTCGGTAAAACCATCGCTACCAAATGGTGTGCAAGACTTACTTATATTGAAAGCAACGCCCACAGCCGTTGCTATAGTTCAATTAGCTTTATGGACAGAGCCTACTGACTACAAGCAAATGGAATTTTATGCGAAGTTGTTGGAAAAACGTTTAGAAGCCATAGAAAGTGTGAAAAAAGCTGATGTATGGGGTTATCCACAACAAGTTGTTGCGGTTGATCTTGATTTGAAATTATTACAACATCACAATATCTCTGTTACGCAAGTCACTCAATTACTACAAAAGCGCGCGGTAAATATAACACCAGGTTTTGTTGATGCTAATACACGACGCTTCAATGTTAAAGCCAGTGGTAATTTTCAGCAATTAGCAGAACTTGAAAAGACTATTATAGTTTCTAATGATAATTACGTACTTAGGTTAAAAGACATAGCAGCGATAAGCTTTTCTAATCAAAAACCTAATTATTTAACTTACTTTGATAAAAAACCCGTTGTATTTTTAACCATTGAGCAGCGAGTTGGCACTAATATTTTTACGTTAACTAAAGCTATTCAGGATGAACTTGCTTTATTTAAGCAAACGGTACCCAAAGATATTCATTTAGATGTTTTGTTTGAGCAGGCAGACAGCGTTGAAAGTAGGGTTAACGGTTTTTTTAATAATTTGTGGCAAGGGTTAGTACTCGTTGGTTTGCTATCTTTACTGTTTTTAGGTTTAAGGGAATCATTAGTCGTGATGATTGCTATTCCTTTATCATTTTTAATTGCCATTGGTTGGTTAGATTTTGCCGGTTTTGGTTTGCAACAAATGTCCATTGTCGGCTTGATTATTGCGCTTGGCTTGTTAGTTGATAATGCCATTGTGGTTACAGAAAGTATTCATCGAGAAAAGAAAAACCATGACACGCTTGCAAAAGCCGCAGCAGCAGGGGCAAGTAAAGTGGGTTGGGCTATTGCTAGTGGCACAATAACTACCATGCTAGCCTTCTTACCTATGTTGATGTTGGGCAGTGATACCGGTGATTTTATCCGCTCAATGCCGATAACCGTGGTATTAGTTTTATTAGCATCATTAATCATTGCCTTAACGTTAACACCCATGTTGGCAAGCAAAATTTTCACTTATAAACCATCAAAAATTAAAACCTTGCAACATTATATTAATAAGTTTGCGGAAAATATTTATACCAAATGGTTAAGTAAGCTGTTTAAGCTAAAAGCGGTAGTGATTATTATTGCCTTAGCCAGTTTATTTGCTATGGGATCACTTTTCTCAGAGGTTGGTTTAAGTTTATTTCCTAAAGCTGAAAAACCAATGATTTTAATTGATGTAGAAACCCCACCTAATTCCTCGCTTGATTATACCAATAGCGTTATGCATAAAATGACAGACTTTATTGAAAAACAAAGTTTAGTGGAAAAGGTCGCTTTAAATGTTGGCAATTCAAATCCCCGAATTTATTACAATGAAATACCTAAAAGAGGTGTTGCTCGGTATGGTCAAGTGTTGGTGGTATTAACTGAGTTTAAAGAACAAAAAATAGCGACACTTGTGCAAACCTTAAGAACAGAATTTTCTACTTGGCAACAAGCAAAAATCACCATAAAAGAATTTACTCAAGGACCCGTAACGGATCAACCCATCGCAATAAGGTTAACTTCAGAGTCATTAGTTGATTTAGAAAGGGTTGCTAATGATTTAGCGGCAAAAATGGCCGATACCGCAGGGGTGATTAATATAGATAACCCTATAGGCATTGCTAATACTGAACTTAAAATAGAAATTGATTACGATAAAGCGGGTTTGTCGAATATAGATATCAACACCTTAGATAACACGCTACAAGCCATACTTACCGGAACTTACATTGGTAAGTTTAATGATGCTAATGGCGAAAACTATCCTATTTTGGTGCGTAATAAAAACACTACCTTAGAAACGTTAGCAAATATTTATATTACCAGTACTACGGGTCAGCAAATCCCGTTAACACAAGTAGTTAAAACCACTTTACAAAAAGGACAAACAGATTTTTTTCATTATCAAAAACTTCGTATGGCAAAAGTATCGGCAAGTGCAGAGACTGGTTATTCAGTACAAGCATTAACCGAAGAGTTCGTTCAATACCTGCAAGAGTATAATTTACCTATGGGTATGTATTTCACGCTTGGTGGCGAAGAAGAGTCAAGACAAGAGTCTTTTGGTGGTTTAACTCAAATCATGTTGATTACTGCTATTGGTATTTTTGCTATTTTAGTGTTGCAGTTTAAATCATTTTTACAGCCACTTATTATCTTTAGTTCAATCCCTTTTGCAATGGCAGGATCGGTTGTTGGCTTGTACTTAACGGGTCTATCATTTTCTATGATGGCCTTTATTGGTTTAATAAGTCTATTTGGTATTGTGGTGAATAATGCCATCATTTTAATAGACAGTACCAATCGAAATTTATCTGACGGCTTACCTAAACAGCAAGCGATTTTATCGGCTAGTGCAACGCGCTTTACGCCTATTCTATTAACCACATTAACAACTATAGGTGGTTTAGTGCCATTAACCCTATTTGGTGGTGGCTTATGGCAGCCGCTTGGTGTGGTACTTATTTCAGGGCTTTGTGTATCGGCGATTTCTAGTTTCTTATTAGTACCTGTTTTAACTGAACTCTTTACTCGTACAAAGGTTACCCGAACAAAAGTCACCTGAACAACGGTTACATGCGGAAATATTACCCATACTAGTACTCGTTCCAGTGCACAGTAAAATTTAAGTAAGGAAATAAAAATTTACCCATGGATATGTATACCATAGGCCTTTGGGGCTACAGCTTTGCAAGTGTAGCCTACGCTGTTTTCGCGCTTCTTATACTTGCAGCGCATAATAAATCTAGCTTAGCTAAATGGATTCTATTAACCTCTTTTGTCGCGGGCACAGTTAATGTTTTTAGTGCTTTACAGCTGACGATGGCTTTTTCATTACAGTGGATAATGCTGCTTGATGCCATAAAAATAGCCTTTTTCTCAGTTTTAATCTTAAGCTTTAATACTGAACAGGGGTCGATTAAAAGCACCCTTGCTAATAAAACTATTCAAAAATATTTGTTTCTTTGGCTGGTGGCTACGTTGACTTGTTGGGGCTTGAGTTTTAGCTTTGATGCTACTTATGAGTATTTGTTTTTACTGTTTGTGCTGCTTAATTTAACCAGTTTGGTCATCCTTGAGCAGCTTTATCGTGGTGCAACGTCGCAAGCTAAAAAGTCGATTTTGCCACTGATTCTTGCGTTAGGCAGTATGGCTGTTTTTGATTTTGTTTTATACGCTCAAGCGGCAATGGTAGGCGGCATTGATTTTGATTTTTGGTATGTCAGAGGTTATATTTCTGCTTTAGCTGTGCCACTTTTACTGATCAGTACTCGACGGGTTAAGCAAGGTTCGGTACGAGTTTTTGTTTCTCGCAGTGTGGTTTTTTATAGCTCAATGTTAATGATTGCGGGTCTGTATTTACTCTTAATGGCTATCGCAGGTTACCTAATAAATTACTTTGGTGGAGAATGGGGGCAACTGTTTAGTTTTGGTTTTTTAATACTTGGCGTTATTGTGCTAGGTATGTTGTTAATTACTGAATCTTTTCGTCGTCAAGTTAAGGTTTTCATCTCAAAAAACTTTTTTGCGAATAAATATGAATACCGAGAAGAATGGTTAGAATTAATAGAAAGGATTGAAACTGCCAATGCTGGCGATTATCATCAAATGTCGACAGATATTATGATGTCAAAAGTAGAAGCAAGTGGTGGAGCCATTATTAAATTTAACGCTAGCGGCAATTATTCGGTGCAATTTTCAACGAATATTAGGCTTGATAGTTCTTTTGATAATGACTTAACATTGCTAAAAAACTTTATTAAAAATCATGGCTGGATCATTGATATAAATGAATATAGTGAAGATCCCCTTTCTTATCCAGGTTTATTTCTTCATTTGAAAATTTGGCAAGCGGTTAATATAAATATTCTTGTGCCTATTTTTATTGGTAAAGCGTTTTATGGATTCTTTTTACTTGCCAATGATGGTGAGCATAAAAAACTTAACTGGGAAGATAGAGATCTACTTTTTGCTGTAGCTAAGCAACTGGGAAATTTTATATCGCTTAATGAAGCCAATGATAAACTGGCAGAAGCGAAGCAGTTTGACGCCTTTAATCGCATGTCTGCATTCTTAGTGCACGATTTGAAAAACGTACAAGCGCAATTAGCATTAATTACTTCAAATGCTGCACAACATAGAGATAATCCAGAATTTATTGAAGATGTTTTTGAAACAGTCGAGTCAGCTACTCAACGGCTTGCTAAAGTACTAAATCAACTAAGAAACAAGCAGCTTACCCCTTCGGCTAGTAAAAGTGTAGATCTAGGTGAACTTATTAAAAAAGTAGTAGCTCAAAGAAATATAATACAACCTAAAGTAACTTTAACCGTAAGTAATCCTAGTAAAATAACCCTTGATGATGAGCAATTTTTTTCAGTAATGAACCATTTATTACAAAACGCCCAAGAAGCTACACCCGCAGATGGTTGGGTTAAGGTTAGCGTAGCTGTTCACCAGCAAGAAATTCTTATTGTAGTAAGTGATAATGGTTGCGGTATGTCTGCAGAGTTCATTGAAACTCGTTTGTTCAAACCATTTGATACCACTAAAGGCAATGCAGGTATGGGTATTGGTGTTTTCGAAGCCAAACAGTTTTTTGAAGGTGTTAATGGTAACTTGCAAGTAGAAAGTACGGTAGGGCAGGGAACAAAAATGATTATTTGTTTACCTATTTAAGTACTTGAATTTAGGCTTTAATAACATTTAGGAAAATAGCAGTAATGGAAAAACTACTCATAATTGATGACGACAAGGGCATTCAGAAACAGCTTAAATGGAGTTTGTCAGATTATAGCGCCGTACTTGCGGGTGATAGAGAAAGTGCTATTGCCGCTGTTAGGCGATATGAACCTAAGGTGGTTACTTTAGATTTAGGTTTGCCGCCAGATGCCGCTAATGCAAGTGAAGGACTAAAAGCACTCGAAGAAATCCTTGCTATAGCGCCGCATACTAAAGTTATTGTGATTACCGGTAACGAAGATAGAGGAAATGCTTTAAAAGCTATTTCAGCGGGAGCGTATGATTTTTATCAAAAACCGATAGATGCTGAAGTAATGAACGTTATTGTTTCTAGAGCATTTAGTTTGGCGACTATTGAACATGAAAATAGAGTGATGCGAACGAGTGCTGATAGCAATATCGGTATTATCGGCAATAGTGAAGCGATAGACCGTTTATGTACTATGGTTAAGCGTATCGCGCCTACGAATATCACCGCATTATTACTAGGTGAAAGTGGTACGGGTAAAGAAGTAACCGCAAAGGCGGTTCACCTTGCAAGTGATAGAGCTAATAAACCATTTATTGCTATTAACTGTGCTTCAATTCCTGAAACATTATTAGAAAGTGAATTATTTGGTTTTGAAAAGGGTGCATTTACAGGCGCTCATAAAACGACTAAAGGTAAAATTGAATGTGCAGAAGGTGGCACTTTATTTCTAGATGAAATAGGCGATATGCCCTTTAATTTACAAGCAAAACTACTGCGATTTTTACAGGAAAAAATTATCGAACGCCTAGGTGGCAGAGAAGAGATCCCAGTTAATGTGCGTGTGGTTTGTGCAACGAATCAAAACTTAGAAGAAATGGTTGCGAATAAAGAATTTAGAGAAGACTTGTTTTATCGAGTAAGTGAAATAACGCTGAACATTCCACCTCTGCGAGATCGTGATGAAGATGTTTTAATTCTAGCGCAATACTTTTTACAGCTTTATGCTACTGAATATAAAAGCAATACAAAATCTTTTTCAGACGATGCTATAAGTGCTATTAAGGCACATAAATGGCCGGGTAATATTCGTGAATTACAAAATAAAGTTAAATCGTCCGTCATCATGAGTACAGGTGTGCAAGTAACAGCGTTTGATTTGGGCTTTTTTGACCATAATGATAGTAATTATGAATTATCGTTAAATTTACGTACAGTGCGTGAACAAGCAGAATCTATTGCTATTCAAAAGGCCTATGCGCTGTCTGAAGGGAATATGTCGAAAACATCGGAATTATTAGGTGTTACCAGACCAACCTTGTATTCGTTAATTGAGAAATATGAGTTGAATATTAATAGTTAAAACGCAAAGCAGATTGTTGGATGAATCAACATTAAATTAACCATAAAAATAAATTGACCATAAAAAAACGCCTCAATTGAGGCGTTTTATTTTAAATGAACTTGTTTTAAATGAATTAAGTTTTCAAAAGTACG
>Ga0209826_1002437_pt1 | contig 12181 bp, 8 predicted proteins | sample GOMGulsemesocosm_5_FD_184637 | JGI IMG/M metagenome (GOLD analysis project Ga0209826, IMG submission 184637) | Methane-oxidizing microbial communities from mesocosms in the Gulf of Mexico - GOM15C Gulf of Mexico (SPAdes) (version 2) | ecosystem: Environmental > Aquatic > Marine > Cold seeps...
TAACAGGGTTCATATTATTGATGTGGTTTGTCTTCAAGCTTAATCAACGAATGGGGTTTTATTTATTGTTCGCCTTGGCAGTCACCAGCTCTGTTCAACTTATCGGCGTGTATTTGGTCTTTGCCAGCCTTATTATTCCAGCTTTAGGCAGCCGGAATTATGTTGCCAAAAAATCCCTCGTTATAGCCTACATCATTGGTGCCTTAGGCTATGGGTTAGGACTCATTGCCTCGTCTATTTTAGACTTACCGAGTGGCGCACTCATCGTCTGGATGATTGCTTGTATTGCTTTGTTATCAGGACTTTTAAGTACGAAAGAACAGCACACGACTTAACCCATCACATGACTAAGGGTTATTCCGCTATGTTATATTTTTGCCTCAAAACTCGGTAGAAATACCACTATAGGCACAATAAAATGAAAAGAGACTCTTATCAATCAAATTATACTGGGGACATTAAACAGCTTTTTACTCAGGTGTTATCAGGTTATGAAAGGGCCTCTGAAGGGAGGTCACTCGTGCAGAAAAACAGACTCGAATAGGGGATAATGAAACACTCACAAAAGGTTATTTGTTACTAGATACAAATGTTAATTATAACTGGCCGCTTTCAAGAAATCTTTCACGCTCTGTTGTTTGTGAAAGGTAGTAACTTATTAAATGAAAACATTCGGAATTCCACTTAATTTTTAAAAGATCATGCGCCCGAACCAGGATGAGGTGCAAAAATAACATTCTAATATGAAAAAACTTGTCGACGAAAAAGCGTTACAGCAACCCCATAACCATCAACTCTGCATGAGCCAATCATTACTGTCCGCAGAAAAGATTTGTGCAGACCAAGGTGTGCGTTTAACCGCTATTCGTCGACGTATTCTGGAACTGGTTTGTTCGAGCCATAAGGCAATAGGAGCTTATGAGTTATTGGATTTATTTCAGGAAGATGATGCTAAAGCGAAACCTGTGACCATTTACCGCGCCTTAGACTTTTTGATGGAAGTTGGACTGGTACATAAAATAGAGTCACTCAATGCTTTTATTGGTTGCTTGCAAGCCGACAAAAAGCATCAATCAGTTATCTTAATTTGTGATAACTGCAAAAATGCATTTGAACTTGATGCCTCTTCTGTTTATAAAACACTATTTACCATGAGTGAAAAAACGCAGTTTACGCCAACATCCTTAACCATAGAGCTACATGGCCTATGTGTTTCATGCTCTTAAGCTACGTTATGCAGAGGCCTTTATAAGGTTTACTCTTCGTACAAAGCCTCAACCGGATCTAAATTAGCGGCCTGAGCCGCAGGCACAACCCCCGCCAACAAACCAATAATTGCTGACACCGAGAGTGCTAAGAATAGGAAGAACGGACTAAAAACCATCGGTAATCCTGGTAAAAACAAGGTAAATAAACCTTGTATCAATAACAGTAAGCCAAAACCCAGTACACCGCCAAACATCGCTAACAACATAGCTTCAACGAGGAACAACCGTAGAATAACTGTTTTTTTTGCCCCTATTGCGCGTAATAAACCTATTTCGCCAGTACGCTCCCGTACCGTCGTTGTCATAATCGCTAGAATACCCACCGAGCCAACCAATAAGGAAATACCCCCCAATGCGGCAACTGACATTTTTAAAATAGATAAGATATTATCCATCGATTCCAACATATCATTTTGTGATGTAAGACTGACATCATCACGCCCATGACGCTGCCGCAGTAATGCCTTAATCCGTGCTTCGATCCGCTTTAAGCTCGTGTTTACTGAGAACACCACATCTATTTCCATCAATGATTCTCGGTTAAACATTTGTAACGCACTTTGCGCAGGAATATACACTACATCATCCATATCAATACCGAGCATCTGGCCCTTCTTTTCCACCGCACCAATCACCCTAAATCGCTGCCCACCAATACGAATATGCTGGCCTAATGGGTTACGTTCGGCAAATAATTCTTTACGCATGGTGTAGCCCAACACCGCTACCGAGCTTCCGTAACTTAAGTCCCCCGAAAAAAAACGCCCTAAGACAACATTAAAATCCCATGCCTCGCTCATATCAGGGCCCACCCCTAAAATGACGCCACTACGTTGTCGATGTAAATGCTCAACCACGCCCGTTCCTTGAACAACAGGGACAATTTGCTCAACGCCCGGTAAGCGCTTTAACGCTTCGGCATCCTCAAGCGTTAGTGGCCTAATGGTTGATAATAAGCCCCCTGCACCATGTGTTTTTTTCAGCCCTGGGTTAATCGCTATAATCCGCGTACCAAATTGTGAAAAGCTTTCCAACACATAATGCTGCACCCCTTCCCCAATAGCCGTTAATAAACTCACTGAAGCAATACCAATGGCAATACCGAGTGCCGTTAATAAACTTCTTGAGCGATTACTAATAACTGCAAAAAGCACCCATTTAGTACTGTCTGATATGTTCATTGACTAACGCCCCTGCCTATTTTGTAAGGCATCCAGTGGCGCTAACGATGCCGCTTGTTTTGCAGGCAACCAAGCAAATAACATCGCCAAGCCAACCGCCAATAAAATGGAGGCTAACTGTGCCCACCAAGGCGAATGGAATTGAATATCATCAAAATAACTATTTGCCAAAAATAACACTATGTGGCTAAGCAACCAACCCGAAAGCCCTGCCATTACCGCAATTAAAGCGGCCTCATATAGGAACAAGTTTCTGACTAACAAGGTCGTCGCCCCCATTGCCTTTAGCAGACCAATCTCTTCTCGTCGTTGAGACACGGTAATAATCATCATATTCATAATCAGAACGCCCGCGACTAACATGCTGATAGAGGCAATACCCATAACCGCATAGGTGAGCGTATCTAAAATTTTCTGTACCGAATTAAGCATCGCATCTTGTGAGATAACGGTGACATCTTCTTCATTCTCATGACGTTCTTTCAATAAATCAGTGATCTCCTGCTTAACCTGATTCAATTGCTGAAAAAACCGAACATCAACAAATAAACGGAATAAACCTTCTACATTGAACAATGTTTGCGCACTGACAACAGGGATAATAATCACCTCATCCATATCAAAACCAAAGCTTGTACCCGCTTCCTTTAAGACCCCGATAACTCTAAAACGACTATCACCTAATCGAACCCACTCACCCAATGCTGGCCGTGATGCAAACAACTCCTTACGTAGCGTTTGCCCAATCACACACACCGCCTCCGCCTTAAATAAGTCACGTTCGGGTAATCCACGGCCTTGCGCCAACTCTAAATGCCTCAACGCAAAAAAACTCTGGCTACTTCCCATCACCATCGCTTCACGTAACTTGCCGGCATACGACACTTCAATTTGACCAACCACTAAAGGAGCCACCGATTTAACTCCCGACAAACGAGAAACGGCCTGTGCATCTTTAAGGGTTAGTGCACGAGGTGACTCACCCGTAAAGGGAGGCATCCCACCTTTTGTTTCTTTTTTACCCGGTAAAACAATCAGTGTATGGCGACCCAGTAGATTAAACTCACTCAGCACATAAGACTTTGCACCCTCACCTAAAGCCGTTAAAAGGTTAACCGCCACAACACCAATGGCAATCGCCACCCATAACACAAGGGTACGAAAACGCTGGCGAAGTAAAACTTGCGATGAAAAGGTAATAATATCCGCTAGTCGCATCACAATACTTAGGTTATTTCCTGCTGCTTAACGCGCCCATCAAACATATGCAGTTGCCGACGTGATCGTGCGCCCATTGCTTGATCATGAGTCACCACAATCAAGGTGATACCTTCTGCATTAAGCGACTCTAGCAAGCCTGTTACAGCCTGTCCTGATTTGGAGTCTAAGTTTCCTGTCGGTTCATCCGCTAAAAGAATGCTTGGCTTCATAATAATAGCTCGACCAATGGCCACACGTTGTCGCTGCCCACCGGATAGTTGGTTCGGGCTATGCCCTGCTCGATCCTGCAAATCTAATTTTTCTAACACTTCATCCAGCTTTTTATTACGCAACTTAACGGGTATACCGGCTAACATCATGGGTAGCTCTATATTCTCTCGTGCCGTTAACCGTGAGATGAGATGGTAAGATTGAAAAACAAAGCCTATTTTTTCACTGCGTAAACGTGTTCGCTGCACCTCATTTAATTCAGCAACATTAATTCCATCTAATAAATAGTCCCCAGAACTGGCTCGGTCTAATAGGCCCAATATATTCATTAAAGTTGATTTCCCTGAACCCGAGGGCCCCATGATGGCGAGGTACTCACCATCATCAATGCGCAATGAAATATCATCTAAGGCCGCGACTGTTTGCTCTCCCACTTGAAAGCGCTTAGCAATATTCCGCAGCTCAATCATTCGCAATAACCACAAACGCGCCCTCTATTGCGCCTTCCTGATCGAGTGATAACAACACCTTATCGCCCTCAGAGAGCCCGGTTTTTACCTCAGTAAAGCGCCAATTACTAATCCCCGGCGTAAATACTCTACGAACGAGTTTTTTGCTTAATGGTTCATAAAGTAACACCGTATTTCCATCAATCACCGTTTCGGTTGGTAAACGTAACGTATTTTGCTGCTGCTGAATAATCACATCAATATCCGCACTGTAGCCAATCAAGAATCTTTTTTTAGCTTCCTCATTAAACAATTTAAGCTCTACATCCACCGTTCTTGCTTGCTTCTCAAGTTCCTTAACATAAGGTGCAATACGCGTAATTTCAGCACGAAACGATTCATCACGAAATGCATCAAGCGTAACCGTTACCGCCATGCCAATTTGAATTTGTGCAGCCTCCACCTCATCCACTGGCGCACTAATGTATAAACAATCATCAGCAATTAAATCCACCGCGGGTGGCGTCGCAACACCTGAAGGGGATGGCGTAATATATTCGCCAACTTCACCATTAATTTCTGCAATAACACCTGAAAATGGCGCCGTTAACTCCGTTTTTTCAAGAATGGCAGCCTGTAATTGTTTATTCGCTGTAAAGCTATCAACACTGGCTCGCGCCTTACGGCAGCTTGCCGCAGAAATACGCACCTGTGTATTTGATGCATCCAAGCGCTCTACCGAGACTAACTGTTGTTTTGCTAAACTCAGCAACCGTTTGTTCTCACGCTTATTCAACCCAGCCAAACCGCAACTCTCTTCAACCGCCAAACGGGCCATTGCCTGCCGTGCTTTAGCATCAGAAAGACGGGCCTGTTGATCTTTATTCCATAACCGAATCAGTACTTGATTTTTCTTAACATAATCGCCCTCACTCACCAATAGCTCGGCAATTTGCCCACCTATCGGTAATGACAAGCGTGAGCGCTGGCATGCTTTAACACTACCGGCACGGGTATTTGAGACGGTTAAATCCACATCACCCCGAGTCACCGAAACTAAGCTAACGCTAACGGCCTCACCTTCTGAAAAAAATGCGAGCCAAGCCCCCACAAAGCTTGCTAGCAATACAGCCCCTAAAACCAGTCTATTTTTCACCCTATCACCCGACTCAATAAATCGTCATTAAACCTTAGCAGAAAGTTCTTAGCTCTACGATATGAATAATTAAGCCATTCAACGTTCTAAAATATTCCAGCAGGTGTTAGAATTAATAAAGGCTCAGAATTTCAAGTGGTTACATTAATCACTAATAAAACTCTCTGAAAAAACAGTCCGCAAATAATAAAAATATGCCGAATAAATTATCACTATTTGATTCTATTATTAAAATGACCTCCGTGAGCGACCGTCGCTCACTTGAAGCGTCCTTAGTCAATACGCTAAAAGAATTACTCAGCAGCGATACCAAGCTGTGCTTATTAAGAATCTCTCCTGATAATGATTGCGATGAACTAGAAGTAGCCTCCTGTATTCCTCGCATATCCCATCAAACGCAGTTTAGCCAACGAATAGATGCTCACGGTAATTTAAGTATTAAACGATCCCCTTTGCTAGAACAGTGCATAAAAGAAGGTGGAATCTGTTCTCAACAACAGGCTGACTCTCTACAGACACTATTTCCAGTCATTAATAACAAGTTGGTTTCTGCTATTTTAAGTGTTAGTTGCCAATCATTTAACCAAGAACAACAAAATATGGTTGAAGGTTTTGTGCGTATTTATAGCAACTTCTTAACCATTGCGCATGATAATGAGCACGACACACTCACCGGCTTGCTGAACCGAAAAACCTTTGATTTACACCTGTCAGAGCTTTTATCAAGCTCTCAGCCCACTCAAGATCAACCGACCAACTCACAAGAACGACGAGCAATAAAACAAAACTTATCTCATTGGATTAGCGTATTGGATATTGATTTCTTTAAATCCGTTAATGATAATTTTGGCCATGTGTACGGTGATGAGGTTTTATTATTATTCTCAAAATTAATGCTAAAAAGCTTTAGGAATAATGACATTATGTTCCGTTACGGAGGAGAAGAGTTCGTGGTGGTGCTTTCCCCCAGTAAACGCGCAGATGCCCTAATGACATTTGAGCGCTTCCGCCAAGCTGTCGAGCAGTTTGATTTCCCTAAGGTTGGCAAAATTACGGTGAGTATTGGCATTGCCTCGCTTCACTCTCAAGACAACCCAGCAACTGTGCTGGAGTATGCAGACGAGGCGCTGTATTACGCAAAAGACAACGGGCGCAATCAAGTGCTTAATTATTGTGAATTACTCGACAAAGGTCTACTGTCTAAAAAGGTAATCGATGGTGATATTGAGCTCTTTTAGCATCACCTAAAAACACGCCATAGCGCGCTAATCCTTCGCCACGTTAGGTGTCTTCCATAATAAAAAGACGGCTGGTAATAAAATAAGTGAGAACAATAAGGTACTCAACATACCACCCACCATCGGCGCAGCAATTCTACGCATCACTTCAGACCCTGTACCGCTGCCCAGCATAATAGGTAATAAGCCCGCTATCACCGCCATTACCGTCATCACAATCGGCCGTATTCTTTGCAAAGCGCCTGTAATAACCGCCTGTTTAACAGCCTTAATACTCAAGGTATCTCCAGCCTGAACTTGCGTCTGCAAGGCTTGATTCAAGTACACAAGCATCACCACACCAATTTCTATCGACACCCCTGCAAGCGCAATGAAACCTACTCCCACGGCAACCGATAGGTTGTAGTCCAATCCATATAGCAACCAAACGCCGCCACTTAGTGCTACCGGTAACGTCGCAATAATAATCAGCACCTCACCCATTTTTCTAAAACTTAAATACAGTAATAAAATAATTACCGCGAGCGTTGCGGGAATAACGGTCATCATTTTTTCCTTCGCCCGCACCATATATTCATATTGTCCTGACCAACTAATTGAGTAGCCCGCTGGCAATTTTATGGTTTTAGCCAATAACGCTTTAGCTTGCTCAACATAACGGCCAATATCTGACTCTGAGGTATCGACATAAATCCAACCATTTAAACGTGCGTTTTCAGTTTTGATCATACCCGGCCCTTGTTCAATACGAATATCTGCCAGCTCAGCAAGCGGAATATGTGCATTTTGCGGCGTAACAACTGGTAATTGGCGTATTTTCTCTAAACTATTACGGTAGTCACGCGGGTAACGAATATTAATAGGATACCGCTCCAAACCTTCTACCGACTCGGCGACCTGCATACCGCCCAACGCGGTTTTAATCACTAATTGAATATCACTCACATTGAGGCCAAACCGCGCCGCTGCTAAGCGATCAATATCGATGGTAATATAACGTCCCGACGCCACTCTTTCTGAGTAAACCGATGCTGTGCCATCAAGTTGGTTTAATTGATGCTCAATTTGCTGACCAATGCGCTGAATAATATTTAAATCTGACCCCGCTATTTTAATACCCACGGGCGTTTTTATACCGGTGGCTAACATATCAATACGGTTTTTAATGGGCATGACCCATATATTTGATACGCCGGGAATATTTAATTTACTGTCCAGTTCATCACGAATTTTTTCAATTGTCATACCTTCTCGCCACTGATCTTTAGGCTTGAACTGAATAGTTGATTCAACCATTGTCAGTGGCGCGGGATCAGTCGCTGTATCTGCTCGGCCAATTTTGCCAAACACGTGTAAAACCTCAGGCGTGGTTTTAATAATTCGATCTGTTTGCTGCAAAAACTCCTTGGCTTTACCAATAGAAATAGAAGGGAAGGTACTCGGCATATAAAGCAAATCGCCCTCATCCAAATCGGGCATAAATTCTGCACCCAATTTATTAAGCGGGAATAAGCCGCACAGTATCAACACCATTGATAAAGCAATAACCTGTTTGGGTGATTTTAAAACCCAATTAATAGCAGGTTGATACAACTTTATTAACCCCCTATTGATGGGGTTTTTATCCGCACTTAGAATTTTCCCACGAATAAAGTAGCCCATTAAAACGGGCACTAATGTAACGGATAATAAGGTCGCTCCTGCCATGGCAAAGGTTTTAGTAAACGCCAGCGGCGCAAATAAACGTCCCTCCTGCGCTTCTAATGCAAACACGGGTAAAAAGCTAAGGGTAATAATCATCAATGAAAAGAAAAGAGCGGGCCCAACCTCGCCTGAGGCTTTGGCAATAATCTGCCAACGGTTTTTATGAGTAACCGTTTTACCTTCCATGTGTCGATGCACGTTTTCAATCATGACAACGGCGGCATCAACCATTGCACCAATCGCAATCGCAATGCCACCGAGCGACATAATATTCGCATTAATACCAAGCTGCCGCATGATAATAAAGGCAATTAAAATGCCAATAGGTAGCGATAATAAAACCACCAAGGATGAGCGTATATGGAATAAAAATAAAGCACAAATGAACCCAACAACGAGAAACTCTTCAATTAATTTTGAATTCAAAGTATCCACCGCACGCAGAATGAGTGCAGAGCGATCATAGGTTGTAATGATCTCAACACCTTCAGGCAAGCTGGGTTTTAAGGTGGCTAGCTTATCTTTCACCGCTTGAATGGTTGCTAATGCATTTTCGCCTGAGCGCATAATAATAACCCCGCCCACCACTTCGCCTTCACCATCTAGCTCAGCAATACCACGGCGCATTTGCGGCCCTAAACGTACTTCAGCAACATCGGATAATAATAACGGCGTGCCTTGTTTACTCACCTTAATGGGTATGTTTTTAATATCATCAATGCTGTCGATATAGCCCGTTGAGCGAATCATATACTCCGCTTCAGCCAACTCAATAACCGAGCCACCCGTTTCCTGATTACCCGCTTGAATCGCTTTTGTAACCTGCTCAATCGGTAAGTTATAAGCACGCAAACTATCGGGATTTACAATCACTTGATATTGCTTAACCATACCGCCAATCGTTGCTACTTCCGACACTCCTGTAACCGTTTGCAACTCGTACTTTAAAAACCAGTCTTGTAAACTACGCAATTGAGCTAAATCATGCTGCCCGCTTCTATCCACCAAGGCATATTCATACACCCAGCCTACACCCGTCGCATCGGGGCCCAATTTGGGTTTAGCTTGCTCAGGTAAATTTGCTGCGGCTTGATTTAAGTATTCAAGAACCCGTGAGCGCGCCCAATATAAATCGGTTCCATCTTCAAAAATAACGTAAACATAAGAGTCTCCAAAGAATGAATAACCACGTACATTCACTGCCTTGGGAACAGATAACATTGATGTCGTTAAGGGATAAGTCACCTGATCTTCAACCACCTGAGGCGCTTGCCCTGGGTAACTTGTTTTTATAATCACCTGCACATCGGATAAATCTGGCAACGCATCCAAAGGGATTTTTTTAAGCGACTGAACGCCCCAAACAAATAACATAGCGGTCAACAACAGCACCAATACTCTGTTTTTAATCGACCAGTTTATAAGCCACTGAATCATTACTCGACCTCGTTAACAGGCTCAGACATTCTTAGTAAGCTTCCTCGCAAACTGGCCTCCGAATCAATTAAGAATTGACCCGACACCACCACCTTTTCAAACTCTTTAACACCTTGCAGAATTTCTATGTAGCGTCCGCTTTCTATGCCTGATTGAACAATCCGCGCCTCAAATTTACCGTCTCCTTTTGCAATAATCACCCGCTCTTGTAAACCTGTTCTAATCAATGCCTCAGTTGGAATCACTAAAATATTATTTTTTGCACCACTCAATATTTTTACCTTAGCAAACATATTTGGCTTCAGTAATTCATTCGGGTTATCAAACACTAAGCGGACTTTCAAGGAGCGTGTTGTTTCGTCCAACGATGGGTAAATATAGCTCACCCGTCCCAGCCACTTTTTACCCGGCTGGTAAGACAAGGTCACCTCAGCAACATCACCCAGCTTTAGCCAATTAGCCTGCTTTTCAAAAACATCAACCAACAACCAGACGGTGGACAAATTAGCCAAACTCATTACTTTGTTCTTGGGCGTCACATACATGCCATGCCGCACCGATAGTTCTGACACAACGCCATTTTGGTCTGCGTAAATAGGTACTGATTGCAATATCTCACGTGTTTTTTTCAATTGCTTAATCTGCGGCTGGCTTAAACCCAGCGCCTTTAAGCGTACACCAGATGAATTTATTAATTGACGACTGCCTGAACGTAAGGCCTGTAGATATTCTTGCTGTGCATTCACCAGTTCTGGGGAATATAGCTGCAATAAAGTATCCCCTTTTTTGAAACGCTCACCCACCGAGTGTGTCGCTAGGTGCTCAATCCAGCCCGATGTACGAAGATGAATATGACTGACCATCGCCTCGTTATAATCCACATAGCCCACGGTATTAATGCCACGCCATAAACGGCTACGCTCAACCTCCGCCAACCTTACCCCAAAATTCTGTATAACTTCAGGCGAAATACTCACCTGATTGGCAGCCCCCGTATCTTTATATACCGGCACTAAATCCATCCCCATTGGAGATTTACCTGGCTCATCACGCTTAAAATTAGGATCCATCGGTGCCACCCAATACAGGATCTCTTTTTCATCATTATGACCTGCAAAAGCCAGTACGCTATAAGCAAATAGTACTAGCACACAACACCACCCAGCTTTTACCTTACTGCTGTACATATTTGCTTCCCTGTTCAGTTTGAGTCTTTTCCACACTATAAAATAAAACGTTACTCTGGGCCTTCAATAAATCAATCGCCACTCGACATGCGTGTAACCGCGTTTCTAGTTCACTAATACGCGCGTACATTAATGTTGAAAAATCAACAACCCCGCTTTGGTAGGCACTAAGCGCTGCACTTGTATGCGCGGCGGCTTGTTTTAATAGTTGCTGATCATACCGTGCAGAGCGCTGTTGTAGGCGCAACCAATTACCGTATTCTCGTCGCAACTTCTGGCGTATATCGCGTAATGAATCAAGTCGCTTTAGCTTCACCGCTTGGTAATCATATTGTCTTGCAGCCAGCCGCTTATCTTGCCTTTTTTCGGTAAAAATAGGCATCTCCACACTTAACATAGCCGCCAACATATCAGCACGTTCACTGCCATTCGGCTCATTTCCAAAGCGTTTACGATATTCAACACCCAGGCTATATGCAGGTTTATATTGCTCTTGAGCAAGCTGTACACCTTGTTTAGCAATGGCAATATAAGCATCTTCTATCGCTATCGCCGGGTGCTTCTGTAAATTCTGCTCAAGGCGTTCTAAACTGGCGAAACTGGGTAGCTCAGGTAAAGCATCTAATAAGTTAGCGTTATTTGCCAACGGGACCCATTTTGCTAATAAAGCCCTATCAATTTCAAACTGATTCAGCCCTTGATTAATTTGATCATCCAAGCGAGAGAGCTCTAATTTGGCTTGTAAAACAGCTTGTTGATTTGCCCTGCCCACGGCATATAAATGATTACTATTCGTCAATAAATCAACAAAATAACGTCTATTTTCTCTTAAAATATTTAATGCTTTTTGCTGATATAAGACTTCTAAAAATTGTAACCGTACATCTTTAAGTAAGCTTCTTCTTAAAAAGGCACCTCGCTCCCGTTGCGCCACTGCAACATACTCACCTTGCAAGGTTTTAAGTCGCAAGCTATCGCCTTTAGCCAACTGTTGGCTAACACCCAACCTAAGTTGTGTTGTCGGGTTTTTGTTTATATCAAAATTATCTGTCGGCACATTAAAGAGCCCTAGGTTAAACGTTGGGTCGGCTAACTGCCCTTCAGCAATAGCGCGTTGTGATGCCGATAAA
>Ga0209826_1002438_pt1 | contig 12180 bp, 9 predicted proteins | sample GOMGulsemesocosm_5_FD_184637 | JGI IMG/M metagenome (GOLD analysis project Ga0209826, IMG submission 184637) | Methane-oxidizing microbial communities from mesocosms in the Gulf of Mexico - GOM15C Gulf of Mexico (SPAdes) (version 2) | ecosystem: Environmental > Aquatic > Marine > Cold seeps...
TGATGCTGAAGTTGTGCAGTTAATGCTTGAAGTATTGGCAATGGCAGGTCTAAAAAATGTCCACCTGGATTTAGGACATGTTGCTATTTATCGTGGTTTAGTTGCGCAGGCTCAGTTAACTGAAGAGCAAGAGTTGGAGTTATTTGATATTTTACAGCGCAAATCAAATAGCGAACTTAGTGATTTATTAAAGACTTATGCGGTACCTGAGGAATTAAGAACTATCTTTTTGAGCTTGCCTAAGTTAAATGGTGACAAATCCGTTTTGGTAGTTGCGCAAACTGTTTTTGCGGCAGCTGATGCAACTGTAAAAGCTGCTTTAGCCGAATTACTAGCATTAGCTGATCTATTGCATGTTTATTATCCAGAACTTACGATCAGCTTTGATTTGGCTGAATTGCGTGGTTACCACTATCATACTGGTGTGGTTTTTTCTGCTTTTGTTCCTGAAATGGGTAAGGAAATTGCACGTGGTGGTCGTTATGATAATATTGGCCAAATTTTTGGGCGTGCAAGGCCAGCGACTGGCTTTAGTGCGGATTTAAAAATATTGGCAGCACTAACTAAAGCGGATAAATCTACTGAAGATACTATTAAAGTTTTCGCGCCAATAGTGCAAGGTGATTTGGCTTTAGATGAAAAAGTACGAGATCTTCGTGCAAGTGGTTGTATTGTAATCAAGGCCTTATCGGGTCAGCAGGTCAATGCGTATGATTTGGGGTGTAACCAAATATTAGAAAAAAGTGATGAGAACTGGGTTCTTGTCCCGTTAAATTAATCTGGAACTGTTATGGGTAAAAATGTTGTAGTCATCGGAACACAATGGGGCGATGAAGGAAAAGGTAAATTAGTTGATTTGTTAACTGATCAAGCGGCGGCTGTGGTGCGTTTTCAAGGTGGACATAATGCAGGGCATACGCTGGTTATTGGTGACAAAACGACAGTTTTACATTTGGTTCCCTCGGGCGTATTACGTGAAGATGTGCAATGTTTAATTGGTAATGGCGTAGTCTTATCGCCTGAAGCTTTATTAAAAGAAATTAAAATATTAGAAGCCGCTGGAATCCCTGTGCGCTCTCGCTTATTAATTAGTGAAGCTTGTGCATTGATTTTGCCGGTGCATGTGGCGATTGATCAGGCTCGAGAAAAGGCCAAAGGTGCGAAAGCAATTGGTACGACAGGTCGTGGAATCGGGCCAGCGTATGAGGATAAAGTCGCGCGTCGTGGAATTCGTGCGGGTGATTTTTTAAATATTGAGTTGTTTACCGAAAAGCTTAAAGAATTAACGGCTTACCATAACTTTATGCTAACTGAATATTATAAAGTGCCGGCCATTGATTTTGATACCATGCTAGCTGAATCTTTAGAATTAGCTGAGCAAATTAGGCCAATGCTAATTGATGTGGCAGAAAAGTTATATACCTATCAAGATAATGGTGATAATTTGTTATTTGAAGGTGCTCAAGGCGCATTATTAGATATTGATCATGGTACTTACCCTTTTGTAACTTCATCGAATACAACGGCGGGTGGTGCAGCAACAGGAACCGGTGTTGGCCCTTTAGATATTGATTATGTTTTAGGAATTACTAAAGCTTATTCAACTCGCGTAGGTAATGGTCCATTTCCTACCGAATTAGATGATGCTTCTGGTGAGCACTTAGGCGTAAAAGGTCATGAATTTGGTGCAACGACAGGTAGAAAGCGCCGTACTGGTTGGTTTGATGCGGTTTCTATGCGTAAATCAGCGAAATTAAATTCATTAAGTGGCATGTGTTTAACAAAGCTTGATGTCTTAGATGGTTTAGATGAAATCGGTATTTGCACGGCGTATAATATTGCTGGCAAAGAAGTCAGTGTTGCGCCATTAGGTGCAGAAAATTACGAAGCTTGTGTGCCTGTTATCGAATATATGCCTGGCTGGAAAGAAATAACCAAAGGGGTTACTGAGTTGGATAAGCTACCAGCTAATGCAAGAGCTTATATTAACCGCTTAGAAGAGTTAGTTGGTGTGAAAATAGCTGTTTTGTCTACCGGCCCAGAGCGTAATGAAACTATCGTGCTAGCTAATCCTTTTGCGTAAAAAAGTTAAAAATCCTTTCTATATTAGTCATCTAGAAATGAGTGTCATTATTGCTCCTTTCTAGATGGCTGAAATTCAAAAAAAACATCACTCGGCAAGTGTAGGTTAAAATAGCCTGAGTGATCCGTTCTTTTTTCTCTAATACCAAGCTTAAAATCTAAATATGACTTAGTCGCTAATGACGAGTCTACTGCTTGGTATGGCGTGTCCAGCTTCTCTTTTTGTTTTATTTTTTCATCTGTTTATGTACAAATATGAAGGTTTACTTGTTTATCAAGAATATGATGAGCAAGGTGTCATTGAAATCGTCGAGACGGCAGGTGTGCGTGCTTTGCACTTTGGTACAAGTCCAAGGCAAAGTAGTATGCTGATGAGTGCGCCGAATGAATTACATTCTGCTTACACTCGATCTATGATGGTTTGGTTGCTATTTAAAGATCAACCAAATGATGTTTTGATGGTTGGCTTGGGTGGCGGCTTATTAACCAAATATTTACTGTATCACTTTCCTGATTGCCAAATCCATACGATAGAGTTTCGCCAAGCAATGGTTAAAATTGCCCGCCGTTTTTTTACTTTGCCGTTAGAGTCACGCTTAAAAATAAAAATAGGTGATGGCGCTTTACATATTAAACAGCAAAGCCTACAAGCACCTGAGAAACATGACCTTATTATGATCGACGCTTTTGATCATATGGGTATGGCAGATACTATGCAAGGGATTAGCTTGTTTGCAGCCTGTAAGGAGTTGCTTACTGATGACGGGCTATTGGTCATTAACTTATGGGGGACAGAAAAAGATTTATTTAAACAAATTGCTTGGGAAATGGGTACAACGTTTAATTGGAAAATATTATTTCTACCCGTCCGTGGCCGTGGCAATGTTATTGGCTTAGCATTTGCAGAAGGCCATAGTAAATTTTCCATGAAAGAACTACGCCAGCGAGCCAAAGATTTAGAAGAGCAATATCAAATTGAGTTTTTAGATTTTATTAAAGATTTAAAGCGCAATAATGCCAGTGTGTTAAAAAAGGTAATAACAGCATGAATATTTTAGACGCCAAAAATATATTCTCGTATCGAAAATTTTGGGCGCACCGTTTTGGTGTGGCTCCTGAATTGCCGATGAGTCGAGATGAAATGGATCAACTGGGCTGGGATAGCTGTGATGTAATTTTAGTGACCGGAGATGCTTATATTGATCATCCCAGTTTTGGTATGGCGTTGATCGGGCGGTTATTAGAAGAGCAAGGTTTTCGGGTTGGTATTATTTCTCAGCCGGATTGGCATAGTGCAGAGGATTTTAAGCGTTTAGGGCGGCCCAATTTATTTTTTGGAGTCACTGGTGGGAATATGGATTCCATGGTTAACCGCTATACTTCAGATAAAAAAATTCGCTCGAATGATGCGTACACGGCTAATGGTGATGGCGGTAAACGGCCGGATAGGGCGGTCAATGTTTATTCACATCGCTGTCGTGAGGCCTATAAGGATGTACCGATTATTATTGGTGGGATTGAGGCTAGCTTACGGCGTATTGCTCATTACGACTACTGGAGTGATAAAGTCAAAAAATCAGTATTGCTGGATTCTAAAGCTGATTTACTCGTTTACGGTAATGCTGAGCGTCAAATTACAGAAATTGCGCATCGTTTAGCGGCAGGGGAGCCTATTGCTGATTTAAAAGGTATTCGAGGTACGGTTCACTTTGTTAAACAAGTGCCGGCTGGCTGGACAGTTAAGGATTCATCCGATATTGATCAGCCCGGTTTGGTGATTAAGCCTAAAAGCCCTTACCTGATGGAAGATGAAGCAGTTTGTGCTGAGAAAACTAAAGATGGACCTGATAGCTCATTAGTTGAGCCCAAACATGCCCGAATTAGTAATGATCAACGTAACAAAACAGTGATTCGATTACCTGATTTTGATACCGTTAAGGATGATCCGGTTCAGTATGCGCATGCTTCGCGTGTAATGCACGGTGAAACTAATCCAGGTAATGCACGGCCTTTATTGCAAAAGCATATGCAGCGTTATTTATGGGTTAATCCGCCTCCAGTGCCACTAACCATGAGTGAGATGGATGGTGTCTTTGGTTTATCTTATTCACGTTTGCCGCATACTCACTATGGTAAAGCAAATGTGCCTGCATTTGAAATGATTCAGCATTCGGTCAACATTATGCGCGGCTGTTTTGGCGGTTGTTCATTTTGTTCGATTACAGAGCATGAAGGGCGAATTATTCAAAGTCGTTCAGAAGGTTCTATTATTCAAGAAATTGAGGCTATTCGCGATACTTCCCCTAATTTTACCGGCAATATTTCTGATTTGGGTGGGCCTACTGCGAATATGTATCGTTTGGCTTGTAAAGATGAAAAAATTGAAATGGCTTGCCGTCGGCCTTCGTGTGTATTTCCTGGTATTTGTGAAAATTTAAATACCGACCATACACCGTTGATTAAATTGTATCGACGGGCGCGTGCTTTACCTGGCATTAAAAAGATCCTGATTGCTTCAGGCTTGCGTTATGACCTTGCCGTTGAATCACCAGAATATGTTAAAGAATTAGTGACGCATCATGTCGGAGGGTATTTGAAAATTGCCCCAGAACATACCGAAGAAGGGCCGTTATCTAAGATGATGAAGCCGGGTATGGGGACTTATGATCGCTTTGAGGAAATGTTCGAGAAATATTCCAAAGAAGCAGGGAAAGAGCAGTATTTAATTCCTTACTTTATTGCCGCACATCCGGGGACGAAAGATACCGATATGCTTAATCTTGCTTTATGGTTAAAGCGTAATGGTTTTAGAGCTGATCAAGTGCAAGCATTTTTGCCGTCGCCCATGTCTATAGCTACTGCGATGTATCATTCGGGTAAAGATACTTTAAGTAAAGTGAGTCGTAGTGCATCGGATATGTCGATTCCTAAATCGATTAAGCAGCGTCGTTTGCATAAGGCTTTCTTGCGTTATCATGATTCCAAAAACTGGCCCTTATTACGCGAAGCATTAAAGAATATGGGGCGTGCAAATCTGATTGGTAACGGTAAGCAACACCTCGTTCCGAACTGGCAACCTAAAGAAGGGGGTAAGGATGATAAGGTCATTAATAAGGGTAAAAGTTTTAGAACGCAACGGACAGAAAATAATCAGCGCCGGGCACCTACTAAAAAATATAAAAAAAGATAAAAAACCTTTGCAATTTATACAGAACGTCTTATAATACTCGCTCTTTAGCTGGTGTAGCTCAATCGGTAGAGCAACTGATTTGTAATCAGTAGGTCGCGGGTTCGATTCCCATCACCAGCTCCATATTTAAAGAAACACTTTTATGGATGAAAGTGGTGTTAAAAGCTTATTTAGCTGGTGTAGCTCAATCGGTAGAGCAACTGATTTGTAATCAGTAGGTCGCGGGTTCGATTCCCATCACCAGCTCCATATTTAAAAACCTGTTACAGAAATGTGACAGGTTTTTTTTTGTCTTTTAGAAAGTGCGTTTAGCAGTGACTTTTTGATAGATAACTATGGTATGTTTTTAACAAAGTATACTGCCTCCACTTTATTATCAATATGACTTATTATGTTTTTTACTATTAAAAAATACACAAGCTTTACTATTTGTATTGTAATAGCTGTAACGCTTAACGCATGTACTACGACAGGCATTGCACAGAAAATCACTGATCAAGCTGTTGTCAGTTGGGGGGTAGATGAAGGAATTAAGCGTCTGGAGGAGTCGCAATATAAAGTCGATTTTTTTAAGTTAGCTAATCATTTTGAAAGCCAAAATAATAAGCTGTTTTGTGGGCCCGCATCTGCAGCTATTGTGCTTAACGCCTTACGGGTACGTAATAGTGCTATTCGTTTGCCAGAAGATAAGAGTCTATTAAATGACTCGGATCAGAAATTTATTGCTGCGAGTGAAAAATGGAGTCCGCTTTTTCAGCGTTACACGCAAAATAATCTTTTTATAAAAAGCCCTAAATCGAGAGCTTTAGTTTTAGGTGAAGCGTTGCATGATGTAAAAGGTACTGTGCTTATTGGAAGTAGTGGTAAAGCGAAAAAAGATCGAGGCTTTCAGTTACGGCAATTTGGGAGGTTATTCACTGCGCATGGGTTAAGCACTAAAATAGTCGTTGTTCAGCAAAGCATGAGCGATCAAGAGGTTAAAGCAGAGTTAATGGCAAACTTAAGAGCCGCGAATGATTATGTCATTATCAATTATAAGCGCAAAGTTTTAAACCAACCTGGCGGCGGCCACCTTTCACCTTTAGGTGCATATCATAAGGCGTCGGATTCATTTTTAGTTATGGATGTTACACCGAATAAAGCTGATTGGGTTTGGGTGAAATCTGAGTTATTGATTAGCGCAATGCGCACTTTTGATACAGTAGAAAATCGAGGATATTTATTGCTGAGTGAGGGAATTGAATAAGCTCCTATATTTTCTAAAGCTGACATCAGCTTTCATTGCGCAGAACCTGATAAGGCATCAAGTGTATCCCTTCACTGAGTAATGAAATGCCAATTTTCTCATGCAACCCCAAAGTATTACGCTTGGCGACATGTAGCGGTACATTAATGCTAATCGTAGTGTCTAGTTTTTTGTCGACCTGTACTCGTAAGTGGGCTAAGCCGCTACTTTCCATATATTCAGTAATTTGACCTTGCAGCGGGTTTTCCTTGTTACCGTTAGAGGGCCGGCCGCGCCTATGCAATAAAATATTGGCCGATTGAATCATCCAGCAGACACGCTCATTGATTGCGAATTGTTCTTGGTATGTCGCTTCGATTAGGATGCCTCGCCAGCGTAAGTGTGTTTTTTGCTTAGCTTGATCGTGGGCGATGACCAGCGCGGTAAATAAATTTTGCTGGTCCATTAAGCGTGCGATGGTTGCGCTTTTGGGGTGAGCAGCGACAAATTCAGGGGTGCCAGTTTGTAGGATTTCTCCCTTATGCAATAGTGCGATACGGTCGGCTAGTAAGGTTGATTCATCTAAGTCATGAGTGACTAAAATCATGGGCATGGATAATGATTCTCTGAGTACTAGTAGTTCGCGGTAAAGCTTGCGCCGAGTGACTTGATCAACAGCAGAAAAGGGCTCGTCGAGTAATAAGACTTTGGGCTGCCTAGCTAAGGATCGAGCGACTGCAACGCGTTGTTGTTGGCCTCCAGATAGATTTTTCGGATAACGTCGTTCTAAGCCTTCTAGGTGTACTTTTTTGAGTAGTTCAAGTGCTTGAGTTTGGCGCTGTTGCTTAGGTAGCTGGCTAATGGCTTGTTGAATATTTTCCAACACTGTCATATGTGGAAACAAGGCATAATTTTGAAATACCAAGCCAACATGGCGTTGATGCGGGGCTAAAAAAATATTCTGTACGCTGTTTTGCCAGATTTCATTCTGACAAAGAATAGTAGCGTTTTGTGCTTGATATAAGCCGGCAATAGCACGTAAAACTGTGGTTTTACCACTGCCAGATGGGCCAACTAAGGCGAGCAGCTCTCCCGATTTACAGTCTAATTGTACTGATAGAGGAATGGGCGCTGCTTGTTGTAGCGTGATATGAATGCCTGAATCAGTCATGTGTACGTTCGCTACGTGCTGAGAGCCAATAAGTGAAAGAGATAGTCAACATTGAGAAGAGTAATAAGCTAAAGGACATAATGGCTGCAGCATGATCATCGAAGGATTGCACGCGGTCATAGATAGCAATGGCGATGGTTTGTGTCTCAGCGGGGATGTTACCGCCGACCATTAAGACAATGCCGAATTCACCTAGAGTATGTGCAAAACATATTACCATAGCAGAAATGATACCTGACCAAGCCAAAGGTAGTTCAATTTTCCATAGCACTAAGCTGGGCCTCATGCCACAGCAAGCCGCAGCTTCACGAATCTCACGTGGAATGGCTGCAAAAGCACGCTGCATGGGGTGAATGGCAAAAGGCAAATTAAAAATAATAGAGGCAAATACTAGGCCTTGGAAGTTAAAAATCAGCGTCGTGCCAAAGGTATTAACCAACCAAAGTCCTAGTCCTTGATTTGGGCTGAAAGCAACTAAGAGATAATAACCGAGAACGGTAGGTGGGAGTACCAAAGGTAAAGCTAATAAGGTTTGCAATAAGGATTTACCCCAAAACTGCCGATATGCCAGCCAGCGGCCTAATAGAATGCCGATAGGTAGCAAAAATAGCAAGGTTACAAAACTTAATTTTACCGATAAGGCTAATGCTTGCCAGTCCATAGAAATACTCAGGGTAGGGTGTAACCATGGCGAGATAAAATGCCACGGGATTTTTCTTGTAATAGATAATGGAAAAATAATTTGGCAGTATCGCCTGCATTATTTAATAGCACTGCAGTTTGTTGTAGTGGTTGGTGTAGTGCATCAGGTATTAATAAGTAGCGTACGCGATTTTTTAAGGTGGGTGCGAGTGCTAAAGAATAAGAGACTAGACCGACTTGGGCTGCCCCAGAGCTGGCAAATTGAGTCGCTTGTGCTGCATTTTCAGCTAAGATTAAATGAGGCAGAATAGTGTCCCAAAGCTGTTGTTTTTGTAATATTTCACGAGCGGCAATGCCAAAGGGAGCATGCTCAGGGTTAGCAATGGCTATGCGCTGTAATTGCCCCGATTGTTGTGCTTGTTTAAGTCCGTTTAACTGCTCGTCGAGTATTAAGCCTGAGCCAATATGAGTGAGTAAAGCTAAACGCCCTAGTGCAAAAACTTGCCCTCGGTCTAAGGTTTTGTGTTGTTGATAAAGCTGTACGACATATTGAGCATTTGCAGATAAAAACAATTCAAACGGCCCGCCTTGTTGAATCTGGCGCGTAAGGTTTCCCGATGAGCTGTAACTGATATGTAGTGTTTTCCCGGTCTCTTGATGAAAGGCTGTTGAAATTTCTTCTAATGCAAATTTAATATTGCTGGCTGCGGCAATAACGGGGATTTCAGCCGCTCTTAAAATAGGCGAGAGGAGCATTAACAAAAAACAACTTCGTGCTAATTGTTTTGTTAGTAAGGATACTTTCATGTGCTGCTACTTATGGCACAATTTTATAACAAGGTACGTAAGTTTTACCTGGCAACTTCATCCGGTGCTGACTAACAAAAGCAGTCAATAAGGCATCAATTGGCGCTATAACTTCTGTATCGCCACTGATTTCAAAATGGCCGTGCTGTTCTATGGAGCGAATGCCTTCATCTTTGACATTACCGGCGACTATGCCAGAAAATACACGTCGCAGATTGGCGGCTAACAGGTGTTTCTCTTGATTTTTATGTAATGCTAAGCTAGCCATATTTTCATGTGTAGGCTGAAAAGGCTGTTGAAATTCAGTGTCGATTTTTAAGCCCCAATTAAAATAATAAGCATCAGTTTTACTTTTGCGAAATTCTCGTACTTGACGGATTCCCAGCTTCATTTCTCTGGCTACTCTAGCGGGATCGTCGATAATGATTTTATAGCGTTGCTGAGCTTCGAAGCCTAAAGTATTTCCGATAAACTCATTGATCTGATTGAAATAGTCTGCCGCAGTGCTAGGGCCAGCAAAGATCAGTGGGAAGGGCATTTCTGCATTTTCAGGGTGCAATAAAACTCCCAATAAATAGAGAATTTCCTCAGCTGTACCAGCGCCACCAGGAAAGACAATAATTCCGTGCCCAGTGCGCACGAATGCTTCGAGGCGTTTTTCTATATCAGGCAAAATAACTAGGTCGTTAACGATAGGATTTGGAGATTCGGCAGCGATAATCCCTGGTTCGGTGATGCCGATGTAACGTCCATTAGTAATGCGCTGTTTTGCATGGCCGATTGTTGCGCCTTTCATTGGGCCTTTCATCGCTCCAGGACCGCATCCGGTACAAATATCCATGTTACGTAAGCCGAGTTCATAGCCTACTTTTTTGGTATAAACATACTCGTCGCGGGAGATCGAGTGCCCGCCCCAGCAGACGACGAGCTTCGGGTCAGTGCTTTGTTGAATAATATTGGCATTGCGTAAAATATGAAATACCGCATTGCTGATGCCTTCCGAACTTTGCAGGTCAAACTTTGGGTTATCATTAATCTCATCGCTAACGTAGACAATATCGCGCAATACAGCAAACAAGTGTTCTCGAATACCTTTAATCATTTCGCCATCAACAAAAGCAATAGCTGGAGCCGCGGCTAGTTCCAGTTTTATACCGCGCTCTTCTTGAATAACCTTAATAGCAAAGTCACTGTAACGCTCCAATAGTTCTTTGCCATCATCCGAATCACTACCGCAGTTTAAAACGGCAAGAGCACAATTATGTAGTAGTCCGTATAAGCCGCCTTGGCTGGTATCTAATAATTTATTGACTTCAGAGCGAGATAAAACGGCTAAATGACCTTCGGGGGAAATACGAGTATCTATAGTATGTTCTTTCATTTGCTTGTAGGGGCGATTAATACTGTCTATTGGCAATAGTTTACACGTATTTAGCAAGTCAGTGTTTTGATAAATAACTATAGGGGTGTTTTAAAATATTTAAAAACGCTTATAATGATCAGGACGTTAATAAATGAAGGAGCTAGCAAATGAAAAAAATTATTTTAATCCCCTTATTAAGCTCAGTTTTATCTTTAATGGCAAGCCCTGCATTTTCGGCAGGTGGTCATGGTGGCGGTGGTAATGGTGGTAAGGGAGGGAGTGCTAGCGCTTGTAAAACGACAGTAATCTCGCATACGAAGCCAAAGCACTTAGCAACGGTTGCGCCTCAATCAGAATTTTCCTTTTGGGTAAAAGGTATTAAGAACCCAGATGTAGTTGAAGTGACAGCGAAAAAAATTCCTGTAGAGCTAGTAGTAGAAGATAAAGAGCATTTTTTCTTGTTTACTGGGAAATTACCAGAACAACTAAAAGGTACAGCAGCTCGTATTCACGTTGAAGTAAATTATAAGAAATGTCCAGCCGAAAAAGGTTGGTTGTTGAAAATTTCTGAATAAAATGTAAGCTTAAAGAGCTGAGTTACTCGGTTCTAAAACGTGCTTTATGTTGAGCCTTGTTATATTAATTTATAACAAGGCTTTTTTATTGTCTGGCATGTCAGTAATTTGTCATTAATATTGTGCTAACCTATATTTAATTGGGAAAGCGTATTTTGTTAGTCTATTTTTTATCTTTACTCAATATAAAACAACATCCTGGATTTTAAATAAACCACTTAATATGGAGAAAATAATGCAATATTTAACAAAATATTTTAAGCAAATCCTGATTTTCTTAGTTCTTGCTATTTCACTGCCTTCATTATTTGGTATTAATAATGCTGGTCAGCGCACGTTGGTTCAATACCCGAATGGGACTTTAGTTGTGCAGTTTGAGCCGGGTATTTATATGCAATTGTTTGGCAGAACAACCGTTTATAACGATGTGATTACTTTTGATTTTGATAAAGTAAAGTCTATTGAAGATGCCAGTATTAATCAGCAGGGTATTTCGGTGCGTTATCAAGATGGCGGAACGGGAACTATTTATGGTAAAGCACGTTTGAATTTACCTAATGATGAACCGACCATGATCATTGCGCATAAAGCATTCCGTAGTAACCAAGGGATTTCTCATAAATTAATTAAAACAGTGACCGAAGAAAGTATGAACCTGACTGCAGGCTTGATGACTTCTGAGGAGGCTTACACTGAAAAAAGAGGGACATTTACCGAATGGTCACGAGATCAGGTTCAGAATGGTAAATATAAGACTGAGCTGAAGCAAATTGTACTTTCTGAAGAAAGTACCGGAAAACAAATTGTACGCAATATCCCAGTGATTGCTTATAACGAAAAAGGCTTGCAGATTCATTTAGACAGTGATTTAAAAGCTTATGGTGTGACCGTTTCTGGCTATCAGATTACTGACTGGGACTTTGAAACAAAAACGTTAAAGCAAATTGCTGCAAAGCGTGAAGCCACCATGGCAATTATTACGGCTAAAGCACAAGCAGAGCAAGCTAAGCAGGAAGCGATAACGGCAGAGGAAAAAGGAAAGGCAGAAGTGATTAAAGCGAGATATGAAAAGGAAGTTGAAAAACAGCGCGCGGTTACTGATGCAGAAAAAATAAAAGAAGTTGC